>JADGMW010000252.1_pt1 | contig 30156 bp, 28 predicted proteins | sample 8641801 | NCBI WGS metagenome assembly JADGMW01 (sample SAMN16272018, study PRJNA661076) | feces metagenome | isolation source: fecal sample from diarrhoea affected cattle A | host: Bos taurus | place: South Africa: Lokaleng Village, Mahikeng | collected 2019-09
AACGAGCCGTACGGCGCCACGCAGTACGGCGCGCCCGGTTTCCCGCCCGCGCCCGGAGCCGGATTCGGCCCCACTCGGCCGGGGGAACTCCTGCCCCGTCTCGGTGCCCGCATCATCGACGCCCTGATCGTCGGCATCCCTATGGCGATTCTCACGAGCATCGTCGTGTTCGGGAGCGACAGCGGGTTCATGGCGTTCGTCATGTCGGTGCTCTCGGGCGTCGCGGCGTTCGCGTACTGGACCTACTTCGAGTCGACCAAGGGCGCCACGATCGGCAAGAAGCTGCTCGGTCTGTCGGTCGTCGGCCCCGGCGGCGGACTCCCGACCCGCGAAGAGGCCGCGAAGCGCAACGCCTTTGTCGCGCTACAGATTCTCAGCGGTATCCCGTTCCTCGGCTGGCTCGTCAGCCTGGCGTCCTTCGTCGCATGGATCGGTATCGCCGTGACCATCGAGCAGGACAGTGGCAAGCAGGGCTTCCACGACAAGTTCGCCGGTGGCACGCGGGTCGTCAAGTCCTGACGCCGCACTCTGCGAAGCGGGCCCCGTCCTCCAGGACGGGGCCCGCTGCCGTTGAACAACTTCGCGATCATCGTCGCGTGATGCTTGGATGGCCGGGTGACACAGCACGAAACGAGTTCCCCGTCATCCACCACGCATCACGCGGCATTCGCCAGCGTGGGGCGCAGTTCCTACCCGGGGATCGTCGTCCTGTTCACCGCGGTGTTGATGATCTCCAACATCTGCGCGACGAAGGGCATCGCGTTCTTCGGTGACGCCGAGGTCTCGCTCGGTCCGCTGCAGGTCCTGCCGATCATCACCGACGGCGGGTTCTTCCTGTTCCCGCTCGCCTACATCCTCGGCGACGTGCTCAGTGAGGTGTACGGGTTCGCGGCGACCCGCCGGGCCGTGCTGTACGGGTTCGGTGCCGTGGCGCTGTCCGCACTCTGCTTCTGGGTTGCCCAGTCGCTTCCTGCCGCGGAGTTCTACGCCAACCAGGAGTCGTTCGAGGCCGTTCTCGGGGTGGTGCCGAGGATGCTGCTCGCGGGCCTGGCGGGCTACGTCGTCGGCCAGTTGCTCAACTCGTACATCCTGGTGCGGATCAAGGAGCGCACGCAGGAGAAGCATCTGTGGGCGCGCCTGATCGGGTCGACGGTGGTCGGCGAATTCGCCGACACCCTCGTGTTCTGCTCCATCGCGGCCGGCGCGATCGGCATCACCACGTGGAGTGACTTCGCCAACTTCGTGATCGTCGGCTTCCTCTGGAAGACCCTGATCGAGGTCGTGCTCCTGCCGGTCACCTACCGCGTGATCGCGTACGTGAAGAAGCGCGAGCCGACCTACGCGCCGGCGTCGGACTCCGCCTGACGCTTCTTCGCGTAGAACCGGCCGAGGGTTTCGGCCTTGTGCTCCTCGAAGTAGCCGCCTTCGATGCTCAACCGGATCTCGTCGACGAGGCGCACCGTGAACCGTTCGTTGTGGATGGTGCACAACGTGGACGCGAGCATCTCCTTCGCCTTGAACAGGTGGTGGATGTACGCCCGGGTGTAGTGGGTGCACGTGTAGCAATCGCAGTTCTCGTCGATCGGGGTGAAGTCGCGGCGGAACCGGCTGGTGTTGATGTTGAACCGGCCGTCCGGGTGGTAGATCGCCGCATTGCGCGCCACCCGCGACGGATTGACACAGTCGAAGGTGTCGGCACCGTGCTCGATCGCGACGAAGACGTCGTCGGGCTCGCTGATACCGAGCATGTGCCGCGGCTTGGCGTCGGGAAGTTCCTCACAGCACCAGCGCACGATCGTGCCGAGGTTGTGCTTCTCGAGCGCGCCGCCGATTCCGTATCCGTCGAAGCCACGGCCCGACTCCCCCACGATCGATTCGAGGCCACGGCACGCCTGCCGGCGAAGGTCCTCGTACTGCGCTCCCTGCACGACACCGAAAAGCGCCTGGTAGGGACGGTGCGAGCGCTCAGCGGTGAGCTTCTCGTGCTCGGCGACGCAGCGCACCGCCCACGCCTGGGTACGTTCGATCGAGCGTTCCTGATAGCCGCGCGTGTTCATCAATGTCGTCAACTCGTCGAACGCGAACATGATGTCGGCGCCGAGTTGGTGCTGGATCTGCATCGACACCTCGGGGGTGAACCGGTGCCGCGATCCGTCCAGGTGGGATTTGAACGTGACGCCGTCGTCGTCGACCCGGGCCAGTCGTTCCTTGCCGTGCGCGATGACGTCGTCGTTCTGGACGCCGACCGCCTCCATGGCGATGACCTTCTTGAATCCCACGCCGAGCGACATGACCTGGAAGCCGCCGCTGTCGGTGAACGTCGGGCCGTCCCAGTTCATGAACTTGCCGAGCCCCCCGGCCTCGTCGACGATGTCCGATCCCGGCTGCAGGTAGAGGTGGTAGGCGTTCGCCAGCAGCGCCTGCGCACCCAGGTCCTTCATCGCCTCGGGCAGAACCGCCTTGACCGTCGCCTTGGTCCCCACGCCGATGAACGCGGGCGTACGGATGTCGCCGTGCGGGGTGTGGATGGTGCCGGTGCGGCCCAGTCCGTTGTCGAGTCGGGCCCCGACGGTGAAGAACGGGTCGGGCGGAACCGGTAGCGCGGAATCGGTACTGCGAAGGACACTCACCCGACGATTGTGGCAGGTCACCGCTACCTCCCCGACGACCGCCCGGCACTCGGCCCGCCGAGGCGGCGTTCAGTCCCGACGCCGGGCACGCGCGATCGCCTTCCCGATTTCGTCCACCCACAACACCACCGAACCGACCGCGATCGCCAGCATCCACTGGGGTGCGGTCAGGGCGGTGGTATCGAACAGACCCTGCAGGAAGCTCGTCTGCACCACGCAGACCTGCAGCACGATCACGACGACGATCGCGATCCAGATGGTGTGGTTGGTCAGCGTCTGCAGCGAGAACACCGATCCGACGTTCGAGCGCACGTTGAAGAGGTTGAAGACCTGGAAGAACACGAACGTGGTGAAGGCGAGCGTCGTGGCGAACAGCGGATCGCCCGCGCTGTCGGGGAACAAGTCCGGTCCGAAGCGCAGCACTGCGAGGGTGCCGACGGCCATCACGATGCCCAGGCCCAGGATCCGCTGAATCCGCGACCGGGTGAGCAACGCTTCCTTGGCCGGCCGCGGGGGCCGCTTCATCGCGTCCGGTTCCGTCCGGTCCACACCGAGGGCGAGGGCGGGCGGGCCGTCCATGATGATGTTGACCCACAGGATCTGCAGCGCGGTGAACGGGGCGCCGCCCGCGAGCCCGAGCGCACCGGCCGCGAGGAAGATCAAGACGAATCCCCACGCGGTGGTCAACTGGAACTTCACGAATTTGACGATGTTGTCGTAGATGCCGCGTCCTTCGGCGACGGCAGCGACGATCGTGGCGAAGTTGTCGTCGGTGAGGATCATGTTCGCGGCGCCCTTGGACACGTCGGTGCCGGTGATGCCCATCGCGACGCCGATGTCGGCCTGTTCGAGCGCAGGCGCGTCGTTCACGCCGTCGCCCGTCATCGCGACGATCTGCCCATCTGCCTGCAGCGCCTTGACGTACCGGATCTTGTGTTCGGGTGCCACCCGCGCGAGCACGCCGAACCCTTCGGCCCGGGCGCGCAACTCCTCGTCGTCGAGCCCATCGAGGTCTGCGCCCGACGCGGCGTTCCCGTCGATTCCGAGTTGTGCCGCGATCGCGGATGCCGTGACCAGATGGTCGCCGGTGATCATGTGCACCGCGATACCCGCCTCGTGTGCCACCTCGATCGCCGCTTTCGCCTCCGTCCGCGGCGGATCCACGATGCCCACCACCGCATAGATCGTGAGGTCGGATACGAGTGCCTGGAGCGCATCCGAATCCCCACGCGGCACCGCGTCGAGGTCGCGTCCGGCGATCACCAGCGTTCGGAGCCCTTCGCCGGCGAGTCCGTCGACGGCGTCACGGATCTTCCGGCGCGCCGCGTCGTCGAGCGGTATCGTCCCGTCCCCGCCCTGCGCGGTGGATGCGCGCTCGAGCAGCGCACCCGGCGCCCCCTTGGCGAAGCAACGGAACCCGCCGTCGGGCACGGTGTGAAAGGTCGCCATGTACTTGTAGGCCGAGTCGAACGGGACCTCGGCTATCCGGGTGAGTGCGGCGCGCGCACCGTCGACGTCGATGCCGCCCTTCTCGGCCAGCACGACGAGCGCGCCCTCGGTCGGATCTCCGACGAGTACACCGTCGTTGACCGTCGCGTCGTTGCACAGACCCATACCGAGCAACGCGTCGGTGAGGTCGGGGGCCGGCTGACCGTCGCCGACGAGGATCTTCCCGTCCGTCCCGTAGCCGGAACCGGTGACACGGAACGTGCGCCCGCGTATCAGGAGACGTTGCACCGTCATCTCGTTGAGGGTGAGCGTTCCGGTTTTGTCGGTGGCGATGTGCGACGTGCTGCCCAGCGTCTCGACTGCAGCGAGTTGCTTGACGATCGCCCCGCGAGCCGCGAGGCGGGAGGCCCCCATGGCGAGGGTGAACGCGACCACCGCCGTGAGCCCCTCGGGGATGGTCGCGACGGCCAGCGACACCGCGGTGACGAGCAGGTCCGACCACGTCTGCCCCCGCAGCAGACCGAGAACGAAGACGAGCGCGACGGTGACGATCGCGACGATGGTCAGCGTCTGGGCGAGCTGGCCGATCCGGCGCTGCAGCGGAGTCTGTTCCACGCCTGCGCTACCGAGAAGGGTGGCGATGGCGCCCATTTCGGTGGCCATGCCCGTCGCGGTCACGACCATTTCCGCGCGGCCGCGCGTGACCTCGGTGTTCATGAACAACATGTCGGTGCGGTCGCCGAGCGGGGCGTCCGCGGCATCCACCGGGTCGATCGACTTGTCCACGGGGTGCGATTCGCCGGTGAGCGCGGCCTCGGCCACCTGCAGTCGCACGGCGTGGACGAGGCGGCCGTCGGCGGGCACCGAGTCGCCGGATTCGAGCAGGACGATGTCGCCGGGGACGAGTTGTTCCCGGGGCAGCGACTGTTCGCGGCCGTCGCGACGCACCCGCGTTGTGGACACGGACATCTTCTTCAGGGCCTGCAGGCTGTTCTCCGCCCGCGATTCCTGCACGAAGTTCAGCACCGTGTTGAGCGCGATCACCGCGAAGATGACGACCGGGGTTTCCCATTCCCGGGACACCACTGCGCTCACCACCGCGGCGACGACCAGCACCAGGGTCATCTTGTCGGCGAGCAGCGAGAGCACTTTGCGCCAGGCGGGAGTGCCCGCCGTCTCGGCGATGAGGTTGGGCCCGTGCTCCGCCAGTCGTTGCTCCACGTCGGCGTTGGAGAGCCCTCGTTGCGTGTCGACGCCCAGCGCGCCGGCCACCTCGGGAGCCGTAGCGGTGTGCCAGGGCTGCGCGGTTGCCACCTGCATGACGGCTCCTCGGTGTCGGAAATCGGTCGGTTCTCACCGTACTGTGAGCAGACAGTCACGGGGTTCGAGTGCACCCGTCCGGCGTTCGTGGTGAGCTAGGGGAAAGACTCATCGAGTTCGAGGAGTGTGCCGTGAGCGACAGCCCGAATACCGGCGAACCCACCACCGTTCTGAGCGACGAGGAAAGCTGGGAACTGCTCGCGACCGAGAACGTCGGCCGTCTCGTCGTCGTGGTGGACGGCTATCCGGAGATCTATCCGGTCAACTACGCGGTGCGCGACCGGAAGGTGTACTTCCGAAGCGCCGAAGGCAGCAAACTCGCGGAATTGACCGTGTATCCCAAGGTGGCGTTCCAGGTCGACCACATCGAGGCAAGCGAAGCATGGAGCGTCGTGATCCACGGGCGCGCCCATATCCTTCTGCATTTCAGCGACGTGCAGGCCGTCGACGCGCTGGGCCTGACCCCTTGGGTTCCGGATTCGAAATTCAACTACGTCGAGCTGGTCGCCGCGGAAACCACAGGTCGAAGGTTCGCCCTGGTCGAGCACTGATCACTGGTCGAACACGGACGTTCGGTCGAACACCGCCCTCATGACCCACGCGGACGAGAACCGCCTGCTGATGCGGTTCATGCTGCTGTCGGTCGCCGCCGCGTTGGTCACCATCGCGATGAAAGTGATCGCGGCCTGGCTCACCGGATCGGTGGGCCTGCTGTCCGACGCACTCGAGTCCGGGGTCAACCTCGTCGCGGCGGTGGTCGGCCTGATCGCACTGCGGGTCGCTGCCAAGCCTGCCGACTACAACCACCAGTTCGGCCACGGCAAAGCCGAGTACCTGTCGGCGGCCGTCGAAGGAACCATGATCTTCGTCGCGGCCACCGCGATCCTGTGGTCCTCGGTGGACCGCCTGGTGCATCCGCAACCGGTGGAGCAGCCCGGTATCGGTCTCGCGTTGTCCACCGCCGCGTCCGTGGTCAACCTTGCCGTGGGTCTCGCTCTCATCCGGGCGGGCCGGCGGCACCGCTCGATCACGCTCGTCGCCGACGGCAATCACCTGCTGACCGATGTGTGGACCTCGGTAGGTGTGCTCGCCGGTGTCGGACTCGTCGTACTCACCGGATGGGACGTGCTCGATCCCGTCGTGGCAATCCTCGTGGCAGTCAACATCCTGCGCATCGGGTACGGGCTGGTGAAGCAGTCCGTCATCGGCATGCTCGACGTCGTGCTCCCCCCGGAGGATGTCGCCGCGGTCGATGCGGTCCTCGAGCGGTACCGGCAAGGCGGTTCCATCGTGATCCTTCCGCCGCGCACCCGGCAGTCCGGACGGCAGCGCTTCGTGTACCTGACCGTGCGTGTGCCGGGTGACTGGACGGTCCGGGCGGGCCACGATCTGCTCGACCGGCTCGAAGCCGATCTCCGTGATGCTCTGCCCGGAACAACGGTCTTCACGCATCTCGAACCGATCCGGCCGGCTGTGGCGGTTTCGGCAGACGAACCCCGGAGACGGTGACGGGCGCCTAGCGTGGAGTGATGGGCACACCGCTGATCACCTTGAACAACGGAGTCACCATCCCCGCGCTGGGCTTCGGTGTCTTCCAGACCCCACCCGAGCAGACCGTCGCGGCGGTGACCACCGCATTGGACATCGGCTACCGGCACATCGATACCGCCGCCGCGTATCTGAACGAGCGCGAAGTGGGTCAGGCCGTCGCCCGGTCCTCGGTCGACCGGTCCGATGTCTTCCTCGAGACCAAGGTCTGGATCACCGATTACGGATACGACGCGACCTTGCATTCGTTCGACAAGAGCGCCGCGAAACTGGGTGTCGAGCAGATCGATCTGCTCATCCTGCACCAGGCGCTGCCCGGGGAGTTCGACCTCACCCTCGCCGCCTACAGGGCGCTCGAGACACTGCTCGCGGACGGCAAGGTGCGTGCCATCGGAGTCAGCAACTTCATGCCGGACCATCTCGACCGGCTCATGGAGGCGACCTCGATCGTCCCGGCGATCAACCAGATCGAAGTGCATCCCTACTTCCGCCAGTCCGCCGTGCTCGAAGCCGATGCCGAGAACGGCACAGTCTCGCAGGCGTGGTCACCGATCGGAGGAATCACCTTCTATCGGAACGGATCTCACGGATCCACCCTGGACGACCCCGTCATCGGCGGTATCGCTCGGGCACACGACAAGACCCCGGCTCAGGTGATGTTGCGGTGGCATCTGCAGCAGGGGCGCCAGGTCATCCCGAAATCGGTGACCCCGTCGCGGATCGCCGAGAACTTCCATGTCTTCGACTTCGATCTCACCGCGGACGAACTCGCGGCGATCGACGACCTCGACACCGGAGTGCGGGGCGGACCCGAACCCGAAGCCATCACCCGCGAAAACTTCGGACTCGACATTCCCGAACCCTGAGTCCGGTGGCCGGTCGCTACGTTCCTGCCGTCACGAGCCCTGCGCCGAGTCCGAGCATGAGCACCGCGACGCCACCGTCGAGAAAACGCCACGAGTTCGGTTTCGCGAACCATCGCTGGAGGTGCCGGGCGCCGTAACCGAGCGCGCCGAACCAGACCGCGCTCGCGACGATCGCGCCGACACCGAACCACCACCTGCCCGGGTTGCCGTAGTGGTTCGCCACCGATCCGAGCATGAGGACCGTGTCGAGATAGGTGTGGGGATTGAGCCAGGTCAGGGCGAGACACGTGGCCAGGGCCGCCCCGATGGTGACGGCGCCACCGGGCGCGGCCGCGAGCGCCGCCGGACGCAGGGCACGCCGCGCGGCAAGCAGTCCGTAGACGATCAGGAACGCCGCTCCGGCCCAGCGGATCACGTCCACTGCTCCGGGCGCATGGTCCAGCAGGGTGGAGATACCGGCGATGCCGGCGGTGATGAGTATCGCGTCGGAGATCGCACAGACGGCGATGACGGGCAGCACGTGCCGGCGCGCGATGGCCATTCGCAACACGAAGGCGTTCTGCGCGCCGATCGCAACGATGAGGGACATGCCCATGCCGAATCCGGCGACGACGAGATGCATGCCGTCCACCGTAGGAATCCGAGACTATGAAGAACAGGTGATTTTTCTTCAGTACCATTAGAGTTGCTTCATATGGACGTCGACTTCGCACAACTGCGCACATTCGCCGCCGTACTCGACGAAGGCACGTTCGACGGTGCGGCCGCAGTCCTGCGCATCACGCCGTCGGCGGTGAGCCAGCGGATCAAAGCGCTCGAACACCATGTGGGCCAGGTGTTGTTGCGGCGCACCCGCCCCGTGACGGCCACCACCGCCGGCGAGGCGATCATGCGACTGGCCCGGCAGGTCTCACGCCTCGAGGAAGACACCGAGGATGCACTCGGGCTCGCACCCGGTGACGACAATCACGTCACGATGTCCCTCGTCGTCAACGCCGACTCCATGTCGACGTGGATGTTGCGCGCACTCGCCCGCATGCCGGAACGGCACCGCGCGCTGTTCGAGTTGCACCGCGAGGACGAGTTCCATTCCACCGAACTGCTGCGGGACGGCACCGCGATGGCTGCGGTGACCTCGGTACCCGAACCGGTCCAGGGCTGCACCTCCGAAAAGCTCGGTGCCATGCGGTATTACGCCATGGCGAGCATCGACTTCGCCGAACACTGGTTTCCCGACGGGACCACCCCTGCCGCCCTGCGCGTTGCACCGATGCTCAGCTTCGACCGCAAGGACGACATGCAGGACCGCGCATTGCGCAGGGTGACACGCGCGCGACTCGAACCGCCCCGCAACTATGTCCCCGGCGCCCTCGAGTTCGTCGACGCGGTCCGCCTCGGCCTGGGCTGGGGCATGCTGCCCGAACCCATGCTCACCGACACGACGGGCATGGTCCGCCTCGACCCCGGCCGGCCGTTCGATGTGCCGCTGTACTGGCAGCGATGGAAACTGGAATCGCCGGTTCTCGACTCGCTCACCGAGGCTGTACGACGCACCGCCCGGGAAGTCCTGCGGTAGCGGGATTCCGGTGAGGCCTCAGTCGACCAGCACCTTGAACTGGGCGTCGTAGAGGCGCGCGTACGCACCGCCCGCCTCGAGCAACCCGTGGTGCGTGCCCTGCTCGACGATACGTCCGTCCTCCATCACCACGATCCGGTCGGCATCCCGGATCGTCGAAAGCCGGTGTGCGATGACGAAACTCGTCCGTTCGTCGCGCAACCGGGCGGTCGCCTGCTGGACGAGCAGTTCGGTGCGGGTGTCCACGGAACTGGTCGCCTCGTCGAGAATGAGGATCGACGGCTTCGCGACGAACGCGCGAGCGATCGTGACGAGCTGGCGCTCACCGGCGCTGAGGCTGCCGTTCTCCTCGTCGAGCACCGTGTCGTAGCCGTCGGGCAGCGCGCGCACGAAGCGATCGACGTAGCTCATCCGCGCGGCCGACATGATCTGGTTCTCGGTGGCGTGCGGGTTGCCGTACGCGATGTTCTCGCGGATCGTACCGCCGAAGAGCCAGGTGTCCTGGAGGACGATTCCGATGCGTGAACGCAGTTCCTCCCTCGACATCCGGGTGATGTCCACCCCGTCGACGAGGATGCGGCCCGAGTTCACTTCGTAGAAACGGAGAATGAGATTGATGAGGGTGGTCTTGCCGGCACCCGTGGGGCCGACGATCGCGATCATCTGACCGGGCTCGACGCGCAGCGACAGATCCTCGATGAGCGGTCGATCCGGCACGTACGAGAAGGAGACGTGTTCGAACTCGACGAGACCGTGACGGCTCCACGGCATCGTGGGTGCCGGGGGTTCCGGCTCCTCCTCCGGTTCGTCGAGCACCGCGAATACCCGCTCGGCCGATGCCGACGCCGACTGCAGCAGATTGACCATCGCGCCGATCTGGGCGAGAGGCTGCACCAGTTGTCGTGAGTACTGGATCAACGCCTGGATCTCGCCGAGGGTGGCGGTACCCGAGGCGACACGCAACCCGCCGAGGACGGCGATCACGACATAGCCCACGTTCCCGAGGAACGTCACGAGCGGCATCACCAGGCCCGAGACGAATTGCGCTCGGTACGACGCCTGATAGAGCGATTCGTTGGTCTCGGTGAAACGCTTCTGGACCTCCGCGGTGCGGCCGTACGCCGTGATGAGCTCGTGGCCGGTGAACGCTTCCTCGATCTGCCCGTTCAGTGTGCCCGTCGCCTCCCACTGCGACGCGAAATGCTTGCGGGAGCGGCGCGCGACGATCACCGTCGCGAGCACCGACGCCGGAACGGTGAGGATCGCCACGACCGCGAGCACCGGCGAGATGAACAGCATCATCACGACGAGCCCGATGAGCGTGAGCACCGCCAGCACCAGCTGCGAAATGGATTCCTGCATGCCCGCCGACACGTTGTCGATGTCGTTGGTGACGCGACTGAGCATGTCGCCGCGCGAATGGGTGTCGAAGTATCTCAGGGGCAGCCGGTGAATCTTGCGTTCCACCCGCGACCGCATGTCGCGCACGACGCGCTGCACGATCTCGTTGAGACCGTACGCAGCCATCCAGATCAGGCCCGACGACAACAGGTACAGCGCGAGCACGATCACGAGGATCCGGCCGAGATTCCCGAAATCGATCCCGACACCCGGCACGACATTCATGCCGGACACCATGTCGGCGAACTGGTCTCGTCCCTCCGCCCGCAGCCCCGCGACCGCCTCTTCCTTGGACACGCCGGCGGGGAGTTGCTTTCCGATCACACCGTTGAAGATCACGTCGGTGCCGCGACCGAGAACGAACGGGGCGATCGACACGCTCACGACACCGAGCACTGCGGCGAGGAACACCGAGTAGACGGCGTATCGGTGCGGGTGCAGCATCCCGAGGACACGGGCGACGGTGCGAATGCGCGACGGCGCGCTCTCCTCCGGGGTGGTCATACCGACGCCATCCTCTGGGACTCGACGATCTCGACGTACGTGGGGCAGCGACCGAGGAGACCGAGGTGCGTACCCACGTCGACCATCGTGCCGTTGTCGAGCACCACGATGCGGTCGGCGTCCTGCACCGTCGACACGCGCTGGGCGACGATCAGCACACACGCATCGCGGGTTTCCGGCTCGAGGGCCGCACGCAACCGGCTGTCCGTGGCCGGGTCCAGCGCCGAGAACGCGTCGTCGAACAGGTAGATGGACGGACGGCGAACCAGCGCGCGGGCGATCGCGAGGCGCTGTCGCTGCCCACCCGAGACGGTCGTGCCGCCCTGCGAGATCTCGGTGTTCAGCCCGTCCGACGTGGCCCGGACGAAGTCCGCGGCTTGCGCTATCTCCAGGGCGCGCCACAATTCGTCGTCGGTGGCGTCGGACCGTCCGTAGCGCAGGTTGTCCGCGATGGTGCCCGAGAACAGATACGCCTTCTGCGGCACCACGGCGATCCGGGAGCGCAGCACCTCGGTATCGAGCGTGCGGATGTCGGTGCCGGCGACGAGCACCTGACCTTCCGTTGCATCGATCAACCGCGGTAGCAGGCGCATCAACGTGCTCTTTCCGGACCCGGTACCGCCGATGACGGCGGTGGTGGTGCCGGGCTCGGCGCGGAACGAGATGTCGCGGAGCACCGGTGCGTCGGCGCCGGGATAGGAGAATCCCGCCGCGCGGAACTCCACGGAGACGCGGGCAGGGAGTTGCCGGACCGGTTCGGGCGGCGATGCGACCGTGGGTTCGGTGTCGAGCACCTCGAGCAGGCGTTCCGCGCACACCGTGGCGCGCGGCGCCATGATGGCGATGAACGAAGCCATGAGCACCGCCATGAGGATCTGTGCGACATAGGTGATCATCGCGGTGATCGAACCGATCTGCATCTCACCGGCGTCGATGCGCCGGCCACCGACCCACAGCACGGCGACGGTGCTGGCGTTTGCGATCAGCAGGACTGCCGGATACAGCAGGGAGTTGACCCGTCCGACGCGCAGCGCAGTCGCGGTGAGGTCGTCGTTGGCCCGCTCGAAGCGGGCGCGTTCGGTGTCGTCGCGAACGAAGGCCCGCACCACCCTGATGCCGGTGATCTGTTCGCGAAGGACCCTGTTCACCCCGTCGATGCGTTTCTGCATCACCCGGAAACCGGGGAGCATGAGCAGGATCAGCGCCACCATGGTGAAGACGAGTGCCGGTACCGCTACGACGAGAACCAGCGATGTTCCGGGGTCTTCGCGCAACGCCATGATGATGCCGCCGACGGCCATGATCGGAGAAGTCACGACGATGGTGCAGGTCATGAGGACGAGCATCTGGACCTGCTGCACGTCGTTGGTGTTGCGGGTGATCAGCGACGCCGCGCCGAAGGTGCCGAACTCCCGCGCCGAGAACTCGCCGACACGCCGCACGATCGCCAGCCGGACGTCCCGGCCGAACGACATGGCGGCCCGCGCGGCGAAGTACACCGCGCCGATCGCGGCGCTGATCTCGACGGCGCTGATGGCCAGCATCACCAGGCCGGTACGCATGATGAAGTCGACGTCCCCGGCCGCCACGCCCTCGTCGATGATGTCGGCGTTGAGGCTCGGCAGGAGCAGCATCCCGCCCGTCGCGACAAGCTGGAGCAGCACCACTGCGGCAAGCGCGCCCTTGTATGGCGCGAGAAACCGCCGCAACAGCTGTATCAGCATGGGCAACACGCTACCTGCGTGGCGCGACGATCCCGGATTGCGGAGCCCTGCCCGGGACCGGTCACCGCGGAACCGGCCGAGCGGCCACCGGCACGAATACCGGTGACCGCCGACCGGGTCGTCACACCCGGGCCGTTTCTGTCTCCGTCTCCGGCTCGCCGGCGGCGAGTTCGCGAGTGAGCTTCTCGCCCTCCACGTCGACGTTCGGGAGGATCTTGTCGAGCCACTTCGGCAGCCACCACGCCTTGTCGCCGAGCAGCGCCATCACCGCCGGGATGATGACCATGCGCACGATGAAGGCGTCGAAGAACACGGCGACGGCGAGCGCGAAGCCCATCGATTTGATCAGCGAGTTCGGTTCCGCGATGAAGGCCGCGAACACCGAGATCATGATGACCGCCGCCGCACTGACGACGCGGGCGCCGTGGCCGAAGCCGGACACCACAGCATCCTTCGCCGACGCGCCGTGCACGAACTCCTCGCGCATGCGGGTCACCAGGAACACCTGGTAGTCCATCGCCAAGCCGAAGACGACACCGATCAGGAAGATCGGCATGAAGCTCACGATGGGTTGCGGGTTGGAGATGAGCCCGCCCCAGCCTTCCTGGAACACCGCCACGGTGGCACCGAACGTCGCGAGCACACTGAGCAGGAAGCCGAGCGTCGCGGTGAGCGGCACAAGGATGGAGCGGAAGACCAGCATGAGCAGGATGAATGCGAGTCCGACCACCACGGCGAGGTACGGAACCAGAGCGTTCTGGAGGCTCTCGGACACGTCGCCTTCCAGCGCCGTCTGCCCGGTGATGCCGTACGAGACTCCGTACTCGTCCTGCAGCCGGGACTCGTCGTCACGGATGGACGAGACGAGATCCATGGTCGCTTCGTCGCTCGGACCGCTGCGCGGCGTGACGAGGATCTGCGCGGTGTCACCGGCCTCGTTCACCGACACGATCTGCGCGTTGACGACCTCCTCGTGTTCGGACAGCGACGCGACGACCGCACCGAACGCCGCGGGTGCGTCCACCTCGGCTTCACGGGCGTCCGCGACGACGACGAGCGGGCCGTTGCGTCCCGGGCCGAAGCCCTCGTCGATCAGGTCGTAGGCCTGACGTGCGCTGGTTGCGGGGTCGCCGGTGGCTTCGCTCGGCAGGGCGAGTCGCAGGCCGGTCGCGGGAAGGGCGAGCACGCCGAGCAGCACCACACCCGCGACGAGCGGAACGAGCGGGCGGCGCACAAGTGCGGCGGCAAACTTCGGAGCGGCACCGGGCTTGTCGTCGTCACCCGCACCGGCCTTGAGGCCGGGGATGCGTCCCGCGAAGGCCTTCTCACCGAAGAGCGAGAGGACGGCGGGGAGCAGGGTGATGGCGATGAGCACGGCCATGAAGACGGTGAAGGCAGCGGCGTATCCCATCGCGGAGAGGAACGGGATACCCACGACTTGCAGGGCTGCGAGCGCGATGATGACTGTCAGACCCGCGAACACGACCGCCGAACCGGCGGTGCCCACCGCGCGACCTGCCGCTTCGGCACGGTCGCTGGTGACGGTGAGTTCGTGCCGGAAGCGCGAGACGATGAACAACGAGTAGTCGATCGCGACCGCGAGACCGATCATGATCGCGAGGGTCGGCGTCATCGAGCTGAGGTCGGTGAAGCCGGTCGCGATGGTGATGCCCATGCTGCCGATGCCGATGCCGACCAGGGCGGTGATGAGCGGCAGACCGGCCGCGACCAGGGAACCGAACGTCAAGGCGAGCACGATCGCGGCAATGCCGATGCCGACGAGTTCCGCGGTACCTCCCGGGAGTTCGACCGCGCTGGCAGCGGTCCCGCTGACCTCCACGGTCAAGCCGGCGTCGCGGCCGATGTCCGCTGCGGCCGCGATCTGGTCACGCATGGTGTCGTCGACGTCGCTCATCTCGCCCGTGAAGGGGACGGTGACGAAGCCGACCGTGCGGTCGGAGCTCAACGGCGACAGTGCGGCGGCGTTCGCGAGAGCGGCGTCCTCGGGCAGTCCCTGTTCCGCACCGGCAGCCTTCATCTGTTCGACGAGGCCGGCGTCGGCGAGTACCGGGTTGGCCAGTACACCGGCCTGCTCCTCGGGCGTCGCGGTCGCCGGATCCACCTTGGCCGGCGGCGCCACACGGTCGATGTCGCGCACTGCGGCGAGCACGTCGTCGATGGCCTGCATGTTGGCGGGCTCGTCGAGCGTTTGCCCGTCGGGGGCGGCGAACACATACCGGGCACTGAGCTGATTCATCGGATCTTCGGCCGACGGGAAGCGTTCGGCCATCAGGTCCTGTGTCTTCTGCGCGGGGGTACCGGGCAGAGAGAAGGAATCGGTGGTCGGACCCGACAGCGTCGCGGCACCGACACCGAACAGGACGAGGATCGCCAGCCAGAAGGAGAGAACCGTGCCTTTTCGCCGGTAGGCGAACTTGCCGATCCGATATAGGTAGGTCGCCACGAGGCACCCTTTCGTTCGGACATTTCTTGCGGAGGGAGGGGTCGAGTCGACCGCTGTAGGGCGTACTCGCGCGTTACGGGAAACCGAGACGCAACCGGCCGAAGGCGTCGCGGATGAGGTCTTCGGGCGACCGGCCGACTCCCGCGAGATGCATCTCGATCGCTGCCTTGATCGCGCCGAGAGCCACGTGGTGGATCAGGTTGGGGAACAGTTCCACGCCCGGATCGGTGCCCGTGCGTTCTGCGATGACGTCGATGAGCATCCGCGTCGACCGTCGCTCGACCTCGATGCCCCGGACGAGCAGTGCCGAAGATTCCTCCACGACCGAAACACACGCACCGATCTCGTCGAACGACCACTTCGGGTCGGTGACGAGACCGACGGCGCATTCCCGGAGGGAATCGAGGATGTGTTCGTCGGCCGGGCGCTGCCGCAACATCTCGATCCATTCCTCGATCACACGCTCGAGATGAACGAAGACCGCTTCTTCCTTGCTGGCGAAGTAGTTGTGGAACGTGCGTGTCGAGACGCCTGCGCGTGCGGCGATCGCATCAGCGGTGACCGCGTGCACACCGTGCTCGCGGGCGAGTTCGGCGGCCGCTTCGGCGAGCGCCGCCCGCGTCGCCGCTTTCTTGCGGTCGCGCAGACCTGAGGAGGGAAGACTCACTCCATCGACCGTACAGAAATTGCAGAGCTCGGTAAGTTTGCAGAAGTGTGCAAGATTATGCGATTACCCACATCGGGGCGCTCGCAGTAACGCAGGTCACACTCGGCGGCGCTCCCAGGCGCCCTGATCGCGAGTGAGTTCCTCGACGAACGCGGGCAGGTCATCGGCGACGACATCCTCGAGCGACACCTCTTCGAGGACCGCGCGCAGATTCACCCGCACCGCGATCCAGACGTCGCGCAACTTCTCGGCCGCGCCGGTGTAGACGACATCCTCGGGCCGCTCACCCCGGACCGACGCGAGGGGACCCTCGACCGTCCGGATGACATCGGCTATCGAGATCGCCCCCGGAGGACGAGCGAGCCAATAACCCCCTTCGGGGCCGCGCCTGCTGCACACCAGACCGCCCCTCCGCAGATCGGCGAGCACCGCCTCCAGGAACTTGTGCGGGATCGACTGCGCGGTCGCGAGGGTTTCGGCCTTCACCGGGCGGCCGTCGCCCTTGGCCGCGAGTTCGAGGAGGGTACGGACGGCATAGTCGACCCTCGCGGTGATGTGCATTCCACGCCTCTCACTACGCTGCCGACGGAACCCCCAATTCCTACCAGCAAACTGCGGAAACGGCCGTTCGCGATTCCCAGGCTACTGGTGACACACACCACATCACGAGTAGATTGAACCGTTGTTCACACCTACCGAAAGTGATGCCATGCGGGAGACCCTCTTCGACTCCTGGGGGTCGTTGCTCGAGCCCCTGCACGATCCGGTCGCGCTCGCGATCCCGGCTTTCGTGTTGTTCCTGGTCCTGGAATGGGTTGCGGCTCGCACGCTCGAACACGTCGAACCCGGGCCCGACGGCCGGACGCACCCGCCGAAAGGCGGCTACGAAGTACGCGACGCACGCGCAAGCCTCTCGATGGGACTGGTGTCGATCGTCACCAGCGCACTCTGGAAGGTGCTCGCGCTCGTCGGATACTCCGCGATCTGGGTCTACCTCGCGCCGTGGCACCTGCCCGCCGACGCCTGGTACACCTGGGTGATCCTGCTGGTCGGGGTGGACCTGCTGTTCTACTGGTACCACCGCACAGCGCACCGGGTCCGCGTCGTGTGGGCGACCCATCAAGCTCATCATTCGAGCGAGTACTTCAACTTCGCGACCGCTCTGCGCCAGAAGTGGAACAACAGCGGCGAAATCATCATGTGGCTGCCGCTTCCGCTGCTGGGAATCCCGCCGTGGATGGTGTTCGTCGGCTTCTCCGTGAACCTGGTCTACCAGTTCTTCGTGCACACCGAGCGAGTCGGCACCCTGCCCCGGCCCGTCGAGTTCGTCTTCAACACCCCCTCGCATCACCGGGTCCACCACGGCTGCGACCCCGAGTACCTCGACCGCAACTACGCCGGCATGTTCATCATCTGGGACCGGATGTTCGGCACGTTCCAGCCGGAGACACACCGGCCGACGTACGGCCTGACGAAACCCGTGGGCACCTACAAGATCTGGGAATTGCAGACCCACGAATACAAAGCGATCGCCCGCGACTGGCGTTCGGCAACGGCCCTGCGGGACAAGATGGGTTACGTGTTCGGGCCGCCCGGGTGGACTCCCGCACACGGCCGGGAGGATTCGGAGACCGTCAGCTCCGCTCGAGCGTGATCAGGAAGTCGATGCTTCCGGTGCTGTCGACGGTCACGAACCCGAGATTCGGCGGTTCCACACCGTAATCCGCCCAGACCGTCGGGATGCTTCCGGACGCCACGATCACGTCACCGGTGCGGAGCACCTGCACCTCCAGCGTGGCCGGTCGCTCCTGCCCCCGCAACGTCAGCGTCCCGGTCGCAGGCAAGGTCGTCACCGTTCCATCCGTCGGGAGCGCCGTCAGGTCCACCGGTTCGGTCAGGACGAACGTCGCCGTCGGATAGGTCCCGGTGTTCATCACCCGATCGCGAAACTGCCCGTCGCGCTGGGAACTGTCGGTGGTGACCGAGTCCACCCGGACCGTCACCTCGGCGGCAGTGAGCGTGTCGTTCTCGATGGTGGCGGTGCCGGTCACCTGGTCGGTACTGCCCACCACGGTGACATCGGCTCCGCGCAGGATCTCCTCGACGGTGTAGCCCGCGGCGGTGCGGTTCGGGTCGGTCCCCGCAGTCACCGTCCAGGAACCGTTCAGCTCACCGGAGGCGGCTTCGGCACCGGATTCGGAAACCGACGCTGCCGGCGCGTCGTCCTCGGCGATGAAGTTGCCGTAGACCCACGGCGCGACGAAGAACCCGACGATCGCGATCACGACAATGGCAGCGAGGGACCATCCGAGCTTGCGCATGCCCCCGACAGTAGTTGAGGCTTCAACGCCGTGCGGGGTCGAACGCGAGAAGAGGTCGAACGCTGTACTCCGCGGATCTACACCGGCGGATCGGGGTCAGCAGTGCCTGCCAGCACCGAATGACGTCGGCTGTACACGAAATAGATGACGACCCCGATCGCCATCCACACGACGAAGCGGATCCACGTCTCCACCGAGAGGTTCACCATGAGCCACAGGCAGGCCAGCACCGCGAGTATCGGCACGTACGGCACCAACGGCACCCGGAACCCGCGTTCGAGATCGCCCCGGGTACGGCGCAGCACGAGCACTCCGATCGATACCAGGACGAACGCGAAGAGCGTGCCGATGTTCACCATCTCTTCGAGGGTGCCCAGCGGAACCAGGCCCGCGAGCACAGCCACCACCACGGTGACGACAACCGTCGTCCGCACCGGTGTTCCCCGCGTGCCCGTGTGGGCGAGCCGGCGAGGCATGAGGCCGTCGCGTGCCATCGCGAACAGCACACGCGTCTGACCCAGCATCAGCACCATCACCACGGTGGTGAGGCCTGCGAGGGCACCGATGGAAATCAGGTTCTTCGCCCAATCCATGCCGTTGATCGCGAACGCGGTGGCCAGGGTCGACTCGTCGCCCTCGAGTTCCTGGTAGTTCACCATGCCCGTCAGGACGAGACTGACCGCGACATAGAGGACGGTGACGATCGCGAGAGAACCGAGGATCCCGATCGGCACGGCTTTCTGCGGATTCCGCGTCTCCTCGGCAGTCGTCGCGACGACATCGAAGCCGATGAATGCGAAGAAGACGAGACTCGCCGCGGCGAGCAGGCCGTACCAGCCGAACGTGCTGCCTCCCGCTCCGGTGACGAAAGAGAACAGCGACTGGTGCAGTCCGTTGTCGGTCTCCGCGGCCTCGGCCGGCGGGATGTAGGGCGTGTAGTTCTCCGCCTTGATGTAGAACGCCCCGAGCGCGACGACGAAGATGACCACCCCGACCTTGATCGAGGTGATCACCAGCGACACCCGGGAGGACAGCTTGGTTCCGGACGCGATGACGACGCCGATCACCACGACGATCAGAACCGCTCCCCAGTCCACCTTGCCCGGTCCGACCATCACGCTCGACGACAGCCCTCCCATCACCTCGCCGAGATACAGCGACCAGCCCTTGCCGACCACCGCCGCGGCAAGCGCGAACTCCAGGATGAGATCCCAGCCGATGATCCAGGCGACGAACTCGCCGAATGTCGCGAACGAATAGGTGTACGCGCTACCCGCGACAGGCACGGTGGACGCGAACTCCGCGTAACACAACGCGGCGAGAGCACAGGCGATGGCCGCGAGAACGAACGCCAGCGACACCGACGGTCCCGCGACATTCCCGGCCGTGCGAGCGGTGAGGGTGAAGATGCCGGCGCCGATGACGACCGCGACACCGAACACGATCAGGTCCCACGCGGTGAGGTCTTTACGCAACTTCGAATCCGGGTCGTCGGTGTCGCGGATGGATTGCTCCACCGACTTCACGCGGAACAGACCGCGGTCACGCTTGCTGCCGGCTCGAGTCATCGTCGCCCCTTCCGAGCAGGAACCTACTCGGTACGAGCGGCCGCCATGGACGATTCCGGAACGATGACGCGCTCGGCTCGGACATCGGTGTTATCCGCTCGAAACCGGGTATACCCCGGCGATTACCGAGGGTCGGCCGGGTTCGGCCGACGACTCCGTGCCCGAGGAAGGTGCGTATGAGAACACTGCGTGTCGCGTCGGTCCCCGCATCACACGTCTACGTGCGGCATCTGTCGTCACCCGACGGCGACGACGGAGTGATCCGGCTGCCCGACCCGGTACCCGCCGACGGACGAAAGGTCCCCGGTGGATGGTGGCCACCGATGATGCTCGAGCCCGGATGGATCGACGATCACCACGATGAATTCGACATCTTCCACATCCACTTCGGGTTCGACGCGGTGGAACCCGAAGTGCTCGAGGAGGTCGTCGGCGCCCTCGACACCCACCGGATCCCCCTCGTCTACACCGTGCACGACCTGAGAAACCCTCACCACCCCACCCCGGGCGCGCATCTGAAGAACCTCGACGTGCTGATACCGGCGGCCCGGGAACTGATCACCCTCACCCCCGGCGCTGCCGCGAGAATCCGGGCCGGCTGGGGACGGACCTCGACGGTCCTGCCGCACCCGCACGTGCTCGAGCGGGACTGGTTCGACGCGCCGCACCGCCCGCCGGACCCGTTCGTCGTCGGTGTCCATGCGAAGAGCCTGCGAGCCAATATGGATGTGCTGCCGGTCGTGACCGCGCTGGCTCGAACGGTCGCCGACCTGCCCGGGGCCCGGCTGCAGATCGATCTGCACGACGAGATCTTCGTTCCGTCCAACCATTGGTACGCCCCGGACATGGGAGCCGCGCTGCTGGCGCTCGGGGAGAATCCTGCGGTGGACGTCCGGGTGCACCCGTATTTCGACGACGACGAACTGTGGCAATACCTCTCGGAGTTGACGGTGTCGGTGCTCCCGTACCGATTCGGGACCCATTCGGGCTGGCTGGAGGCCTGCCACGATCTCGGAACCGCGGTGGTTGCTCCGAGCTGCGGTTTCTATCGTCAGCAACAGTCCTGCGACGTGTTCACCCTGGACGAGGACCGGTTCGACCCGGCCTCCCTCGACCGCTCCATCCGGTCGCTGTACGAACGGCGGCACCACATTCCGCGGGCACAGTGGCCGCGACGACTCGAGCAACGCCGACGTCTCGCCGCGGCCCACCGCGATATCTACGAGCGGGCCTCGGCATGACCGCCCGACCGCTGCGCATCGCGCTCGTCGCGTCGAACCGGTATCCCATCCGCCAGCCGTTCGCCGGTGGCCTCGAGTCCCACGTCTGGCATCTGGCGCGTGCCCTCGGAGAAGCCGGTCACCACGTCACACTGTTCGCGGCGTCCGGTTCCGACGAGTCCCTCGGTGCCTCACATCTGGAGGTCCGGTCCTTCTCCCCCAGCGCGACCGCGCGCCACGACCCGTCCATGGCACCGAAGGGCTTCCTCGAGGACCACCACGCGTACCTGTCGTTGATGCTGAACCTGGCGGGTCCGCTGGCCGACTCCTTCGACGTCGTCCACAACCACAGCCTGCATTACCTGCCGGTGGCGATGGCACCGGCACTGCGCATCCCGATGGTCTGCACGCTGCACACTCCGCCGACCCCCTGGCTCGAGTCGGCCCTGGCCGCGACGGCACAGGTCCCGGCGACCTTCGTCGCGGTCAGCCGGCATACGGCGCACGCGTGGCGGCACGCGCTCGAGGCTCCCGCGACCGTCATCCCCAACGGGGTGGACCTCTCGGGCTGGCCGGTCGGCCCCGGCGGCACCGACCTGATGTGGTTCGGACGCCTCGTGCCGGAAAAAGGCGCACATCTCGCGATCGAGGTCGCGCGCCGAAGCGGCCGCAGGCTCACCCTTGCCGGACCGATCTCCGACCGGAAGTATTTCGACGACCGCATCGCCCCCCGACTCGGCGGCGAAGTCGAATACCTCGGACATCTGCCGCGCACGGAACTGGCTGCCCGGGTGGGCCACAGCGCTGCCGTCCTGATCACGCCGTGCTGGGACGAACCGTACGGCCTGGTCGTCGCCGAAGCCCTTGCCTGCGGCACCCCCGTGGTGGCGTTCGCTCGCGGCGGGATTCCCGAGATCGTCGACTCCGGGTCGGGAGTGCTGGTCCCCGCGGGCGACACCGACGCGATGGCTGCTGCCGTGCCCGCCGCAACAGCACTGTCCCGCAGTCACGCTCGCCGACGTGCCCTGGAGTACTGTTCCGAACGGGCAATGGTCAAGTCGTACGTGGCGTTGTACCAGCGCCTCGTCGCCCCTGCCGCCGAACCCGTGTCCGCCGGTCGGCCACGATGATCGGGTACTACATCCATCACCACGGCCACGGCCATCTCGCCCGCGCGACGAGTATCTGTGCGCACCTTCGCAATCCGGTGACCGCGCTGTCGTCGGCGACCCTGCCGGGCCGGAACGCCGCCGTGTTCGACGAAGTGGTCGAGTTGCCCCGCGACGACGAGGCTGTCGACGCAGCCGTCGACCCCACCGCTCACGGACTGCTCCACTGGGTTCCCCGCCACGACGACGGACTGCGCAGACGGATGGCGGCGCTGGCGGAGTGGATCGCGCGCGCCCGGCCCCGGGTAATGGTGGTGGATGTGTCGGTGGAGGTGACGTTGCTGGCGCGATTGTTCGGCATCCCGGTCGTGGTCATGGCCATGCCCGGAACCCGCACCGACGCACCGCACACTCTCGGTTACCGCTCGGCAGACCACCTGATCGCCGCGTGGCCGCAGGAGGTGTACGACCCCGAGTGGCTGCACCCATACGCGCACAAGACGTCGTATGTGGGTGGCATCAGCCGATTCGACGGGCGCCGCGCTCCCCCCGATACGGACGATTCCGATGACCGTCCCACCGTGCTGGTGATGGGCGGGAGCGGTGGTTCGGCCTTGTCGTCCGGTGATTTTCGGTCCTGGACGAGTCGCCACACCCGGTACCGGTGGGAAGGCATGGGAGTTCCGGGGGGCGCCTGGGCCGACGATCCGTGGCCCTCGCTGTGCCGGGCCGACGTGGTGGTCGGCCACGCCGGGCAGAACACCGTCGCCGACATCGCAGCGGCTCGGCGCCCCGCTGTGCTCGTCGCCGAGCGGCGTCCCTACGACGAGCAGCACGCCACGACGGCCGCCCTCCACCGCGCCGGATTGTCGGTGGGGTTGCCGGAGTGGCCGGACCCCGACCGGTGGCCGGACTTGATCGAGCGGGCCCGCGGGGCCGACCCCGCGCAGTGGGCACGCTGGCAGACCTCCGGAGCCGCGGCGCGCGCCGCCGCGATCGTCGACCGGATCGCCGAGGAGGAGGCACCGGCGTGAAAGTCGGCGTGGTGACCATCGCAGCGCACCGAACCGCTCACCTGCGCACGCAGATCACGGCGCTCGCACGCGGTTCGCGGCGTCCCGACCAGCACGTTGTCGTGTCCATGGGCGATCACGAGGTCTTCTCGCTGACCCGGGCCGCCGGTGCGGACGCGCAGTGGATGGAGCCGACGGAAGGCCGTCTGCCTCTGGCCGAAGCCCGTAACCTCGGCGCTCGGCGGGCGCTCGAACTCGGCGCCGAATTGCTGGTGTTCCTGGACGTCGACTGCATCCCGGCCACGAATCTGGTGAGCCGCTACGAGGAGGTCGGCAACGACCCGCGTCACCAAGTGGCGTTGCTGTGCGGTCCGGTGACCTACCTGCCACCGCCTCCGGTCGGCGGGTACGACCTGGATGCACTGGACGCGCTGATCAGTCCGCATCCTGCCCGTCCCCACCCGCGCGCCGGTGAGGTCGTCACCGGTGAGGACTACACGCTCTTCTGGTCACTCTCGTTCGCTGTCACCGCGGCGACCTGGCACCGCGTGGGCGGATTCTGTACCGACTATTCGGGATACGGCGGGGAGGACACCGACTTCGGGCAGGTCGCGGCGCAGCGCGGCGTCGGGCTTCGCTGGGTCGGCGGAGCCCACGCTTTTCATCAGCATCACCCGGTGTCGGATCCGCCGGTGGAACGACTGGACGATATCCTCGCCAACGCCAACATCTTTCATGATCGATGGGGGTGGTGGCCGATGCGCGGATGGCTCGACGCGTTCGCCGAACGCGGGTTGGCCCGCTATGACAAGGGTTGCGGACGGTGGTTACGCGGCGCCGACCGCCACTCGGCGCCGGGCCGATGATCTTTTCTGCGGACAATCATGACCTGCACGTGGAATTAATCGAATACACCAAGAATTGCATCGACAATGCGACACTTCCCCACGAGACGACAAAGACGACAAGTCACAAAACCGCCGCAACGGTCATAGACCGAATATCGCTCACAACGGTGAATTCAGGTCGAACGAATCAAGAGCAGCGGCCTCGGTTACTCGACCAGCCACGCGATCGCCACACCGATCTGCGCGTTTGCCGCAAACAGCACGTTCGCGGGTGTACCGCCGGATTGCCCGCGACGAGGTGACGTCCCGAGTCGGGTTCCGGACCGATCCGTCCGCCTCCCGAATGCGTTGACCACGCAGTGAGCGTGGCGGGGCATGGCGGTATCGATGACCTCACGATCCGTGAATGATCCTCCACACCAACGGAACTGGGACGCCGGTCCCGGTAGCCTTCGCGACCGGGGAGCCGACGATGAACGTCGGGCCCGCCTCGTCCAGGGCGGTCGGATTCGACGCGGAGAGGATGCCGGCGTCGGCGGGCCGGAGAGATTCGGGAGAGAGAAGTGTCGAAAAATCTGCCCCTCCTTTCCGCGGACGATCATGATCCGCAACGCGGAAATTATCGAATTCACAAGAAATTGCACCGAGTGCAACCTTGCCCACGCGACCGCGACATTGATAGTCGCAAAACCGCCACAACGGTCACACCGCCCTAATACCTCACGCGAGAGTACATTTCACATCTCAGGGATCAAGAACGCTGCCATTCCAGCCGATGCGGATGTACGGTTGAACAGTCTTGCCCGCACGCACCGCGCCCAATAGTTCGATAGTCGTTCACGACAACGAACAGGCCGACGGGACTCAACCTCCAGGGGTAAACCATGACATTCACCGCAGTGCCCGAACAGACAACCGAAGCGGTCAACGCGGCTCTCATCGCATTGGGCGTCGTCCTGCTCGCATTCCTCACGCTCTATCTGGTCGGCTTCGACAACGGTGTGCTCTCGCGCAGTGGCATGTACCTGCACGAACTGATGCACGACGGCCGACACCTCCTCGGCCTGCCATGTCACTGACCGGAACGTACACACGGCTACTGGTCCGCGGGCTCCTGGCGGGACTTCTCGCCGGGCTGTTGGCCGGCGGCGTGGCCTTCGTTGTCGGAGAGCCCCAGGTAGAGGCTGCCGTAGCACTGGAAAACTCTGTTGCAGAACCGCATTCGCATGGCGAATCGGACTCCGGCGGAGTCGCTACGGCAGATCACCATGACGACGAGCCTCTCGTCTCTCGGACAGGTCAGCGCGCGGGATTGTTCCTCGCGACTACGTTGGCAGGCGTCGCGCTGGGCGCGATCTTCGCTACGGTGGCGTACGGGATTCGGCGAGCTGTTCCGGTCTCCGCCGTAACGCTGAGTCTCGGCCTGGCCGGAGCCGCATGGCTCGCCGTCGTGATGGTGCCCTACGTCAAATATCCGCCGAATCCTCCGGCCGTAGGCGACCCCGAGACCTTCGGCCAGCGCACCTGGCTCTGGCTCGCCGCCGTGGCCATAGGACTACTGGCAGTGGTAGTCGCCGCGTACGTGGCCACTGCATCGGCGAAACGACTCGAACCTGTCGCCCGCATCGCGGCTACGGCTCTCGCTTTCCTCGTCGTCGCGGTCGTCGGTTGTGTTCTGCTGCCGTCCGTCAACGAGGTGACCGACGGGTTCCCCGCCACGTTGCTGTGGGAATTCCGGCTGTCCACACTAGCTACCCAGACGACCCTCTGGGCGAGCCTGGGTCTCGTCTTTGCATACCTATCCGACCGGTCGGCCCGCCCGCCGGTCCGTGAGGCGGCGCCTATGTCGGCCATGTGATTCCCATTCCCAGTCCGCCCCGCGAAGGACTCCTCGAGGGGAACCACCGACCGATCGGATCGGAAACACAATGAGTTCACCGGCTAAGCAATCCGGGGCGTCGAAGAACACACCCAGCCCCAGCACGTCGTTCAACACCCTGACGAGTCTGCTCGCGGACATCGCCCCAGCCATCCACGAGGTACAGGACTCCCCGTACACGTTGTCCAACGCCCGATATGCCGCACTGCGGCACGTGCTCCACGACGTTGGTGGCCAGCCCGACCTGCCTGTCGAGTACAAGGAAAAGGTCGAAGAGGCGTGGGAGATGAACACGTACGTCACCTGTGAATGCCTGGGCTGGCGGGGCGCCTGGAATTCCGAGATGCGGCGCCGTGCCGAAAATGATCTGGGCGCGACGCTTTACTTCGGCCTTCCGTACTACGCGCGCTGGATCACCGTCGCCACCAAGACTCTTATCGACAAGGGCCTGATCACACCAGATGAATTGTCAGCCAAGATCGACGCTGTCCGCACACGTTTGAGCGAGGAGCGATCATGACGAAATACCAGATCGGCGACCGCGTTACGGTAAAGGACGCGACGTCCCTGTTCCACACTCGCACACAGGCTTTCGTGCGCGGCCATACAGGCGTCGTCGTGGAGTACCGTCCCGAATGGGTTATCCCGGAGGACGAGGCATGGGACCGCCTCGAGAACGGGCGCACCGAACCGTTCTATGTCGTGCGGTTCCTCCAGACCGACCTGTGGGACCCATACACCGGATTCGATGTCGACACCCTCGAAACAGAGTGCTCCGAGCGCTGGCTTGCACCCGCAAAGGACGAAGCATAATGAGCGAAAATCACAGCCACGATCCGATCCAGGAAGGCCCTGAGGTAGGCGAATTCGAAGTACTCGAGGCCGCCATCCGGGAACTGTCGATCGAAAAAGGTCTGTTCTCATCCGAAGACCACCGCCGATTCTCGGAGTGGGCGGAGTCGATCGGTCCTTCCAAGGGGTCCCAGCTCGTCGCCAAGGCATGGCTCGACCCCGACTTCAAGCGTCAACTACTCGAAGATGCCACCGAAGCCTCCAAAGCGGTGGGCGTCGACTGGCTGGACCCGACCGGGACAGGTACCCCCAGCGATTACACGTTCTTCTACGTCCTGGAGAACACACCCCAGGTGCACAACATGATCGTCTGCACCCTGTGTTCGTGTTACCCGAGGCCCGTCCTGGGCATGTCACCCGACTGGTACCGGACCCCCAACTATCGCCGCCGGCTCGTGCGCCGTCCCCGCGAGGTGCTCGCCGAGTTCGGTCTCCATTTCCCCTCGGATGTCGAAGTGCGCGTCCATGACTCCAACCAGAAGTCACGGTTCATGGTGATGCCGATGCGTCCGGAAGGCACGGAGGGCTGGACAGAGGACCAGCTCGCGGCGATCGTCACCCGCGACACCATGATCGGTGTCGCTCTGCCACAGGCAGATTGGACCGCGGAGAAGGCACCCTCGCAGGTCGGAGGTCCACAGTGACAGTTGACAAGCAAAGGTTCGACCGGCGCGATTCGGTCGAGGCCCACGAGATCATTCTGGGGTTGCTCGGGGATGATGCGGTCCGGGAGACGTCGCTGCCGGAACTGGACCGTAAGCCGGCGCCCTGGGAGTCGAGCATGCAGGCGACCGTCGAGTGTCTCTCCTGGCGCAACGTCTGGGACAACCTCGAGCGTCGCCAGACGGAGGACGCTCTCGGCGAAGATATCTACCGCGAGTTTCCGGTCCATACCAGGTCCGCGATCGCGACCGCACATACACTGCTCGACCGCGGGGTGATCGATCCCGACGAACTCCAGGCAAAGATGCGGGAGGTTCGGGCCCGGTTCGAAGGAGACTGAACCCACTCCGGATCCACCCAGACAAAAAAGTCCCTCACCTGTGTGAACAGGTGAGGGACTTTATGGCGGTGGCGGAGGGATTTGAACCCTCGGACGGGGGTTACCCGTCACACGCTTTCGAGGCGTGCTCCTTAGGCCGCTCGGACACGCCACCGCTAAAAGACTCTACCGGATGGTGCGCCTGGACTGAAATCGGCAGGTCAGAGTCCCGGACGAGGGTCGCGCCGGCCGTGGAAGAACTCCTCCAGAACCGCCGCACACTCGTCCTCGAGCACCCCGCCGCGCGCCTGCGGGCGATGGGTGAGGCGACGATCCCGCACGACGTCCCACAGCGACCCGACGGCGCCCGTCTTGGGCTCCCATGCGCCGAAGACGATCCGCTCGACGCGCGCCAGGACAGCCGCACCGGCGCACATCGTGCAGGGCTCGAGGGTGACCGCGAGGGTTGCGCCCTCGAGACGCCAGCCGTCTCCGTGCACGCGCGCCGCCGCCCGCAGCGCAAGGATCTCCGCGTGCGCGGTGGGGTCCCCTGTGGCCTCACGCGAGTTCGCGGCCCGGGCCAGCTCGGTGCCGTCGGCCGCGAACACGACCGCGCCCACCGGAACGTCCCCGGCAGGCGCAGCGGTCGCAGCGTCCAGCGCGACCCGAATCAGTTTCTCGTCGTCGCGCAGCCCCATCTAACGCAGTTTGTCCAGCGCAGCGGCCCACACATCGTCGAACCCGAGGCGCTGTGCGACCTCCTCGAGTTGTTCGTCGGGATAGAGATCCGTCTCGGAGAGGATCACGGACAGCACGGGTTCCGGTAGACCCATGTCCTTGAGAATCCCCAGGTCACCTTCTTCCCACGGCTCCACGTCGTCCAGCTCGTCCGGATCGATGTCCGGGATGTCGACATTGAGTGCGTCGAGAATATCGGCCGCAATGTCGTAGTCGATCGCCATCGTGGCGTCGGACAGCAGGATCCGCGTTCCGGACGGTGCGGGCCGGATGATGACGAAGAACTCGTCATCGACGTTCAGCAAACCGAACACGGCGCCGGAGCTGCGGAGCTCCCGCAACTCCGTCACGGCCGTGTCCAGGCTCGTCAATGCCGCATCCGAGAGTGCGCGGCACTTCCAGAGTCCGTCTTCACGCGTCACGGCGACGGCAAAACCGTCGAGGTCCTCGATCGAACTCACCGAAGGGCTCTTGTTCCCTACGCGTTGTGCAGCCATGCGCGCAACGGTAGTCTGCCTCGTCCCGCGAATGAAGCCCGCGCCCGAATATGCCAACCTGGAGCGGTGCCTACCGCTACGTTCGCCCCGCCCGTATGTGTCCTCGGCCTCGGCCTGATCGGTGGATCGCTTCTCCGCGCAGCGGCAGCGACCGGCCGCCAAGCATGGGGGTACAACCGCTCGCCGGAAGTCGTGCACTCGGCCCGCGATCTGGGTTTCGACGCGAGCACGGACTTGACTGCGACGCTCCAACGCGCCGCCGATGCGAATGCGATCGTGGTGATCGCGGTCCCGATGCCGGCGGTCGGGAGCATCCTCGAGGCGATCGCCGAACACGCACCGGATGTCGCGCTCACCGATGTCGTCAGCGTCAAGTCGGAAGTGGCGGCCGCCGTCGCCGCACACGGCCTGTCCCGGCGTTTCGTCGGCGGTCACCCGATGGCCGGCACCGCCGAGTCGGGCTGGGCCGCGAGCACCGTCGAGCTGTTCCGTGACGCCGTGTGGGTCGTGACGGTCGACGACGGCACCGACCCCGAGGTGTGGCAGGCCGTCGCGGACCTCGCACTCGACTGTGGCTCGGTCGTCGTGCCGGCCGAGTCCGCCGAACACGATGCGGCGGTCGCCCGGATCTCGCACCTGCCGCATGTGCTGGCCGAAGCCCTCGCGCTGGCGGGGGCCGCCGGTGGCGATCTGGCCCTCGGATTGGCTGCGGGCTCGTTCCGCGACGGAACCCGCGTGGCAGCGACCGCTCCGGCACTCGTCGACGCGATGTGCGAGGCCAACGCCTCAGCGTTGCTCGTGGCACTCGACGAGACCCTCGAGGTGCTGTCGGCCGCGCGGGAACAGCTTGCCGACGGCAGCACCACCGACCTCACCCGGGCCGGATTCGACGCCCGCGCCCGGTACGACCAACAGAAGCGCGTCTCTGTCACCGGCGTCGTCCCCGGGGAGGGTGACTGGCTGACCGTGCTCCGCGAGGC
>JADGMW010000253.1_pt1 | contig 29925 bp, 25 predicted proteins | sample 8641801 | NCBI WGS metagenome assembly JADGMW01 (sample SAMN16272018, study PRJNA661076) | feces metagenome | isolation source: fecal sample from diarrhoea affected cattle A | host: Bos taurus | place: South Africa: Lokaleng Village, Mahikeng | collected 2019-09
GCACGAGGGCGCGCTCGGCGAGGAAGCCGTGCCCGATCTCGCGACGCTTCGGCGAACCAACGCGGCCGGTCTCACCGGTCGAGTAGGGCGGGAAGTTGTAGTGGTGCATGTAGCGCTTCTTGGTGACCGGGCTCAGCGAGTCGATCTGCTGCTCCATCTTGAGCATGTTGAGCGTCGTGACGCCCATGATCTGCGTCTCGCCGCGCTGGAAGATCGCGGAGCCGTGCACGCGCGGGATGACCTGCACCTCGGCGTCGAGCGGACGGATGTCGGCGAGGCCGCGGCCGTCCATGCGCACGCCCTCGGTGAGGATGCGGTCGCGCACGATCTTCTTGGTGACCGACTTGTAGGCGGCAGACACCTGGCCGTTGGCCTCGGCGGGGAGCTCCCCTGCCTCAACCTTGGCGGCGACGGCCTGCTTGACCTCGGCCTTGAGCGCGTCATCCGCGTCCTGGCGCTCGACCTTGCCGGCGATCTGGTAGATCGAGGCGAGGCGCTCCTGCGCGAGCTCGGCGACCGCGTCGTAGGTGGCCTGGTCGTAGGCGGTGAAGACCGGGTAGTCCTGGATCTCCTTGGCCGACTGCGCGGCCAGCTCGGACTGTGCCTTGACGAGCTGCATGAGGAACGGCTTGGCCGCCTCGAGGCCCTGTGCCACGACGGTCTCGTCGGGCTTGATGGCACCGCCCTGAATGAGGTTCCACGAACCCTCCGTGGCCTCGGCCTCGACCATCATGATTGCGATGTCTTCGTTGCCCTGCGCGTCGACGACGCGACGGCCGGCGACCGTGAGGTCGAAGACGGCACCCTCGAGCTGCTCAACGGTCGGGAATGCAACCCACTGCCCGTCGATGAGCGCGAGACGGATGCCACCGATCGGGCCGCTGAAGGGCAGGCCCGAGATCTGCGTCGACGCCGAAGCGGCGTTGATCGCGAGGGCGTCGTAGAACTCGCCAGGAGCGATGCTCAGGACGGTGATGACGATCTGCACCTCGTTGCGGAGGCCGTCGACGAAGGACGGGCGCAGCGGCCGGTCGATCAGGCGGCAGACGAGGATGGCCTCGGTCGAGGGGCGACCCTCGCGGCGGAAGAACGAGCCGGGAATCTTGCCCGCGGCGTAGGAACGCTCTTCGACATCGACCGTGAGCGGGAAGAAGTCAAAGCCTTCGCGCGGCTGCTTGCCGGCGCTCGTCGCGCTCAGCAGCATGGTGTCTTCATCGAGGTATGCAGCAACGGCACCCTGTGCCTGCTGCGCGAGACGACCGGTCTCGAAGCGGATGGTGCGCTTGCCGAACTTGCCGTTGTCGAGAACGGCCTCGGCGAACTTGATCTCTGGACCCTCCATTAAGGGCTTCTCCTTTGTTTTACGTCGCCCCCCGTGTGGGCGCGACTCATACATCGGAGCAGGAGCGGGCAGTCAGGGGCACACGCGTTTGCGCGGGCGCCGGGCTCTGGCCAACAGTAGAAAACCACCGTGCCCCTGTGCGGGAAACGGGAACTCACCACCGGTGACCAGCCTCGTGCCGGCCTGCTCCGTTTGTTTTCTTGCTCTGGTCGCATGACTGCAACCTTGGGGAGTCTATCAGCGACTCCCTCAAGGGGACAGGGGCGCGCGGTATCCCTCTTAATCACATGAGCATCACAGGACGGACACGCGAGCCGCGCCTACCGTGGAGGCATGATGGCCACACCGACACTTGAAGACATCACCGAACTGGCCGACCGTCGCTCGATTGCGAGCGTCATGATCTCGATGCCGACGTCTCCTGTCGCCTCGGAGGTCGAACGGTTGCGCCTCGACTACAAGAACTCGGTCCGCGAGGCCGAGCGGCAACTTGAGGCCGCCGGGGTGGGCACGGATGCCCGCGCCGCCGTGCGCCGCAACCTCGACGATGTCGTCGAGGGTGATTTCTGGACCCATCTCGCCCAGGGCGCCGTCGTCTTCGCGTCGCCGGACTTCGCCCGCGAGTACAGGGTGCGCACGGCCGTCCCCGCACGAGTCGCGGTCGCCGACCGCTTCGACGTCGGCCCCATCCTGCGCTCCATCGCGCTCGCGCGCACGGGCTACGTGCTCGCGATCACGGAGGGTTCAGTGCGCCTCGCCTCCATCTCCGCGGACACCGGCCCGACCGAGGTACCACTCGAGCTGCCCGATGACCTCGGCAGCGTGCTGGAGCACGCCGAGAACGACGGGGGCGCCGACAGGCAGCGGGCCAAGGGGGCGATGGGCGACAAGATCGAACTCCGCAAGTACTGCCGCATCGTGCAGGACGCCGTGACGCGCACGATCGATGGGCGCGCGCCCCGCCTGGTCTTGGCCGCGAGCAACGAGCTCGCGACCGCATACCGGGAGGCCAACACCTACCCGCGCCTGCTTGCGGAGGGCATCGACTCGAACCCGTCATCCCTCAGCCTGCAGGACCTCGACACGGCGGCACGAGAGGTGCTCGTGAACGACTACGAGCGCTCGCTCGCCACCTGGCGTGAGACTTTCGGCACGCGGCTGAACCACGGCCGCGCGAGCGTCGACCTGCAGGAGATCGCACGAGCCGCCACCGTCGGCGCCGTCGAGGAACTGCTCTTCGACATGGCCGACGGCACCCAGGGGCTCATCACCGAGGACGGCAAGGTCAGCGACCCGCCCCTGACGGAGGCTTCGACCTTCGGGATCTTCGATGAGATCGCCATGCGCGTCATCCGCACGGGCGGCACGGTGCACGCGGTGCGCCGAAGCGACCTGCCGGGGTCAACGGGAATCGCCGCCATGCTGCGCTTCGAGCAGGAGGGCGTGAACGCCTGAGCGTCGATGCGCCCGTCAGCCGGGCTGGAATCCACCCAGCCCGGCTGCCGCGTTCGCGAAGCCCCATGGGTCGTCATTCGCGCCCGCGCGGTCGCTCGTCTCGACCCTGCTCGCGAGCTGACGTGCGGCCCGCTCGATGCGGGCCGCGAGTTCGCCGCCGGCATCCGAGCCCCAGTCGTCCGTCGCCGCGAAGACACCGGTCGCGACCGGTTCGGCGCGCAGGTAGGCGAAGATGGGGCGCATGGCGTGCTCGATCACAAGCGAGTGGCGCGGCGTGCCGGCCGTGGCCCCCAGCAGCACGGGCATCCGTTCCAGGGACGCAGGGTCGATCACATCGAAAAACGACTTGAAGAGCCCGCTGTAGGAGGCGCTGAAGACGGGGCTGACGGCAATGAGGCCGTCTGCGCCCGTGACGGCGTCGATCGTGGCCTCGAGCGCCGGTGAGGCGAAGCCCGTGAGCATCATGCTCGTGAGGTCCCGCGCGTGGTCGCGCAGCTCGACGGTCGTGAGATCGACCTCGATGCTGCGCTCCCCCAGCGCTTCGACGGTCGCCTTGGCGAGCCGGTCCGCGAGCATGCGCGTCGACGAGGGCTGACTGAGCCCGCCGGAGACGACGGCGAGACGGCGTGTGGCGGTCATGAGGCGACCTCCGCCTTCTCTGCGGCGGCCTGAACCGCGGCCTCTGCCTTGCGAGCATCGTGAGTCGGGGCATCCGGAACCTCGGCGGGACGGTTCTTGGCGAACTCCTCGCGCAGCACCGGCACGACCTCGCCGCCCAGGATGTCGAGCTGCTCGAGCACGGTCTTGAGAGGAAGGCCAGCGTGGTCCATGAGCCAGAGCTGGCGCTGGTAGTCGCCCACGTAGTCGCGGAAGCCCAGCGTGCGGTCGATGACCTCCTGGGGGCTGCCGACCGTGAGCGGCGTCTGAGAGGTGAACTCCTCGAGGCTCGGGCCGTGGCCATAGACGGGCGCGTTGTCGAAGTAGGGGCGGAACTCCTTGACGGCGTCCTGCGAGTTCTTGCGCATGAAGACCTGCCCGCCGAGGCCGACGATCGCCTGCGCGGCCGTGCCGTGGCCGTGGTGCTCGAAGCGCTGGCGGTAGAAGTTCACCATCTTCGCCGTGTGCGAGCCGGGCCAGAAGATGTGGTTCGCGAAGAAGCCATCACCGTAATACGCCGCCTGCTCGGCGATCTCAGGACTGCGGATGCTGCCGTGCCAGACGAAGGGCGGCACGCCGTCGAGCGGGCGCGGCGTGGACTGGAAGCCCTGCAGCGGGGTGCGGAACTGGCCGCTCCAGTCGACGAAGTCCTCGCGCCAGAGGCGACGCAGGAGGGCGTATTTCTCGAGCGCGAGCGGGATGCCCTGGCGGATGTCCTCGCCGAACCACGGGTAGACGGGGCCCGTGTTCCCGCGGCCGAGCGTGAGGTCCATGCGCCCGTCCGAGAGGTGCTGGAGCATCGCGTAGTCCTCCGCGAGCCGCACGGGGTCGTTGGTCGTGATGAGCGTCGTGGCGGTCGAGAGGACGAGCCTCTCGGTCTTCGCCGCAAGCCAGCTGTTGATCGCGACGGGGCTCGACGGGAAGAACGGCGGGTTGTGGTGCTCCCCCATCGCGAAGACGTCGAGGCCCACTGCTTCGGCGTGCTGCGCGATGGTCACGATGTCCTTGATGCGCGAGGCATCCGTGGGCGTGTGGCCCGTCGTCGGGTCGGTCGTGATGTCGCCGACGCTGAAGATGCCGAACTGCATCTGCCCCATATCCTGCTCCTTGCTTCGATACGTTTGTATGTATCGAAGCAAACGCGCGGATGCCCCAGATATTCCCACCTCGCGAACCTTCTCAATGACAGGGGCGGGTGCGAGTATCGGGGCATGCGCTGCTCCGTCGTGCCCCCGTACCTCCTCGCCCGTATCGCGAAGAGCGATGACCCGCGCTACGCGGCCGCCTCGGAATCCGCGCGCCGTTCACTCCTGGTCGACGAACCCGTGCGCCGCCAGCGCTGCGAGGTGCCCGCCTCGGCCGACGCGCAGGCACCCGCTCCCGGCATGCACGGCATCGCGGCACCGCGCCGCACCATCTACGACGCCGAGCGCACCACGACGCTGCCGGGCCGCATCGTGCGTGAGGAAGGCGACCCACCGAGCGGTGATGCCGCCGTCGACGAGGCGCACTCTGGCCTCGGACACACGCACCGGATGTTCCTTGACGCCTTCGGGCGCGCATCCATCGACGGCCACAACATGCGACTCGACGCCGTCGTGCACTACGGCGATCGCTACGACAACGCCTTCTGGGACGGCAGTCGCATGGTCTTCGGCGATGGCGACGGGCAGGTCTTCGAGAGCTTCTCGCGCTCGCTGACCGTGATCGGCCACGAGCTCGCACACGGGGTCACGCAGCACGCGGCGGGGCTCGAGTACCAGGGCCAGAGCGGAGCGCTCGCCGAGTCGATCTCCGACGTCTTCGGCGCGCTCGTCGAGCAGTACGCGCTCGGCCAGCGCAGCGACGAGGCAAGCTGGCTCATCGGCGCCGGCCTCTTCACCCCGCTCGTGCAGGGCCGCGCCCTGCGGTCGATGCTCGAGCCGGGCACCGCCTTCGACGACGACGTCATCGGCCGCGACCCGCAACCCGCGCACATGCGGGACTACATCGTCACGAACGAAGACAACGGCGGGGTGCACCTCAACTCGGGGATCCCCAACCGCGCATTCGCGCTCGCCGCCATCGCAATCGGCGGCAACGCCTGGGAGCGCGCCGGCCAGGTCTGGTACGACACCCTCACCTCGGGGCGACTCAGCCGCACCGTCACATTCACGGTGTTCGCGGCTGCGACCGTGGAGGCCGCGGGCGCGCGCTACGGAGCGGACTCCCCCGAGACCCGAGCGGTGCGGGAAGGCTGGGATGCCGTGGGGGTGCCCCTGTGAACAACCACGAGGTCAAGCTCACCATTGTGCGGAGCGGGGGCTTCGCCGGACTCAGCCGACAATGGAGCGCCGTCATCGACCCGCAGGAACCGGAATGGGAGGAACTGCTCACCCGCATCCCGCGCGACGATGTCGCAAGCGACACCGGCCAGCGTGATCGTTTCGTCTACCTGGTGACCTGCGAGCCACCCACGGCCGAGCGCCCCTACTGGCAGTGCGAGGTGCCGGAAGGCCAGTTCACAGGGCCGTGGCAGGATCTGCTCGAGCGAGTGCGCGCCGCGGGGGACAGCGACGGAGACGAGAAACGGGCCGCCACCCGAAGGTGACGGCCCGTCCAAGAAGATCGCGGTGTCATCGGAGACTCCCGAAGGGAGACCGACTCGCGACTCCGTAGGTTATCGACGCAGACCGAGGCGCTCGATGAGCGAGCGGTAACGGTTGATGTCGATGTCCTGCAGGTAGCCGAGGAGTCGACGACGCTGGCCGACCAGGAGGAGCAGGCCACGACGCGAGTGGTGGTCGTGCTTGTGCTCCTTGAGGTGCTCCGTGAGGTCCTTGATGCGCTGCGTCAGCATTGCAACCTGGACCTCGGGGGAACCCGTGTCGCCCGGGTGGGTCGCGTACTCTTCGATGATCGCCTTCTTGACGTCTGATTCAAGAGCCATAGATGGGATCCCCTTCCTCTCGTTGCGCGGTGCCGGTCACAGGATGTGCCAGCTCTCTTTATCCGCGGCCGTTCTAACGGCAACTGCGCAAGTCTACCACCGGTCCCTGCCGTCCGCGCCCCAGCGTGCACGGATCGCGCGCGCATAGCGTTGGCCGGGTGAGCAGGAGAGAACCCATTTACACGACGGCCATCACGGCGGGGCGCGCCCTGTTCTCCGCCCTTCGGCTGAAGCCGCTCGTGACGGGCGCGCAGAACCTCCCGGACACCGGCGGCGCGGTCATCGCCATGACCCACTTCGGCTACCTCGACTTTGCCCTCGTCGAGTGGGCGACCTGGCGCCACAACAGGCGGCGCATCCGGTTCATGGCCAAGAAGTCCGTGTTCTCGAAGCCCGTCGTCGGCTGGCTCATGCGCGGGATGCGACACATCCCCGTCGACATGGAGGCGGGCGCCGAGGCCTACGCCGATGCCGTCGCGGCGCTGCGTCGGGGCGAACTGATCGGCGTGTTCCCCGAGGCCGGGGTCAGTGCATCGTTCACGGTGCGGGAGCTGAAGACGGGCGCCGTGCGCCTCGCGGCCGAGGCCGGGGTTCCCCTCGTGCCCGTTGCCGTCTGGGGTGGTCAGCGCCTGCTGACGAAGAACCGCCGCATCCGCACAAGCGAGCGCTTCGGCGCTCCCGTGTCGTTCGCCATCGGGCGGGCGATGCATCCCACGACGACGGATGACCCGAAGACCGGCACCGAGGCGCTGCGGGAGGAGCTGCGGCGGCTCGTCACCGAGGCGCAGGATGGCTACCCCGAGTCGGGCGAGGGGCAGTGGTGGCAGCCGCGTGAAGGCGGTGGCACGGCCCCCACGCCGGAAGAGGCCGCCCGCGCGGATGCCGAACGCGACCACCGGCGCCGGCTCGAACGCGAGTCGCGCGAGGGGTGACCTTGGCTGCGCTCAGCCGAGGCTGTCGACGCGGATGACGGGAGAGACGGCCGACACGGGTTCGCGAGCGGGCCCGCGCTCGGCGCGCAGGTGCCGCACCGCGCCGGCGATGATGAGACCCTGCCCCGCGATGTAGGTGAGCATGACGATGAAGCCCGGCTGCCACAGCTCGACGCTCGGCATGAAGCGGGCTACCGCGAGCACGGTGTCGGAGAAGAGGAACAGGAAGCCGCCGAGCCCCACCGGCACGATCGCGCGCGTCGCCGACACCGCCATGAGCCCGAGGACGATCCCATACGCGGCGAGCGGCCAGACGAGCCAGCCGACGTGCGGTGCCAGGAGCGCGACGAGCGCGATCCACCAGCCGACATAGGCGAGCGAGACGAGCGGCAGCCTCCGAACCGTGAGGTGGCGCACGATGAGGAGCACGTAGAAGACGTGGGCCGCCAGGAACCCGCAGAGCCCAGCCAGGAACCAAGCCTCGCCGGGAAGCATGAGGGCGACATCGCCCACCCACGACAGTGCGATCGCCGCCGCACCGAGCAGGATGACGGACCGCCGCGCTCCGGCAGCGTTGAGGAGGAACGCGAGGAGCAGGAGCGGCATGAGGAGGGGTTTTGTCACGGCGACGAGCGCTGTGGCATCCGCTCCCCCCGCGACAGCGGCGAGCGCCGCCAGGTGCACGGCACCGACGACGGCATAGGGCGCGAAAGCGAGCAGAACGCGGTTCCGCGGGGCGATCTTCATGCCCGAAGCGTAGCGCCGTCGGGACGAGTGGCGCGCCCCTGGCTCGGGGTGGCGCATCCGCAGTAGCGTGAACGCATCATGACCCAGCGAAGCCGCGACGCATCCACCCCTGCAGGCCGCGCCCTCATCACGGGCGCGACCGCCGGGCTGGGCCTCGAGTTCGCCCAGCAGCTGGCCGCGAGCGGCCACGACCTCGTGCTCGTCGCCCGCGACGCGGCTCGGCTTGACGAGACGGCCGACGCGCTCGCCCGCGCGCACGGCGTGCACGTCGAGGTGCTGCCCGCCGACCTCTCCGTGCGCGAGCAGGTGGACCGTGTCGCGGAACGCCTCGCAGACGAGGCCTCCCCCATCTCGATGCTCGTCAACAACGCGGGATTCGGCCTCACGCGACCCTTCCACGCCAACGACATCGAGGAGGAGCAGAAGCATCTCGACGTGCTTGTGACCGCCCCGCTTCGACTCGCCCACGCGGCCCTCCAGAGCATGCGGGCGCGGCATGAGGGCACCATCATCACGGTCGCCAGCGTCGCTGCATACTCGCCGCGGGGCAGCTACGGGGCCGCCAAGTCGTGGGTGCTGAGCTTCACCCGCTGGGCCAACCTCGAATACCGCCGCGACGGCGTCACCGTCTCGGCCGTCGCCCCCGGGTTCGTGCGCACCGAGTTCCATGAACGGATGCGCGTGCGCACCGACACCATCCCCTCGCCCCTGTGGCTGCACCCGCCCCGTGTCGTGCGGGCAGCCCTCGCCGGGGCGCGCCGCGGCCGCGCCGTCGTCGTGCCGAGCACGCGCTACAAGCTCATCGTGGCGGCGTCACGGCTTCTGCCCGATCGCCTCGTGGCGGCGGGCGCGCTCAAGCCGCGCCGCTGAGGAACGCGGCTTCGCTCACGCGCCAGAGAGGATCCGCGCCAGGACGAGGGCGACGATCACGAAGGCGACAGACGCAGCACACACGAGGATCCACAGCTGTCGGGTGAGGCGTGCAGCCAGGACCTCGGCACGCGCCCGCGTGAAGGTGGCGGTGTCTGCCGGGTCGACGCATCCGGCAGTCGCCTCGCGCGCCCACGTCGCGGGCCTCGACGCGGCCTGCACGAGTTCGGCGAGGCGCTCGTCCGTGAGCGTTCGTGGCTGACGCTGGATCCACCTCGAGAGTGCCCTGGCATCCACGACCGCCACATCGAGCGGGCGCTCCGTCATCGTGACGGCGCCCGCATCGATTACGGCCAGCACGCCCGTGACGCGCACCTCGCCCCCAGCCTCCTCCATGAGGCAGCGCTCGACGGCCCCAACGGAGTGCCGAGCACGGCGCAGCTCAGGCAGGGGATGCCCCGCAACACGGAGGCCGAGCGCCGACACCACGACCTCCTCCCCCGCCGCATACAGTGCGTGAACCGCGAAGACCCCGCCAGGGCCGACGACGACGTGGTCAACCGGCTTGCCCTCGAAGCTGGCCGACACCGAATGCAGCACGAGGGAGGAATGCAGCCCCGAGAGGCTGCGGCACACCTCGAACTCGCCGGCCGCGGCCCAGAACCACGAGCGGCTCTCGACGCTCAGGGGGCTACGCCCGACCAGACGCGCGAGCCAGCCGCGAGGCGCAACCGCCGACTGTGCCTGGAGGAAACTCCGGATGGCACTGGGGTCGGCACGCACGGCAGCCGCTGTGTCGTCGTCAGTCATGGACCCGTCTCAAACCGATGGTGGAGTACTCGCCCCGCGCGTCGGGTCGCCCGGCACGGGACCACAGGGGACCCGTGCAAACAGCATCGCCCGAGCCGGGGGTTTGCGGTATCCCCTTGACGGGGGCCGCGGATGAGTGAGGAAAGTTATTGCGGAAAAGGCTTGCTTCCCCGAGCGGGGAGGCGCAAGCTTGATGTAGAACAACTCATCGCCCGGAAGAGCCGCACCAAGTGCCGCACCGGGCGATGAGTCCGTTACGGGGTGTTTTCTGCGGCGGAAAAGAGCACCGGCTTCAGGAACTCCCGCACGTCCTCGACCTCCTCCATCGAGATGCCGTGACCGATGCCGTCGTAGCGGCGCCGTGTCAGGGAGCAGTGTGCGGGCAACCAGCGCTCCGTGGCATCCGTCGCCTCCGTCGGGATGACCGGGTCAGCCACATCGCGCCCCCAGAAGAGCGGGGGACGAAGCTCGGCGAGACGGTCATCGGCGGGGCACTCCCCCGGCACGACGAAGCCGGAGAGATTGACGAAGGCGGCGAAACGCTCGGGCGCGAAGCGCATGAGGTGGGTCGCGAGGGCGCCGCCCTGGCTGAAGCCGAGCACGGCGACCGGGCCTGTCGGCGCAACACGGTCGAGCCAGGCGAGGATGCCGCGCGTCGCCGCCGCGACGCCCTCGGCGGAGGGCAGGCCAGGCTGCGCGGGCGGGAACCACGTGAAGCCGCCGCCGAAGAACGGCAGGGGTGCACGCAGGGCCGCGTACACGACACCAGGCAGGAGCACGGGGGCGAGCTGCATCAGGTCATGCTCGTGGGAGCCGCGCCCGTGCAGCAACACCACGAGGGGGCGCTCGCCCAGCGTCTCCCTCGGCTCCGACCACACGACGAGCGAATCGTCGACCTCAAGTGCTTCTGACATCAGTCATCCTCTCCTGTCGGGTGCTGCTCGAGCGGCCCCAGCAGTGCCGTGGCCACGGTCGAGTGCACCGAATCCTCATTGCTCGGGTGGAAGGCACCCGCGAGCACATCGCGCATCAGTCGCCCCAGTTCGTCGCCATTGCGGTACGACCGTCCCCCCGCCACACGCACGGCCTGCTCGACGACGAACTTGGCCGTCTCCGTCGCGCGCAGCCTGACCCCCGTGAGGGCGCGGAACCACTGGTCGCCGCGGTCGACCCCCTCGTCGACATCGCGGGCGACCGCCTCGAGCTGCGGCATGAAGCCGTCGAGCGCGAGCGCGGCATCCGCGAGCTTCCAGCGCGTGTCGGGGTTCTGGTCGGCCGTCAGTCCCGTGCGCTGCGAGCGACGTGCCTTCGCCGCCTCGACCCCGAGCTCGAGTGCGCGTTGACCGACGCCCGCGTAGACGGAGGAGAGCAGCAGCAGGAAGTTGGCAAAGATCGCAAAGACGAGCGGATGCGCGGAGGGCCCCAGCGGGCGCTGGCCGAACACGCGGTCAGCCGGCGCGTAGGCACCCACGAGCCGGGTCGTGTTGCTCTGGCTCGCGCGCATGCCGATCGTGTTCCAGTCGTCGAGGATCTCGACGCCCTCGCATCCGCGCTCCACGAAGGCGTGCACGAGCTGGGGTTCCGCGCCGGAATCGTCCCTGCCGAAGATGCCGAGCCTGGTCCACACGGGAGACAGGCTCGTGAACACCTTCGTGCCCGTGAAGCGGTAGCCGCCGTCGGCGGACGGTTCCGCAGTGGTCGTGCTGCCGAACAGCACGAGGTCGTTGCCCGGTTCGCTGATTCCGAACCCGAAGACCTCACCCTCAGCAGCCTCGCGCAGCACGAAGTCGAGCGTCGAGTCGCCCCGCTCATGCAGGAGCTTCGCAACCCCGGTCCACACGAGGTGCATGTTGACGGCGAGCGCGGTCGCCGGAGCCGCACCGGCGAGCCTGGCCTGCTCGCGCGTCGCCTCCAGGAGAGACATCCCCAGGCCACCGAAGCTCGCAGGCACCAGCATGCGCAGGTACCCGAGCTCGGCGAGATCGCGCAGGTCATCGTGCGGAAAGGAGTTCTCGCGGTCGTGCCGGTCGGCCCGCGAACGGATGGTCTCGAGCAGCTTGGGAGGCAGGATACTCACCCCACCAGCATCCCACGCTGGGGCGAGGCGAAACAGGATGCCGCTAGTCCGCCGCCGGGGCGGGCAACACCCCCACGATCGTGAGCCGCTGCGTCGCCCGCGTCATCGCCACGTAGAGCGCGTTGACGCCCCGGGGAGCCGCCGCGATGCCCGAAGGGTCGACGACGACGACCGAGTCGAACTCGAGGCCCTTCGAATCCTGCGGCGAGATCACGACGATCGGGGTCAGGAGGCTCTCGGAGCCACGCGAGACGAGGTCACCGAAGCGCTCGCTGAGGGCCGCCAGCACCGATTCGAGCGCGCCCTCCATGACGACGACCGCCATGGTGCCCGCCGTCGAACCCGAACGCATCGCCTCGACCGCCGTCACGACATCATCCGCGAACTCGACGGGCCACGGCGTGCTGCGCACGGCCTTCGACGGGGTCACGGGCAGGCCGTGGGCAATCGCGAACTGTTCCGCGACCGAGGCGATCTGGCTCGGGGTGCGGTAGTTGACCGTGAGCTCCTCGAGGCGCCAGCGCGCCGCCTCCGCGCTACGGCCCACGAGCGGGCGGAGCGCCTGTCGCCAGGTCGGCGCGGCACTCGCGGCTGAGCCCTGCGCGATATCCCCCACGATCGTGAAGGAGCGCAGCGGGCAGCGCCGCAGCAGCACGCGCCACTGCATGGGCGACAGCTCCTGGGCCTCATCAACGACGATGTGCCCGTAGGTCCACGAGCGGTCGCTCCCGGCCCGCTCCGAGGTGGTCACGCGGATGCCCGTTTCGGCGAAGTTCGCGGCGAGCGACTTCGCGTCGATCATCCCGTCGACCTGCATGTTCTCGATGGCCTGCTCGGCGTTCTCGATGTCGCGCTTGCGCTGCTGCTTCTCCTCCCGCTTGCGGGCGGCGTCCACAGCGTCGAACTCGCCCAGGAGCTCGGCGGCCTCATCGAGGAGCGGCACGTCCTCGACCGTGAAGGGGGCATCCCGGGGCCTGCGCAGGAGGGCGCGCTGGGCATCCGACCAGGTGGGGGTCAGCTCGGCGAGCCACTGCGGCCGCGCGTAGAGGTCCTGGAGCAGCTTCTGTGGTGTCAGCGGCAACCACGCCGTGTTGAGGGCGACGCGCACGTCGTGGGCCGTGCGCAGGTCTTCCTGCAGCATCGGCAGGTCGGCACCGTCGATCGTGTTGCCCTGCGCCCGCAGCTGCGCCGCCCACTGCTTCGTCAGCTCGCCGAGAGCGGACTTCACGAAGGTGACCCTGGCCTCGTTGTATGGCTTGCGTGTGTCCCGTGCTCGAGCGATCGCGCGCTCGACCGTCGAGGGGTCGAGCATGACGGTGTCGCCGTTCACGAGCATGGGCACGGGCTCGGCCGGCACCCGCTGGCGGGAGCGCACGGCACGGGCAATGAGTTCCGCCATCCCGCCGCGGCCCTTGAGCGCGGCGACGGCGGGTTCATCGTTCGCTGTCGCCTGGATGCCCGGCACGAGGCCGCCGAGGCTTGCCAGCACGACCCCCGTCTCGCCGAGCGAGGGCAGCACCGACTCGATGTAGTGGAGGAACGAGGCCGAGGGCCCGACGATGAGCACACCCGAATTGCCGAGGCGCTTGCGGTGCGTATAGAGGAGGTAAGCGGCCCGATGCAGGGCCACGGCCGTCTTTCCCGTGCCAGGGCCGCCCTGCACGACCAGCACACCCGCGAGGTCCGAGCGGATGATGCGATCCTGCTCCGCCTGGATGGTCGCGACGATGTCGTTCATGCGGCCGGTGCGTTCGGCCCCGAGCGCCGCGAGCAGGGCGCCCTCCCCCTGGTGGCCGCCGCCCTCCGTAAGGAGTTCGGAGTCGAAGATCTCGTCCTCGATGCGCACGACCTCGCGGCCGCGGGAGATGAGGTGGCGTCGCGCTCGCGCTCCAAGCGGCGTCGCCGCAGTGGCCTGGTAGAAGGCGCTCGCCTGGGGCACACGCCAGTCGAGCAGGATGGGGCGCTGCTCCTCATCGCGCAGGCCGATGCGGCCGATGTAACGGCTTGCCGGGTCATCCGCATCGCCGGATGCTTCGAGCTGCAGTCGGCCGAAGGCGAGGCGCTCGGTCACGTCGCGCAGCTGCGCGATGCGGTCCTCGTAGAGCCGCGCGAAGGTGTCACGCTCCGTGCGCCCCTGGTGGGTGCCTCCCCCGCCCTGCGCACGCACGGCCACGAGCTGGCGCTCCGCCTCCGCCCTGAGTTCGTCGAGTCGCGCATAGAGCCCCGACACGTAGTCGCGCTCGTGGTCCAGCCCGTCTTCGATCACTCCGCAGCCCCTCAGAAATTTCCGGCCCTCAAGTCTAGGCCACCGCGGGTGGGAGGCTCAGACGCTCGCGGACCCCTCCATTCGTCGCCTCGCATCGACGATGCGGTCGAGCATGACCGACTCGTCATAGTGCGCGGCCGCGCGGTCCCTGCCGAGCACGATCCGGTGCCGCGCGAAGGCGAGCCGGGTGGCGCTGCGCGCGAACTGCTCGAAGGCGTCGCCGATGCCGTGACTGCGCGCCCACGCCGCCGCGGCCCGACGGCCCTGGCCGGTCGACAGCATCCCGACCTCCTGCGCCGTGAACCACCCCGCGGCCGCATACTCCTGCAGGTGCTGCCTCGTGAGATCTCGCTCCTGCCTGCGCAGGAAGTAGACGATCACGAAACCGATCACGAAGAGCGGCACCTGCACCGTGAAGTAGTAGGCGTAGAAGTCGGTGACGAAGAGCGCCGAACCGTTCCAGAAGGCGTGCAGGAGAATGGCCGGCACGAGCCCGAGCGCCGCCCAGCCGACCATGCCGAACGGCGTGGCCCTGCGCGAGGCGAAGCCCATGATCACTCCCGTGCAGGCCGTGAACATGACGTGCGCGAAGGGCGACATGAGCCCGCGCATGACGAAGATCTCCCCCACCTCGCCGAAGCCCTGTGCCTCACCGATCGCGAGGCCGAAGTACTGGATGTTCTCGGTGAAGGCGAAGCCGACCGCGATCATCGCACCGTAGACGATGCCGTCGACGGGGCCGTCGAACTGGCGACGCACGACCCAGAAGAGGATCAACAGGCCGAGTGCCTTGCCGACCTCCTCCACGATGGGTGCCTGCACGACGAGGCCGAGGAACAGCGACCAGAAGCCGTCGCCGATGCCCACGACCGCCGCCACGAGCTGCACGCCGAGGTCGAAGAGGAGGGCGATCGCGACCGAGGCGGCCGCACCCCACAGGAAGGCGAAGGCGAGTGCCCCGCGCGGCTCGGGCTCCCAGCGGTCGATCCACGAGATACCGAGCAGCACGATCGCGAGGGGAACGAGGGCCAGGATGCCCGCCACGACGAGTGCGGTTGCCCCCAGGAACGCGAGCAGGTAGACCGTGACCATGAGTGCGATGAGCGAGAGCACCGCGTAGCCGACGATCGCCCAGACGAGCACGGTGTTGTCGCCGCGCGGGCGACCGGCCAGCACGGGCTGCGTCGAGTGCAGCACCGGTTCCGGGTTGGCGGCAGGGTGCTCGCTCGCCTGCGAGCCGAAGGTCACAGCTGTTGCTCGCGCAGGATGCTGAGGGCCCGGTTCACGCGATCGCTGAGCCCAGCGACGCCGCGGTTGGCGCGACGCTCAAGCACCTCGATGGCCTGCACGAGCTGCTCGCGCTGTCGCCCGTTCACGACGCCCCAGGCCGCGCGGGCCCTGAGCGAGAGGCGCGCACCGCGTGCCGCGAGCACGGCACTCGCGGCGGGCGGGATGAGCGCGGCAAGGCCCAGCAGGGGCCATGCCGTGACGGAGCTGCCGTCGGCCCGCAGGTCCTGCCCGATCGCGACCCACGCGGCCGCGAGTGACAGTACGCCGAAGACGATGGGGATGAGCCGCAGCCACCTGGCGATGTCTTCGTGACGCACCGATTCGCGCGCGTCGATCACCTCGAGCTCGGCGCGCCAGCGCGCGATGTCATCCTTTGTGACCTTGCGCGCCTTCGCATCCTTGACCCGCATCCGCAGCACGCCGTAGCCCTGCACATCGCGGGTGAGCAACCGCACGAGGCCGACGACCAGCCCGACGGCGACGACGAGGATGACAGCGAGCGCAAGGAGCACTCCCGCCGCCAGCTGCCATTCCTGGTCGAGCACGAGGCCGGCACCGACCGCGATGCCGAAGGCCGGGATGAGCGCCGAGAGCGCGGCAGCGGGAACGACCCAGAAGACCTCATGGGCTCGGCGCCGGGCGAACTGCACATTGCGCGTGCGCGCGGAACGCACGTCGTACCAGGCCGTGCCGACATCAGCGACCTGGAACACGAGGGCGCTGAGCCACAGCACGAGCAGCCAGAGCGTGGCATCCCACCAGAAGTTCATTTCGTCGAAGCTACCCGCTGCGCGCGGGCAAGTCGAGCGGGCACACCGGCCCGGCCGATTGTCAGCACCGCACATGCGACTGCGCGCATATGATGCGTCGCATGGAGTACAGCCGTCACGAGTCGAAGAGCGAGCGGCTCGACCGCAACTGGTCTGAGTTGCTGCAGGAACTGCGCGTGACGCAGACCGGTTCCCAGATTTTGACGGGCTTCCTGCTCACGATCGCGTTCCAGCCCCGCTTCAGTGACCTCGACGCCTACCAGGTCACCCTCTATATGTCGCTCGTCTTCGTCGCGATCGGCACCACAGCCGTGGGCCTCGCGCCCGTCAGCCTGCACCGCCGCCTGTTCCGCAGCGGCGAGAAGGACAGGGTCGTGGAGTGGGCAGACCGCCTCGTCAAGGCGACCCTCGTGGGCGTCGCCATCGTGCTGGCCGGCACGCTCTCCCTTGTCGTCGACATCGTGCTGGGCCGGACGGCGGGCATCATCGCGGCGATCGCCTGCGTCGCCGTCGTCGTCATTCTCTGGTTTGCCCTGCCTGGCCATCGAGGTCAGCGCGGGGAATGATCGGGATCGCCGAGGTGGTCGGCACGATGCCGCTGAGCCGCTCCGGGCTCAGCACGCGCCGCACCTCCTCCTCCGACATGTAGCCGTTCTCCACCACGAGGTCCGCGATCGACGCAGTGGTCGTCAGCGCCGCGTGCGCCAGCGTCGCAGAGGCCGCGTAGCCGATGTACGGGGTGAGGGCCGTCACGACGCTGACCGAGGTCTCCACCTCGGAGGCGAGGCGCTGCACATTGGGCGTGATGCCATCGATGCAGTTGATGCGGAGGGTGCGGCATCCGTTGGTCAACCAGGCGAGGGACTGCAGGATGCTGTGAGCGATGACGGGCTCAAAGGCATTGAGTTGCAACTGGCCGGCCTCGGCCGCCGCCGTCACGGTCGCGTCGGCGCCGATGATGCTGAAGGCGATCTGGTTGACGACCTCGGGGATGACGGGGTTGACCTTGCCCGGCATGATCGACGAGCCCGCCTGCTTCGCGGGGAGGAAGATCTCGCCGAGCCCGGACTGCGGACCCGAGCTGAGGAGCCGCAGGTCGTTGCAGATCTTGGAGAGCTTGACCGCCGCACGCTTGAGCGTGCCGCTGACGGTCATGAAGACACCCGTGTCGCTCGTGGCCTCGATGAGGTCCATCGCCGTCACGGTGTCGATGCCCGAGACCTCGGCCAGGTGGCGGCAGACCGCCTCCGTGTAGTTGGGCGGCGAGGTGATGCCCGTGCCGATCGCCGTCGCACCCATATTGATCTCGCTCAGCAGCGGAATCGTCTCGCGCAGGCGGTCGTGGTCTTCCACGAGCGTGTTCGAGAAGCCCGTGAACTCCTGGCCGAGGGTCATGGGAACGGCGTCCTGCAGCTGTGTGCGGCCCACCTTGACGATGCCGGCGAACTCCGCACCCTTGCGGGCGAAGGAGTCGGCGAGCATCCGGTGCTCCTCGAGGAGCCTGCGGATGCCGAAGACGAGCGAGAGCTTGACCGCGGTCGGGTAGACGTCGTTGGTGCTCTGGCTGCGATTGACGTCATCGATCGGGTGCAGGTGCTGGTAGTCGCCGCGCTCGTAGCCCATGAGTTCGAGGCCGCGGTTGGCGATGACCTCGTTCGCATTCATGTTGGTCGAGGTCCCCGCGCCGCCCTGGATGACGCCCACGACGAACTGGTCGTGCAGCGCTCCCCCGACGATCTCCTCGCAGACCCGCTCGATGATGTCGGCCTTCTCCGGCTCGAGGGCGCCGATCTCCCGGTTTGCCCGCGCCGCCGCCTGCTTGACGCGCGCGAGGGCGGTGACGAGGTCGGGGTACACGTAGATGGGGCGCCTGGTGATGGGGAAGTTCTCGAGGGCGCGGGCGGTGTGGATGCCCCAGTAGACATCCGCCGGGATGTCACGCTCGCCGAGCGAATCCCGATCAATGCGCGTGGGGCCCGCCATCTCCTCGTCGACGTCGCCCCCAATAATGGTGACAGGTGCCGTTACCGCGGGCTTGTCAGTGTTGTCTGAAGGATTCGTCATCGTCTTCTCTCTCACGCCCGGTAGGGATCGCCACATGGCGCTTGAAAGCCTAGCAATCCGGGCCGCGAAGGCGACCTGGCCCTCCATGCCGCACCGAGGTCTCGGGCGCACATCCGCGACCCAGCTCGGCCGGACAGGCCCCGTCCGGGGGCCACGGATGCCCGGAACGACGGGGAAGTAGCCCGAAATTGGCCATGTCGCTCGTGGCATCCTTGCCGCTACTATTCTCGGAACGCACCAATTGATTAGTCTTTCTCACTCTCCGGCGTGCCTGGGGAGCGGGGATCCAATGCACGACAGCAGTTTTCCTGGGGGACAGGGCCCGCTCCATTCGGAGCGAGCTGCATAGAGAGGGTTAACGCCTTGCTAGATGATGACGTTGTGACCGTACCCGCCGGGTGGTACCCGGACCCGATGGGACTCCCACAACTTCGTTGGTGGGACAACCACTCGTGGACCGAGTTCACCTCTGCCGCACGCACTCCGCTGATCGTGCAGGACGAGCCGCGGCTCGCCTATGCCGACGACGACCTCCCCTCGCGGCGCTCCCAGCGCGAGCAGCGCACGGCCGCCGACGGCGCCCGGCAGCAGCCGATGTCCAAGGCGGAGCTCATGTCGACGCTCAAGGAGCTCGAGCCGCCCAAGCCGCAGCAGATCGAACGCAACCAGCCGGCCCCCAACTTCTCCGCCGACCAGGCGGCCGAGGATGCTGGACGCCGCGAGGCGGAACAGCGCGAAGCGCAGCAGCGCGCCGCCGAGCAGGAGGCCGCCCAGCGTCGGGCCGCCGAGCAGCAGGCGGCACAGCAGCGCGCCGCGCAGCAGCAGGCCTACGAGCAGCAGCAGCAGCAGGCACAGCAGCAGGGCTTCCAGCAGCCCGGCTTCGGCCAGCAGCAGCCAGGTTTCCAGCAGCAGGGCTTCCAGCAGCAGGGTTACCCGCAGCAGCCCGGGTTCCCGCAGCAGGGCTACCCGCAGCAGCAGCCGGGCTTCGGCCAGCAGGCATACCAGTCGGCGCCCGCCGGCGATCCCTTCGCCGACTTCGTGCAGGCACCCGAGGAACCGCGGTCCGCGCGCTCCTCGGTGAACTACACCGACGCACCGAGCTTCCCGCAGCCGCACGGCCCGGGCCAGCCATATGTCGACCCGGCAGCGCAGGCGCAGTACGCGCGGCCCGAGGAGCCGTACGCCTACTCACGCTCGGCCCAGCGACGCCTCGACCGCTCGCAGGTCATCTACACGCCCTCCGTGTGGGCCCTCGCGATGCTGCCGCTCATGGTCATGGTCGTGATCCTGCTCGTGGTGTCGTCGGGCGCCCAAGCGGTGCCGCCCGTCGTGACCCTCGCGATCTACGGCGCGGCCTACGCCGCGGCGATCGTGCTGGCGTTCTTCGACCGGCGCTCGCTCCTCGCCGCCGGCCACCGTGCGCCCGCGCACTGGGCACTCGCAATCCTGACCGCGCCCGTCTACCTGGTGACACGCTCCGTCGCGACCAACAGGGAGTTCGGCAAGGGCATGACGCCGATCGTCGTCTGGAGCTCGCTCCTGGTCATCCAGATGCTCTCCGTGCTCGCGGTTCCCGGCATCGTCATCTCGGCGCTGCCTGAGGTCTTTAAGGCCGAGGTCGAGCAGTCCATCGCGAACGATGCGGCGATCGTCGGCACGACCCTTGACGTCGAGTGCCCGAACCCCGCCGTGCAGATCGGCGTGCAGTTCACCTGCGTCGGCACGACCGAGACGGGGAACCAGGTCGAGATTGCCGTCAGCCTCCAGCGCAGCAACGGCTGGATCGACTGGCGCGTCGACTCGCAGATCTGGAAGTCGGGCGCGCTCGGCTAGTCCGCACCCGCACGACAGAAGGGGCCGCATCCAGACGGATGCGGCCCCTTCTGTGTACCGGCAGGCCGGCCAGACGCAGAGAAACGCATGTCCCGCTGAGCGAAAGAGCGCGGGCATACCCGTAAGCGGTGATCACATGGTGCAGGCACCACGCGATCACCGCTCGACGAATTCGCAATCCCCTGTGCAGAATCCCGGAAGGATTTCGGGCCTCTTTCCCTACTGCACTGCTCACGAGGGGCCGGGTAGGGGGCCTTGGTGGTGTCGGCCTGACAGTCGCGGTCAATACCCCCGTATTCCGCGACCGGTCGACACCGGCCCCGCTACCCGGGTTGCCCCGTGTTGCGTTGCTGCAACACTAGGAGAATCCGACCGTCTGGTATGCCCCCATTTCGGGGTGCCCCCTGACGGGTGTCCGCATTAAGGAGGACACGCTGACCGGGGGTTTCACGTAGCGGTCGCCCCGGCGTCACTCCCCGATCGCCGCCCGGAGGAGTGCCACGAGCGCCTCGACCTGGATCTCCGAGGCGTCGACGATCTCCTCGTCGCTGCCGTCGAGGGCCCGTGCCGCGAGGCCCGCCTTGCTGTCGATCAGCTCGGCGATTTTGGAGTCGATCGTCTGCGCTGCGATGACTCGCCACGCCGTGACCGGCTCCTCCTGGCCGATGCGGTGCACGCGGTCGATCGCCTGGGTCTGCTCCGCGGAGGTCCAGCTCAGCTCTGCCAGCACGACGTTGGATGCGGCCTGGAGGTTGAGCCCCACGCCGGCCGCGGTGAGCGACGCGACGACGACCGAGACCTCGGGATCGTTGTTGAAGGCGTCGACCTCCGCCTGTCGCTGCGTGGCCGTCTGGTCGCCACGGATCGACACCGTCTTGAGCCCGCGGCGCGCGAGGGTCTCCTCGGCAGCATCCATGACATCGATGTGCTTGGCGAAGAACACGACCTTGCCGACGGAACGTGCGAGCTGCGCCGTGTAGTCGGCAGCGAGCACGGCCTTCGCCTGGCCGATGCGACGCACCATGCTGAAGACGTTCTCGCCCGTCGCCGACGACTTCGACTCCTCGAGCTCGGCACGGGCGACCATGCGCATGAGCTCGTGGCTCGGCGTGTCGCTGCCGTCGCGGGAGGAGACGAGGGAGAGGTAGCGGTTCTTGAGCCGCTGGCCGAGCTCGCGCTCCGCCTCCTTGATGCCCCGGCCGAGGTCATCATCCAGCTCGACCGGGAGGTCGGCGATGCGCTTCGACGGGAGGTTCGAGGCGACATCGAGCTTCTTGCGCCGCACGATGCCCATGTCGATGACGGCCTGCCTCGCCTGGGCGAAGAATCCGAAGTCCGCCGGCGTGAGCCCGGTCTCCTCGAGCTTGGCCATGAGCTCGAGCGTGGGCTTCTCGCCGTCGATCCAGCCGAGGAACTGCCAGATTGCCCTGAAGTCCTCGATCGTGTTGATGAGCGGCGTGCCCGTGAGCGCGATCATGAGGGCGCGCGGCCGCAGCGAGCGGATGCTCTCGGCGAGCGAGAGCACGTGGCGGGAGCGCTGCGACTCCCGGTTCTTGATGAAGTGCGCCTCGTCGACGACCATTCCCTGGAAGCCGAGCGTGCGAAGCCATCCGACGTGCCGGTCGAGCACGTCGTAGTTGACGATCACGACGTCGGCGTAGGCATCCAGGTCGTCGCCGTCACCGTGGATGACGGTCGCCGTGCGGTTGGGCGTCCAGCGCTCGACCTCGCGCGCCCAGTTCATCTTGACGACATTGGGCACGACGACGAGCAGCGGGTAGGAGTTGGTGGCGGATGCCGCGAGCAGCGCCTGCGCCGTCTTGCCGAGGCCCGGCTCATCGGCGAGCAGGTAGGTGCGGTGGCCCTCCCGCGCGCTCGCGACGAACTCGGCCTGGTGGTGGAAGAGCTCGAGGCCGCCCGGCACACGCCGGTCGGCCTGCGTGGGCTCGGGAAGCTCCATGCTGGCCACGTTGCCGCCCGAGCCGTATTCGAATGCTCTGAAGAGGGGGTCGAGGAGCTCCCAGTTGGCGAGGCGACGCGTCTGCGGCACGGCCTTCGGCACCGCCGAGAAGTCGGGGGCGAGGAAGGGGTTGCTGAGCTGGCGGGAGATGACGGAGCGCGGCACGACCTGCTTCTCCGCCTCGGGGGCGGGCGCGGGCGCTTCGGCCGCGATGATCAGCTCGTCGGGGCTCAGCTCGGCGCCGGATGCCATGAGCATGTCGCGACGCAGCTTGCGGGCGGCGTCGGAGACGGGCGCGTCCTCCGCCAGCAGTGCGATGAGGGACGTGTCTCGTGCGGCCGACTTCGCGAGGATCGTCGCGACCCCGTCGAGGCGCTTGAGTAGCTCGGCGCGGTCGGCATCCGAGACCTCGGTGTCGCTCTTGGCCCGCGCGCGTTCCTCGCGCATCAGGAGGGCGATGACCTGGAACTTGGTGCGGTTGGCGGGCGAAACCCTGCCGCGCTCCGCCGCGTTCTCGATCTCGCGCACGGCACGCGCCAGCACGGGGATGATGCCCGCGTCGTCGCCCGGGCGCACACGGCGCTGGGCCGTGCGGCGGCCTCCCTTGGAGGGCGTGCGTGACTTTCCGTTGATGGTGTTGCCTTCCGAACGGCCGGAGCGGGCCATGTTCCTCCTGAATCGGCGGATGCCGAGGTATTCACGCCGAGAAAGGTCGAACCCGGCTGCACCGCACCGTGTGGTGCGCCCTTCGAGTCGCTGCGAAGCGGGATCAGCGTCGCCCTCGGGGCAGCGATTCCAGACTCAAGCAACGTGAGAACACGGTCGAGACGGTGAACGGAATCGTCAGCGCACTCTGTAGTTTAGTGCACGCGACGCAGATCGCGCACCGCTGGACCTTCAAGTCGGGTGCCATCGGCCGCGAATCGTGAGCCGTGGAGGGGGCAGTCCCAGCTCAGCTCGGCGTCGTTCCACTTGAGCACGCCACCCATGTGCGGGCAGACGACGCCCACCCGTGTGACCTCCCCCGCGACCCGGCAAGTGCCGACGGGGGCGAGCTTGGGTCCACGCCCGACCACGCCCTGCCCCTCGGCCGGATCTCCGGGGCGCTGCAGGAGCGCCTGCGCCCAGCCCTTGACGGCATAGACGCCCTCGGCCGCCCCGGCACCGATGACCGAGCCGACATCCGCGAGGCTGACCCCGTGACGGTAGAGCTGCTGCGCCCAGGGCATGTTGCCTCCCAGCAGCAGGTCGGAGAGCGCGAGGGCTGCGCCGACTGCATTCGTCATGCCCCACTTGTCGTAGCCGGTCGCGACGAAGACACGGCCGTGCCCGCCCGGCATGGGGCCCACGTAGGGAACGCCGCTCACCGGCTCGTAGTCCTGCGCCGCCCAGGTGTGAGTGCGCTCAGCCCCCGGGAAATAGCGCTGCGTCCACTCCTCGAGCCCGTCGACAGCCGCCTGCTCCGAGCGGGTGCGACCCACCGTGTGGCCGTTGCCGCCCACGAGGAGACGCTCCTCTCCCCCGACCGGCGTCGTGCGCAGCGAACGGGTCGAACTGTCGAGCGAGAGATACATGGCCTTCGGGATGTCCCCTGGCACCCGATAGGCGAGCGCGTAGGAGCGCTGCGGCTTGAGCTTGGCGAAGTAGAGGCCGCGATCGAAGATCGGGAATCCGGTCGCGACGACGATGCGCCCCGCCGTGACCTCGCCCGCGGAAGTGCTCAGGCGCACGGACGTGCCCGCCGACATCGAGGTCACGCGCACCCCCTCGTGGATGACGCCGCCGTGGGCGACCGTGTCGGCCGCGAGTTCGTTGAGCACATCCATGGGGTCGAACTGCACCTGGTCGGCGAGCCGCATGACCGCGGTCGTGTCGAACGGTAGCTCCTCTCCCCCATCCGGCGTCACCGGCAGGCCGAGGCTGAGGGCCGCCCTGAACTCATCGCGCACCTTCCGGGCGCCCTTCGCGGTCGTCGCGTAGGTCACGGCGTCCCTGACCTGCACCGGCACGTCGTGTGTCTCGCAGTAGCGCAGGAGCCATTCGCGCCCCTCGCGGTTCGCCGCGACGTAGGCCTCCGCCTGCTGCCGCGTGCGATGCTTCAGCACGGTCGAGAGCCGGCTGCCCTGCAGGAGGGAGAGCTTGGCGGTCGTGTTGCCCGTCGCGACGGCGCCGACGTGGCGCGCCTCCAGCACGCCGACCGCGAGGCCTGCGCGGGCAAGCAGGAGGGCGGTCGTGAGCCCCGTGAGGCCCGCCCCGATAACGGCGACGTCATAGTGCGCCCCCTCGGGGAGTGGCGTCGCGTGGGGTGACGCGGTCGGTCGGGTCTCATCCATCCAGATCGATCGCATGCTGCCTCCTAGAACCGTGCGCCTCTGCCGTCTCCTGCAGGCTTAGCACGACACGCTCCGCCTTCACTGGGACGGCCTGCCGCGCCAATAGAGTCGGCTCGTGAGCACCTACACCGCACCGGATGCCGCAGCCGCCGTCGCTCGCCTGCAGTCACTCATCCGCATCCCCACCGTGTCGCGCCTCGATGCGGCCGAGGTCGACTGGGAACAGTTCCGCCGCCTGATCGATGCCCTTCCCGGGATGTACCCGCTCGCGCACGAGTATCTCGACCGCGAGCTGGTCGCGGGCCACTCGATGCTGTACCGCTGGGCCGGGCTCGAGGAGGGCGCACCATCCGTGCTCATGGCCCACTACGACGTCGTCGCCGCGAGCGACGAGGGCTGGCGGCATCCGCCGTTCTCGGGAGAGATCGTCGAGGAGGGCGGCCAGCGGCTCATCTGGGGCCGCGGCACCCTCGATGACAAGGGCAGCATGGTGGCCATCCTGGAGGCAGTCGAGGGGGCGCTCGCGGAGGGATTCCGTCCGCTCCACGACATCTACCTGTGCTTCGGGCACAACGAGGAGACGGCGGGCGACGGTGCCGCGCGCGTCGTCGACCTGCTCGAGTCCCGCGGTGTGCGCCCGCGGCTCGTGAGCGACGAGGGAGGCGCTGTCGTCGAGGGGATCTTCCCCGGGGTGGACGACCCCATCGCGGTCGTGGGTGTCGCCGAGAAGGGCATCATGTCACTCGTGCTGACGGTGGAACAGCAGGGAGGTCACGCCTCCACTCCCCCGCGCCTCGCCGCGACGGCGCGCCTGGCGCGTGCCATCGTCGCCCTCAACAAGCGCCCCTTCCGCGCGGGTTTCACGCCCACGAACCTCGAGATGATCCGCACCCTCGGGGCACACGCGCGCAACCCCCTCCGCTTCGCCTTCACCAACCTCTGGCTCACGAAGCCCCTGCTCCTGCTGCTCTTCAAGCGCCTGAGCGACGAGACGGCCGCGATCGTTCGCACGACACAGGTCGTGACGCAGCTCGACGGTGCCATGGCGAGCAATGCGCTGGCGGAGCGCGCCACGGCCACCGTCAACATCCGCATCGCGATCGGTTCCTCCGTGGCTGAGGCCGTGGAGCATGTGCGGCGCGCCATCAACGACCCGCTCGTGCGCCTCGAGGTGCACGGTCCGTCGGAGCCGTCGCCCGTCTCGCCGACGAGCGGCGCCGCCTGGCAGGCGGTCAAGGACTCGATCGAGGAGACCTACCCCGGCACGATCGTGACGCCCTACGTCATGCTCGGCGCGAGCGACAGCAGGCACTTCACGCGCATCAGCGACCATGTCTACCGCTTCAGCCCCTTCGAGATGTCGAAGGAGGAGCGGGGCACCCTGCACGCCAAGAACGAGCGGATGCGCGTCGACACCTTCCTGCGGGGAATCGAGTTCTACCGGCGCCTCATCGCCCGCCTCTGACGCGCCAGGAGGGCCGCACGCTATGAGGGCTCGCTGAACCCGATCGCCTGGATCGGCCGGCTCATGGGCGGCAGGTCGCGCAGACGCTCGACCGCCGGGAGGAGCTCGTCGAGCCACACCTCGTAGCCCCTCGGGCTGAGGTGAAGGCCGTCATCCGTGAGCTCCGAACGCAGGGCGCCCCCATCAGCGGCCATGCTCGGCCAGAGGTCGAGGTAGTGGGCGCGCACGGTCGAACAGAACTGCCGGAGGTGGATGTTGGCCTCCTGGATTGCAGGCGCGAACTCGGTCGTCCTCGGCATGATCGACTGGAGGAGCAGCCGCACGCCGGGCAGTTCCCGCCGCAGGTGTACGAGCGCCACCTCGATATTGCGCACGAGATGCTCGACCGACTGGCGCATGCCAAGGTCATTCGTGCCCACGAGCATGAGGATCTCGTCGGGCTGGGCGACCACGATGTCGTCGATCTGGGCGAGCACGTCATCGCTCGTGTAGCCGGGGACCGCGAAGTTGATCGACTCGGCCTCGGGGAACCACGAATCCCAGTCGCCGTTCGCGGTGATGCTGTCGCCGACGAAGGCGATCCTGCGTTTCGGGTCGTGCTGTTCGCCCATGAACCTGTCCTCTCACCGCTGCCCGAACATCCTGCAACCGCTCGCTGGGAGAACGCCAGACGCCGGCGGCGCTGTGATGCCCTAGGTTCCCGGTGCGGTCTCGGCGAGCCAGCCGTCGAGCGAGGAGGGTGTGTCGGTGATGATGCCGTCGACGCCCATCGCGAGCGCCTCGGCCCAGCTCTCCTGCTCGTTGAGCGTATAGAGCAGGATGCCCAGGCCGGCGTCATGCAAGAGGTGCACCGTCTCGGGCGCGACAGCGAGGGCCTTGCGGTTGGTCACGAGGGCGATCGCGTGGTGGGCGTGCACCTCGGCGACAGGATCCTCGGGGAGTTCCCTCGCGAGGACGAGCCGCGGGATGTCCGGCGCGCCCGCGAGCAGTTGCTGGAGCGTCTCGGGCTCAAAGCTCGCGGCGACCGTGCGATTGCCGACGCCGTGCTGGGAGACGAGCGCCGCGACCGCCGCGATGCCTTCGGCGGGCCACACCCCCTTGAGCTCGATCATCGCCTTGGTGCGGGATGTCGCGAGCAGGGCGAGGAACTCATCGAGGGTCGGGATCGTCACGCCCGCGTACGCGCTCGAGTACCAGGACCCGGCATCCAGCCGGCGGAGCTCGGCCAGGGTGAGGGAGTCGACGCGACCCGTGCCGTTCGTCGTGCGGTCGACCGTCGTGTCGTGGATAAGCACGGGCACGCCGTCGGCGCTGAGCCGCACGTCGACCTCGACGAAGACCATGTTGCCCTCGAATGCGCGTTGGACCGCGGGAAGAGTGTTCTCAGGGGCCTCAGCGCGGTCCCCACGGTGCCCCGCGATGAAGGCGGGGTCGCCCGGCGCCCGCAGGGAGCCGAACATGCTTGCCGCGTGGGTCTTGGTGGCCGCGGGTCCGAGCACGAGCACCAGCACGAGGGCCAGCGTGATACCGGATGCGGTGAGCGCGCGCCTGCTCCGGGCGAGCAGGAGGACTGTCGCCATCGACGATCTCCTGAGGTCGGGTGACCCCACGGTGTGTGGGGTGTGACCCCACCATATACGCGCCCGTTACCGTTTTGTTACTTTTTGACCTGACCCCACTTCGGGGGACGAACACGCGCCCACGCGACGGCACCCGCTGCGAGGACGGCAAGCAGCACGCCGCCAGTGACCAGGATCGGGGAGGCGCCCGCCGCGCCACCCTCGCCGCTCGAGCGGCGGTCCGCGTGATCGTCGCTCCTCGTGCGCGGCTCATCCTTGCCCGCCGTGCTCGCGGCTTCCTCCTCCGACTCGGCGTCCGCCCCTGCGGCGGGCGAATCTTCGGCAGGCGCCTCCTCGACGGGTGCCTCCTCGACAGAAGCGGGGGCAGGTTCGACGGGTGCCGGAGCACGCGCCGGGGCGGGAGCCGGTGCTGGAGCGGCCACCGGCGCGGGTGCCGGCGCCGGGGCGGGGGCAGGCGCGGCCGCCGCAGCTCCCTGATACTTCGCGAACACCTGCACCGACCAGGTCGTGCCGCCCGCGGCGATGTGGGCGATGCCGATGTCCGTGTAATCGCCGAGAATGTTGGCGCGGTGCCCGGGAGAGTTCATCCAGCCCGAATGCACGGCGGAAGCGTTGGGATAACCCTGCGCCACGTTCTCGCCGGCGGCCTGCCATCCCGGCGGGATCTGCGAGGCGTAGGACGGGTTGTGGGCGAGCGTGCCCGTGGCCGCCATGTGCTGCGCCCACCCGAGGGCTACCTGGCTGAGCGACCCGTTGAGCGTGAGCGGGCCGAGGCCAGCGGATGCGCGACTCTGGTTCGCGAGCGCGTGGATGGTTCCCTCTTCAGCGGCCGAAGCGGGACTCGAACCACCGAGCACCGCGACCATCGCGAAGAGCGCAGCAACGACCGCCGCCCAGATCGAGCGCTGCGCAGTGTCCTTGCGCGCGCGAATATCCATGAGACCCACCTGCTTGTACCCCCGAGACCAAAACAAGGGGACAACGTTACGTGGGCCTTATGCGAGGCTCCTGAGTGGGGACCGAGAGGGCGCTGAACTCAGATGAGCGACTTGGTGTGCCAGACCGTCTTCGTCTCGGTGAAGAACACGACGCGCTCGAGTGTCGGGGCGGGCACGCCGATCTCGGGGCGACGCACGCGCATGAGCGTCTCCGCCGCCGCGATCTCGAGGTCCACCCAGTCGAGGTCACCAGCACCCGCGAGGTCGATCGCGTTGACATCGGCGTGACCCGCCAGCCAGGGGGCGATCTCACCCGCGGAGCCCGTGAGCACGTTGACGACGCCGCCGGGCACGTCGCTCGTCGCGAGCACCTCCGAGAGCGTGATGGCGCTGAGCGGATGCTGCTCGCTCGCGACCACGACGACCGTGTTGCCCGCCACGAGCGCGGGGGCGACCACGCTTGCGAGGCCGAGGAGCGAAGACTCCTGCGGCGCGATGATCGCGACGACGCCGGTGGGCTCGGGGGTCGAGAGGTTGAAGTAGGGCCCGCTGACGGGGTTGCCGTTGCCGGCGACCTGCACGTACTTGTCGGCCCAGCCCGCATACCAGACCCAGGTGTCGATCGCGGCGTCGACCTGGCGGCCCGCGTCCCGCTCCGACACGCCCTCGGAGCGACGGACCTCGTCGACGAACTGTGCGCGACGCCCCTCGAGGAGCTCTGCGATGCGGTAGAGCACCTGGCCACGGTTGTAGCCGGTTGCGCCGGCCCAGCCATCGAGCGCCTTGCGCGCGGCAACCACCGCGTCACGGGCATCCTTGCGCGAGGCCTTGGCGGCATTCGCGAGGAACTCACCCTTCGCCGTCGCGACCTCGTAGGTGCGACCCGACTCACTGCGCGGGAACTTGCCGCCGATGTAGAGCTTGTAGGTCTTGGGGATCGTGAGGTGCGACATCACTTGGCACCCTTCTTGGTCGTGGTGGCGGGCAGGGCCTGCTCGGGCGACGCGACGGAGGCATCCCATCCCGAGGACTCGAGGTATGCGGCGAGGCCGTGGCGGCCACCCTCGCGGCCGTAGCCGGACTCCTTGTAGCCACCGAAGGGGCTCGCGGGGTCGAAGCGGTTGAAGGTGTTCGCCCAGACGACGCCCGCGCGCAGCTTGTCGGCAACAGCGAGGATGCGGCTGCCCTTCTCGCTCCAGATTCCGGCGGAGAGGCCATAGGGCGTGTTGTTGGCCTTCGCGATCGCCTCTGCGGGCGTGCGGAAGGTCAGCACCGAGAGCACCGGCCCGAAGATCTCGTCGCGGGCGATGCGGTGGCTCTGCGAGACGCCCGTGAAGATCGTCGGCGCGAACCAGAAGCCCTTCTGCGGCAGCTCGCACGCGGGCGCCCAGCGCTCGGCACCCTCCTGCTCGCCGATCGCACTGAGTTCCCGGATGCGCTCGAGCTGCTCGCGGGAGTTGATGGCGCCGACATCCGTGTTCTTGTCGAGCGGGTCGCCCACACGGAGGGTCGAGAGGCGCTGCTTGAGACGCTCGATGACGTCGTCGTGGATGTTCTCCTGCACCAGCAGGCGGGAGCCCGCGCAGCAGACGTGGCCCTGGTTGAAG
>JADGMW010000255.1_pt1 | contig 29754 bp, 24 predicted proteins | sample 8641801 | NCBI WGS metagenome assembly JADGMW01 (sample SAMN16272018, study PRJNA661076) | feces metagenome | isolation source: fecal sample from diarrhoea affected cattle A | host: Bos taurus | place: South Africa: Lokaleng Village, Mahikeng | collected 2019-09
CAAAAGCAGAATGCCCACCGGACGGACGGGATGGCGGGCGCGATATTCCCGTAGAGCACGCTCGGCGCGGTCGGCAGCGTAGCTTTCACGTGTGGACCTACCGATGTCCGTGTGAATCTCACGGTCGAGGAAGGAGCGATGTGACAGGTCAGAAGCAACGCATGCTGGCGGGCGAACTGTATATCGCGGACGACCCCGAACTCGTTGCCGACGCGTCGCGCGCAGCGGAACTGAGCGAGAAGTTCAATTCGTCGAGCGTCACGGATCCCGCAGCCCGGCGAGCGATCTTGGCGGCCCTGGTCGGATCATTGGGCGAGGGTGCCGAAGTGCGCGCCCCGCTGTATGTGGACTACGGATACAACATCACGATCGGGCCGCGAACCTTCGTCAACTTCGGAGCGGTCATGCTGGACGTCGCGCGGATCTCGATCGGCGCCGATGTGCAGATCGGACCCAACGTCCAGTTGCTCACACCCACCCACCCTCTCGATGCCGAACTGCGGCGCGCGAAATGGGAAGCTGCCGAACCGATCACCATCGGCGACAACGTGTGGCTGGGGGGCGGCGTGATCGTCTGTCCCGGAGTGACGATCGGCGAGAACACTGTTGTCGGGGCCGGAGCGGTGGTGACGCGCGATCTGCCGCCGAACGTGGTGGCTGCGGGCGTGCCCGCCCGCGTCGTCCGGCAGGTACCACCTTCCTCGCCGGATTCGGACCTCTGATCGCCTTCCGGTCAGCGTTGCTCGTTGCGGGACGAATCGATGATGCCGTGGCGTGAACACCGCGCCCACCATCCGTCGGGGATGACCTGCACGACCATCCGCCGACCACACAGCGTGCAGTACCGGGGTGGTTCGAGACCCAGCCGAACTCCCCGGCGGCTCTCGACCTCGAGACCGTCGACGAGTTCGGCACCGGTGTACGCGTCGAACACGTCAGATACTTTCGCCGAGTGCCTTGATCGGCATCCGCAGATCGACGAGCAGGTCGAGGTCGGTTTCGGCACGACGCCCGAGGGTGGTGAGGTAGTTGCCGACGATGACGGCGTTGACGCCGCCGAGCATGCCCTGCTTCGCACCGAGATCACCGAGGGTGATTTCGCGGCCGCCGGCGAACCGGAGGATGGTGCGCGGCAGGGCGAGCCGGAATGCCGCAATCGCCTTGAGTGCCTCGGTGGCCGGGAGCACCTCCCGATCTGCGAACGGCGTGCCGGGCCGCGGATCGAGGAAGTTCAGCGGCACCTCGTCGGGTTCGACCGACGCGAGGTCAGCCGCGAATTCTGCTCGCTGCTCCAAGGTTTCGCCCATCCCGAGAATGCCGCCGCAGCACACCTCCATGCCGGCCTCTTTCACCATGCGGAGTGTCTCGAATCGTTCCTCCCAGGTGTGGGTGGTGACGACGTGGTTGAAGTACGAGCGCGCGGTTTCGAGGTTGTGGTTGTAGCGGTGGACGCCCATGGCCGCGAGTTGGTCGACCTGGTCCTGGGTGAGCATGCCGAGGGAACACGCGACCTGGATGTCGACCTCGTTGCGAATCGCCTCGACGCCGGCGGCGACCTGGGCCATCAACCGCTCGTCGGGGCCGCGCACGGCGGCGACGATGCAGAACTCGGTGGCGCCGGTCTTGGCAGTCTGCTTGGCGGCTTCCACGAGCGACGGGATGTCGAGGCGCGCGGCGCGCACCGGTGAGGCGAACAGGCCGGACTGGGAGCAGAAGTGGCAGTCCTCGGGGCAGCCGCCGGTCTTGAGGCTGACGATGCCTTCGACCTCCACCTCCGGTCCGCACCACGCCATGCGGACGTCGTGCGCGACGTCGAGTAGTTCCTCGAGCCGGGAGTCGGGCAGGCGGAGCACGTCGAGCATCCGGTCGCGGTCGAACCCGACCCCGCCCCGGAGTACCTGGTCGCGAGCGAGGTCGAGGATGTCGGTGCGAGCGGGCGCCTGGGTCACTGCGTCTCCTGACATGAGAAAACTTGAACGGTGTTCAATTGAACGGCGTTCAGGTTAGGTGGGGGGTCCGATACTGTCAACGGGAGGCCCAGACACAGCGGGACGGACAGGAGCGGACACGGTGCAGTTGCGACGCGGCGACGTTCTCGACGGCGCCATGGCGATCCTCGACGAATACGGGCTCGGCGACCTCACAATGCGCAAGCTCGCCACCTCGCTCGGCGTTCAGCCCGGCGCGCTGTACTGGCATTTCCCCAACAAACAGACTCTTCTCGGCGCGATGGCCGACCGCATCCTCGACGGCGTCGACGCGGAACCGGACTCCCCCGACTGGGACGATGCGCTCACCGAACTCGCCCACCGGTTGCGCTCCGCTCTGCTCGCCCATCGCGACGGCGCCGAACTCGTCGCATCCACCTACGCGTCGCGGCTGACCACTTCCCGCGCCCGCGATGCGTTCGTCGCCGCGGCGCAGCGCGGAGGGCTTTCCCGCGCGCACGCCGAACTCGCCGGTTACGCGCTGCTGCACTATGTACTCGGCCACACCGTCGACGAGCAGTCCCGCGCGCAACTCGCCGAACTCGGCGCGCTGACGCGGGGGCCGGTATCGCCCGATGTCGCGACGGAGACGGCGCCGACCTCGGACGACGATCTCCTCGACGGTGATCCCGCCATCCGTTTCGACTTCGGCCTGACACTCTTCGTCGACGGCATCCGGAGGCGTTTGAACACCCGTGCCACATCCTGACGATTCGGTCGCTGTCGGAACCCTGCCGTACGTTCTCAGGACGTGACAAGCCCCTGGCCCCCCGATCGGATCGCTGCCGCCGCACCTGATCCGTCCTCGCTGACCGCTGCGCGCGGACTGGTGTCGGGGTGGATCGATACGGGGCGGCAGGACGGCGCGCTCTGGGGCGAATGCCGCGGCCGGGGCACCGCTGTCTACCGCACCGCGATCGACCTCGACGGCCCCGCCTACACATGCACGTGCCCGAGCCGGAAACTCCCGTGCAAGCACGCACTCGCCCTGCTCATGCGCTGGTCCGACGGCATGGTGCCGAAGGCTGACCCACCCGGCTCGGTCACCGAATGGCTCGCGTCACGCGCCGCGCAGACCACTCCCCCGGATGAGCCGGGCGACGAACCCGCAAAGGCTCCCGATCCGGCGACCGTCCAGCGCCGCGCCGAGCGCGCGGCCGCCGGGCTCGACGAACTCGACCGCTGGCTGACCGACCGGATCCGCAGCGGTCTCGGTGCCGTCGACCACGGGTACTCCACCTACGACGACATCGCGGCTCGCATGGTCGATGCGCAGGTCCCCGGCGTCGCCTCGACACTGCGCGCTCTCGCCGGGGTCGTCGCGACCGAGGTGGACTGGCCCGCCCGGGTGCTCACCGAGTACGCGCGTCTGCATCTGCTGGTGGTCGCGTACCGGCAGATCGACGACCTGCCCGACCCTCTCGCGCGGTCGGTGCGCACCCACCTCGGATTCCCCACCCGCGCCGACGACGTGCGTTCCGAGCCGCCCGTCCGCGACCGATGGCAGGTACTCGCGACCCGCATCTCCGAGGACAGCCGACTGTTCACCCGCAAGGTGTGGTTACGTGGCCGCGACACCGGACGCTGGGCGATCCTTCTGGATTTCTCCCACGGCACCGCCCGGTTCCCCGACGCGACTCCCCCGCCGGGCATGCTCGTCGACGCCGACCTGCATTTCTATCCCGGTGCCGCACCGCTCCGCGCGCTCGTCGGCGAGCGGTACGCCGATCCCGAACCGTTCACCACGCTGCCTGCCTCCTTGCCCGGGACCGCACCGGATTTCGATGCGGCACTCGACGAGTACGCCCGTGTGCTGGGCGCCGACCCGTGGATCCGCTCGTGGCCGATGCTGCTCGACAGCGTCGTTCCGGTCGGATCGGACGGGTCCTGGCACCTCGTCGACCGGCACGGTCGCGCGCTGCCGCTCGGCGGTGACGACGACACGCGGTGGCGACTACTCACGGTCGCGGGTGGCCACCCGCTGACGGTATGCGGAGACTGGGACGGTACCCGCCTGGCACCGGCGTCGTTGTTCACGGCAGGACAGGAGTTGTCACTGTGACGGAGACCTTCGAAACCCTGTCGACCGCGGCGCTGCTCGGCACAGCCCGCTCGGCACCGGCAACGTCGACGCTGCACACCGCGGACGCGGCGACGGCGCTGACCGGCGATCCGGCTTCGCGTCTGCTCGCGGCCGCCGCCCTCGAGTCCGCGTTCCTCACCGCCGCGACCCTCCCCACGGTGCGCACACTGCCGAGCCCTGCCCCGGACGACGACCGCCTCACGCTCCCACCGGCGGCAGCCGAGCGGTTGCGTGGACTGCTCGTCGTCCGCTCGCCCCTTCTTCCGGAGTGGTTCGCGCTCGCCGAGCGGTTCCGGGCACCGCACGAGATCGTGGTGGATCTGCTGTGGTTCGCCGCGCCCGACACCCCACACCGCGAGCACCTGCTGCGCCTCGCCGGCGCCCGCGGCCAGTGGGTGGCGGCGCTCAACCCGGAGTGGTCCCACCTCGTCACACCCGACCCGGCCGACGAACGACTCTGGCTGCACGGCTCGCCTGCGCAGCGCCGCCGATGGTTCGCGGTGGCGCGGGCCGCCGACCCCCATGCCGCCGCAGCGCGACTGACGGCGTCGTGGTCGTCGGAGACGGCGGCGCAGCGAGCGGCGCTGCTCGAACTGCTGACGAACGGCCTCGGCGAGCACGACGAAGCCTTGCTCGAGCACGCGCTCGACGACCGCAGCCGCAAGGTCCGCGCGACCGCCCTCGGGTTGCTGCGCCGCCTCCCCGACTCCGATTTTGCCGAGCGGATGTCCCGGCGGGTGCGGGAGTGGACACGCGTCGACGACGGCGATCTCGTGGTCGAGGTCCCGGACCGACTCGACGCGGAAGCGCTGCGCGACGGCGTGGACGAGGGCGCCTCCCGGCCGGGTGGTGTCGCGATGCGCCGGCTGACGACGGTCGTGTCCTCCGCTCCTCCGTCCGCGTGGCAGCACATCGCTCCGACCGCCCGGCAGGTACTCGGGTACCGCGTCGGCGAACCCGCACGCGAGGCGCTCGACGCGGGCTGGGCTGCGGCCACTGCCCTGCATCGCAACGGAGAATGGGCCGCCGCACTGCTGCGCCGCGACGGCACGGTCGGTGCCGACGTCGCGCAGGCGCTGCCCCGCCCCGTACTGGTGGCGCATCTGCACGACTCGGCCGGCCGCGCCCTGCTCGACCCCGACCTGCTCGGCGCTCTCCCCGCGCCGTGGCCCCGGGATCTGGCGGAGAAGGTACTCATCGCGCTGTACGGCGATGAGGGAACCGGCGTCCGCTCGTTCCGGACGATCCTCGCGCTGATCGCGCATCGCGCACCGTTCGAGCTCACCGAACTGCTCGCCGACGCCGCGAACCGCACCGACCACCTCGACCGGCTGAACCTGTTCGCGACGGCCGCCGACACCTTGACCCTGCGCAAGACCCTTCACGAGGAGCTGAGTTGACCGACGCCGTTTCCGAACCAACGCTGTTGCGCCCCCATGCGGAGCAGCAGTACGCGCACGAACTCGCGGCGCTGGCGCGGCTCGACGACCGGCCCCGCCCGCCGTCCTGGCACCTGTCGCCGTGGGCGGTGGTGACGTACCTGCTGGGCGGCGAACTGTCCGACGGCACCGTCGTCAGCCCCAAGTATGTGGGCCCGCGACGTCTGATGGAGGTCGCGGTGGCCACCCTCGCCACCGACCGCGCCTTGTTGCTGCTCGGTGTCCCGGGTACCGCCAAAACGTGGGTGTCCGAACATCTTTCCGCTGCGATCAGCGGGTCGTCGACCCGACTGGTCCAGGGCACGGCCGGCACGTCCGAGGACTCGGTCCGCTACGGCTGGAACTACGCGCGACTGCTCGCCGAAGGACCGTCTGCGGACGCGCTCGTCCCGTCGCCGATCATGACGGCGATGCGCGACGGTGCCATCGCCCGCATCGAGGAACTCACCCGCATCCCCGCGGACGTGCAGGACGCCCTCATCACGATCCTGTCGGAAAAGACGCTGCCCGTCGCCGAACTCGGCATCGAAGTGCAGGCGAGCAAGGGCTTCAACGTGATCGCCACCGCCAACGATCGCGATCGGGGCGTCAACGAACTGTCCTCGGCGCTGCGACGACGATTCAACACCGTGGTGCTCCCCCTGCCCGCCAGCGAAGAGGACGAGGTCGCGATCGTGACCCGTCGCGTCGAACAACTCGGAACCTCGCTCGAACTCCCGAAGATCCCTGCTGCCGCCGAGGAGATCCGGCGCGTGGTCACTGTGTTCCGGGAACTGCGCCAGGGTGTGACCACCGACGGACGCACCAAACTCAAGTCGCCGTCCGGCACCTTGTCGACCGCCGAAGCGATCTCCGTGGTCACCGGTGGGCTGGCGCTCTCGGCGCACTTCGGTGACGGAGTCCTGCGCTCCACCGACATCGCCGCGGGCATCCTCGGGTCGGTGGTGAAGGACCCGGTCGCCGACCGCGTGGTGTGGAACGAATATCTCGAGGCGGTCGTGCGGGAGCGTCCCGAGTGGGCGGACTTCTATCGCGCATGCCGGGAGATCACCGGGTGAGCGACGGCGCCGAAATCCGGGTCTTCGGCATCCGGCACCACGGGCCGGGGTCGGCGCGGGCGGTGCTGCGCGCCCTCGCGGAGTTCGAGCCCGACACCGTCCTGATCGAGGGACCGGCCGACGCCGATCCGTTCCTCGCCCTTGCCGCATCCGACGAGATGCAACCGCCGGTCGCGCTGCTCGCCTACGTGCGCGACGAACCCGCGCGCGCGGCGTTCTGGCCGTTCGCGGCGTTCTCGCCGGAGTGGCAGGCATTGCGCTGGGCGATCCTGCACGACGCCGACGTGCGCTTCTGCGACCTTCCGGCGGCAATATCGTTGGCCGCGGACCGTTCTCCGGAATCTGCGGAGCGCACCGACCCGCTCGCGGCGCTGGCGTCCGCGGCGGGTTACGACGACTTCGAGCAGTGGTGGGATGCCGTGATCGAGCATGCCTCGGCGGAGGAGGAGTCGGGGGCCGGAGCGTTCGACGAGATCACTGCGGCGATGGCGGCCTTGCGCGCCGACGTGGAACTCGACGAGCACACGGCGCGCCGCGAAGCCCACATGCGGCAGGTGTTGCGCACGGCCGTCAAGGCCGGTGCCCGCAACATTGCCGTCGTGTGCGGGGCGATGCACGCGCCCGCCCTGAGCGGCCCGCTCGGTCCGGCGGCGCCGGACGCGCGCGTGCTCAGAGGTCTTCCGAAGGTGAAAGCGGCGCTCACGTGGGTGCCGTGGACCCATTCGCGGCTCTCTGCCGCGTCCGGCTACGGCGCCGGCATCACCTCGCCCGGCTGGTACGACCACCTCTTCCGCTACCCGGACGACACGACCGCACGCTGGTTCACCCGCGTCGCGCGGGTGTTGCGCGAGGAAGACCTCCCGGTCTCGAGCGCGCATGTCATCGAAGCGACCCGCCTCGCCGATACGCTCGCGGCGCTGCGCGGCCGTGCAGTGCCCGGTTTGGCGGAGGCCGTCGAGGCCACCCGTGCGGTCCTGTGCGACGGCGACGAGGTGCTGCTCGACTTCGTGGCGCGCACACTCGTGATCGGAGAAGCACTCGGCGCGGTTCCCGAGGACACCCCGACGGTTCCGCTGGACGCCGACCTGCAGGCGCGCTCGAAAAGCCTTCGGCTCAAACGCGCCCCGATCGCCAAGAAGCTGGACCTCGACCTCCGCAAAGATCTCGATCTGCAACGATCCCGCCTGTTGCACAAGTTGTCGCTGCTCGGGATCGAGTGGGCGCTACCGGCCGAGAGCGCGGTGCGTTCGACGGGAACGTTTCGCGAGACCTGGTCGCTGCAATGGGATCCGGAACTGGCGGTCGCCATCGTGGAGGCGTCCCGGTGGGGCACCACCGTCGAGGCCGCCGCATCAGCCACGGTGCTCGACCGCGCCCGGACCGCGGGCACCACGCTCGGCGAGGTCACCGACCTGCTCGAACAGGCATTGCTCGCGGATCTGCGCGACGCGGTGCCCCAACTGGTCACTGCGATCGACGCGGCCGCCGCGCTCGATCACGATGTGCTGCATCTGATGTCGGCACTCCCGTCGCTGATCCGTACGGTCCGCTACGGCGATGTGCGCGGGACCGATCTGTCCTCGCTGGTGCATGTCGCCGATGCGGTCCTCGCTCGCGTCTGCGCGGGCCTGCCGTCCGCCGTCACCGGGCTCGACACCGACGCCGCCGACACGGTACGAAACGCCGTCGACGAGGTGCACACGGCTCTGGCATTGCGCGACGATCCCGGCGCGACGGAACGCTGGCTCGACACGCTCGCTTCGGTGTGCGACCGCGACGATGTCGACGGCGTGCTCACCGGCCGGACGGTCCGGATGCTTCGCGATGTGGGGAGATTGGACGAACGCGCGACCGCTGTGCGGGTCGCCCGCGCGTTGTCGGTGGGGTCCGCGGCGGCCGCGAAGGCACGCTGGATCGACGGATTCGTCGGCGGTGGAGGGCTGCTGCTCGTGCACGACCGCGATCTGCTGTCCCTGATCGACACGTGGGTGTCGGATCTGCGCTCCGAGGAATTCGTCGACGTCCTGCCCGTGCTGCGACGCACGTTCGGTTCGTTCGCGCACGGGGAACGCAGCCTGCTCGGCCGGGCTGTGCGAGGGGGCCCCGAGCACCGCACCTCTGCGGCACTCGACGCCGAACGCGGCCGTCGCGCAGTCGCGGCAACCGCCTTGATTCTGGGGGTCCCGGCATGACAACGGATTTCGACGAGCGAATGCGGCGCTGGCGACTTCTCCTCGGCGATGCCGCGGAAGAATCCACCACCGCGCTGGGCGCGGGAACCGATTCGGCGATGGACGCGGCCCTCGCCGCGTTGTACGACACCGACGCGGACGGGACCGGAGGACCGCGCAGCGGCGGACTGGGCGCCTCGGCCCCGAAGGTCGCACGCTGGCTCGGCGACATCCGCACGTATTTTCCGACGACGGTCGTGCAGGTGATGCAGCGCGACGCGGTCGACCGCCTCGGACTCGACAGGCTGCTGCTCGAACCGGAACTGCTCGACGCCGTCGAACCCGACGTGCATCTCGTCGGCACCCTGCTGAGCCTCAACAGCGTGATGCCCGAGACCACCAGGGCGACAGCACGAGCGGTCGTCGGAAAAGTCGTCCGTGAGGTCGAGGAACGCATCGCCCAGCGCACCCGGACCGCGGTGTCGGGAGCCCTCGACCGATCGTCCCGGACCTCGAATCCGAAAACTCGCGACATCGACTGGCACCGCACGATCCGCGCCAATCTGGCGCACTACCAACCCGACTATCGCACCGTGGTTCCGCAGCGTCTCGTCGGCTTGGGGCGACGCTCCCAGGCGGTGCAGCGGGACGTGGTGCTCGCCGTGGACCAGTCGGGATCGATGGCGTCGAGCGTGGTGTACGCGGCGGTCTTCGCTGCGGTGCTCGCCTCGATGCAGGCGCTGCGTACCTCCCTCGTCGTCTTCGACACCGCCGTGGTGGACCTCACGGGCAAGCTCACCGACCCTGTCGACGTGCTGTTCGGCACGCAACTGGGCGGGGGCACCGACATCAACCGGGCGATCGCCTACAGCCGGACCCTCATCACGCGCCCCACGGACTCGCTGTTCGTGCTGATCTCCGACTTGTACGAGGGCGGCATCCGGGCCGAAATGCTCTCCCGGGTGCGCGAGATGCTCGCCGCCGGGGTCCAGGTGGTGGTGTTGCTCGCGCTATCGGACGACGGCGCTCCGGCGTTCGACCGGGACAATGCGGCGGCGCTCGGCGCTCTGGGCGTGCCGGCGTTCGCGTGCACCCCGGACCGTTTCCCGGACCTGCTCGCACTCGCGCTCGAACGTGGCGATATCGGTCGATGGGCACAGTCGATGTAACTCGGCCGCCGAGATACCGTGCCGCCCCCACCGGGGGTTAGGATCACCTAACGCACATACGACGTGCACCGGCAAGTGAAACGAGGACACCTGTGAAACTCCGACTTGTGGCGCTGATGGCGGCCACCACGCTCGCCGTGGGAGCGTGCGGCTCGACCGACAGCGATTCGGCCGACGAGACGAGCAACAACGGATCCGGAGCGTTTCCCGCCACCATCGCCACCATGTTCGGTGATGTGACCGTCGAATCACAGCCCGAGCGCGTCGCCGCCCTCGGATGGGGCGACGCGGAGACGGCACTGGCGCTCGGCGTCCAGCCCGTCGGCGTGAGCGACTGGCTGGCCTTCGGTGGCGACGGAGTCGGCCCGTGGGTCGAGAACGGCTACTCGGAGTCTCCGGAGATCATCGGTACCGTCGACCCGTCCTTCGAGCAGATCGCCGCATTGGCACCCGATCTCATCCTCGACACCGCCAGTTCGGGCGATCAGGGCCGGTACGACACGCTCTCGGCGATCGCCACCACGGTCGGTCCCCCGAAGGGCGCCACGGCATATCTGACGCCGCGCGACGAGCAGATCTCGATGGTGGCCTCCGCGCTCGGCGTCCCCGACAAGGGTGCCGAAGTGGTCGCGGACATCGACGAACAGTTCGCCACCGCGGCGGCGGAGCATCCGGAGTTCGCCGGCAAGACCGTCACCGTCGCCGCCTACACCTCGGACGGATGGGGTGCGTACGTCTCCGGCGACGCGCGCGTGCAGTTCCTGCAGGACCTCGGGTTCGTCAACAACCCGGCCGTGGAGGCCGTGGAGACGGACAGCTTCTTCATCCCGGTCTCGGAGGAGAACCTGGGCATGCTCGACGCCGACCTGCTCGTCGTGCTGCCGATCTTCGTCGAGACCTCCGAGGTCACCGACAACCCCTTGTTCCAGCAGCTTCCTGCCGTGCGGGACGGCCGTTTCCTCGTCCTCGACAGCGGCAGCGACATCGCCAACGCCATCTCGCTGAACTCGGCCCTGTCGATTCCGTTCGCGCTCGAGCAGTTGGTGCCGCTTCTGAGCGAGCGCGTCAGCTGACGACCGCGCGGGTAGGTCAGCGCCGGAACAGCTTGTTGCCCAGCCACACGACCGGGTCGTACCGGCGACCGGCCACCCGTTCCTTCATCGGGATGATGGCGTTGTCGGTGATGTGGATGTATTCGGGGCAGACCTCGGTGCAGCATTTGGTGATGTTGCAGAGGCCGAGTCCGGCTTCGTCCTGAGCGAGGTCGCGCCGGTCCGCGACGTCGAGCGGGTGCATGTCGAGTTCGGCGAGGCGGATGAAGAACCGGGGTCCCGCGAACGCGGGCCGGTTCTCCTCGTGGTCGCGCGTCACGTGACATACGTTCTGACACAAGAAGCATTCGATGCATTTGCGGAATTCCTGCGAGCGTTCCACATCGATCTGCTGCATGCGGTACTCCCCCGGCGCGAGGTCCGGGGGAGGCGCGAACGCCGGAATCTCCCGGGCCTTGGCGTAGTTGCCCGACACGTCGGTGACGAGGTCACGGATGACCGGGAAACCCCGTAAGGGCGTGACGACGATCGGATCGTCCGTCTCGAAGAGCGACATACGGGTCATGCACGTCAGACGCGGGCGCCCGTTGATCTCCGCCGAGCACGACCCGCACTTGCCGGCCTTGCAGTTCCATCGCACCGCGAGGTCGGGCACCTGGGTGGCCTGGAGTCGGTGGAGGATGTCGAGGACCACCTCACCCTCGTTGACCCGCACCGAATACTCCTGCAGTTCCCCGCCGTCGCGGTCCCCGCGCCAGATCCTGAACTCGGCGGTGTAGCCCTCACTGTCGGCCATCTCAGTGCCTCCGTCCGGGGTGACCGGCGAGTTCCTCGTCGGTGTAGTACTTGGCGAGTTCCTCGATATCGAAGAGTTCGAGCAGTTCCGGATCCATCGGGGTCTGCTCTTCCCGTTCGACGGACACCTGCGGGATGATGCGGTCCTCTCCGGACTTGCGGCACACCAGCAATGTCCGCCGCCAGTTCGCGTCCATCGAGGGATGGTCGTCGCGCGTGTGACCGCCGCGACTCTCGGTGCGCAGCAACGCCGCCCGCGCCACGCACTCACACACGAGCAGCATGTTCCGCAGATCCAGCGCGAGGTGCCAGCCCGGGTTGTACTGCCGGTTCCCCTCCACCGCAATGTTGGGGATCCGCGCGCGCAGGTCGTCGAGTTCCGCGAGCGCGCGTTCCACCTCGTCGGCTGTGCGGATGATGCCCACGAGGTCGTGCATCACGCCCTGTAGCCGCTGGTGCAGCGTGTACGGGTTCTCCACCTCGTCGTGGTCGGCGGGATCGAACGGTGAGAGCACTGTGCGGGCCGCCTCTTCCACCGCTTCGTCGGCTACTTCGGGCCGGGTGGTGAGACCGTGCACGTAGTCGGCGGCACCGAGCCCTGCACGACGGCCGAATACCAGCAGATCCGACAGCGAGTTACCGCCGAGACGATTGGATCCGTGCATCCCTCCCGAGCACTCCCCTGCCGCGAACAGGCCCGGTACCGACGCCGCGCCGGTGTCGGGATCGACCTCGATGCCGCCCATCACGTAGTGGCATGTCGGGCCGACCTCCATCGCCTCCCGGGTGATGTCGACGTCCGCGAGTTCGAGGAACTGGTGATGCATGGACGGCAATCGCCGGATGATCTCCGCGCTGGGCATCCGCGACGCGATATCGAGGAATACGCCTCCGTGCGGGGTGGCGCGACCCGCTTTGACCTCGGAGTTGATGGCCCGTGCCACTTCGTCGCGCGGCAACAGGTCGGGCGTGCGGAGATTGTTCTCCTGATCCTCGTACCAGCGGTCCGCCTCCTCGGGCGTCTCCGCGTACTGCCCTTTGAACACCGGCGGGACGTAGGAGAACATGAACCGCTCCCCTTCGGAGTTCTTCAGGACACCGCCGTCACCGCGGACCCCTTCGGTGACGAGGATGCCCTTCACGCTCGGCGGCCAGATCATGCCCGTGGGGTGGAACTGGACGAATTCCATGTTGATCAGTGAGGCACCGGCACGCAGCGCGAGGGCGTGCCCGTCCCCGGTGTACTCCCACGAGTTGGAGGTCACCTTCCAGGATTTGCCGATTCCCCCGGTCGCGATGACGACGGCCGGCGCCGTGAACTGGACGAACCTGCCCGATTCCCGCCAGTATCCGAAGGCGCCCGCGACGCGGCCCTGCCCGTCGAGAAGGAGTTCGGTGATGGTGCATTCGGAGAACACCCTCACCTTCGCCTCGTAGTCGCCGGTCGCGGCGAAGTCCTCCTGTTGCAGCGAGACGATCTTCTGCTGCATCGTGCGGATCAGTTCGAGGCCGGTCCGGTCGCCGACGTGGGCGAGTCGCGGATAGGTGTGCCCGCCGAAGTTGCGCTGGCTGATCCGTCCGTCCGGGGTGCGGTCGAACAGCGCCCCGTAGGTTTCGAGTTCCCAGACCCGGTCCGGCGCCTCACGGGCGTGCAGTTCTGCCATGCGCCAGTTGTTGAGGAACTTTCCGCCGCGCATCGTGTCCTTGAAGTGGACCTGCCAGGAGTCGCGCGAGTTGGCGTTGCCCATCGCGGCGGCGCACCCGCCTTCCGCCATCACGGTGTGGGCCTTGCCGAAGAGCGACTTGCAGACGACCGCGACCCTCAGTCCGCGTTGCCGAGCCTCGATGACCGCCCGCAGTCCGGCTCCCCCCGCTCCGATCACGACCACGTCGTAGTCGTGCCGCTCGACTTCCCCCATGTGTAGTGCCTTTCCGTATCGCGTCGTGCCTCGTGTGGTGCCGGTCGTACCGGTCTGTCAGCCGATGAATCGGAGGTCGGAGATGGTGCCGCTCGCGACGAGCATGATGTAGAAGTCGGTGAGGACCAGCGTGCCCAGAGTGATCCACGCGAACTGCATGTGCCGCGCATTGATCTTCGAGACGAACGTCCAGATCTTGTAGCGCACAGGGTGTTTCGAGAAATGCTTGAGCCTGCCACCGGTGACGTGCCGGCAGGAGTGACAAGAGAGCGTGTACCCCCACAACAAGATCACGTTCACGACCAGGATCACGTTCCCGAGTCCGAACCCGAAGCCGCTCGGACTGTGGAACGCGAGTATCGCGTCGTACGTGTTGACCAGCGAGATGACGAACCCGATGTAGAAGAAGTAGCGGTGCGAGTTCTGCACGATGAGGGGGAATCGGGTTTCGCCGGTATACGTCCGGTGCGGTTCCGCAACACCGCAGGCCGGTGGCGACAACCAGAACGACCGGTAGTACGCCTTGCGGTAGTAGTAGCAGGTGAGCCGGAACAGCAGCAGGAACGGCAGCGAGACGAACGCCAGCGGAATCCACCGCGGGAGTTCGCCGACCCACACGCCGAAGTGCGACGAACCCGGCAAACACGAGGCGCTGACACACGGTGAATAGAACGGCGTGAGGTAGTGGTACTCGTCGACCCAGTAGGCAGAGCGCGTGAACGACCGCACGGTGGCGTAGACGATGAACGCGGCCAGACCGAGAACGGTCAGCGCAGGTGTCTGCCACCACCGATCGGTCCGTAATGTGCGCGCGGCGATGCGCGCCCGGGCCGCACTTCGGACCCCGGCGCCGGCAGGGGCGCTCACCGCTCCCCGTGCAATCCGCCGAGTCCTTCGTCGTCGGCGTCGACTCCGCGGAACAACGACTCGTCGTAGGGCGAATCCGGAATCGGGATGCGGTCCTCGGATGCCGCCCACAGCGAACGCGGCGGTGTCTCCTGGAAGTCACGCGCGTCGATGTCGAGCCGGTCGAGGTCGTTGGTGAGCCTGCGGACCGGCGCGGCGTCGCCGTAGCGCGACCGTAGCGACCCGACGCATCGGCGTAGCTGGCCGATCGCGTTCTGCAGCTCGTGCATATCGGTGGTGGACATCCGTACCTCCGAGGAAAACGGTCGGCACGCCGACGCCCGCCGACTCCATGTGATTGCATTCACACTACGACAGGTGTGCGTACTCCCGAGCCGTTTCCGGTTTGCGAAGAGCGGTTGCCTTCCCTCGCGCACCGGCACCCGGAACGGAGGGCTCGTGGCGCAGCCGGACAACGCACGAATTGCGCAGGTCTTCGACGCCATGGCCGATCGATACGACTCGCAGATCGGTGTCGTCGAGCGACGCCTGCTCGGCCGTCCCCGGCAATGGGCGGTCGAGCAGGCCCGTGGCCGAGTGCTCGACATCGCCGTCGGTACGGGGCTCAATCTGCCCCTGTACGGGCCGGATGTCACCGAAGTCCTCGGGGTGGACCTCTCCGAGGGCATGTTGCGGCTGGCGCGGCGGCGCATCGAGGAATACGGGCTCGACCACTGCGCCGTGGTCCGCGGCGACGTGCAGTCGCTCTCCGTCCCGGACACATCGGTCGACACCGTGCTGTCGACGCTCACGTTCTGCACCATCCCCGATCCGGAGTCGGCCGCGCGTGAAGCGATGCGTGTACTCGTGCCCGGCGGCAAGGTCGTGCTCGCCGAGCACGGCCCTTCCACCAGCAGAGCGGTGACAGCGGCGATGCGCGTGCTCGAACCTGTGTCGATTCGGTTCGGAGCAGATCACCTCACCCGCGACCCCGTCGTCTACCTGCAACGGGCCGGATTCGTGATCGACGAGGTGCGACGCACCGGGTTCGCGGGAGTCGGTATCCGGGTGGTGGCGCACTCGCCGTCCTAGACCGGAACGTCACGCAACCAGCGGGGCGCAGCGCGCGCGAACTCCGCGGACGTGAGGGCGGCCGCCCCTTCGGGTACGGAACCGAGCAGTGGAACACCCGTGACCGCGGGCAGGTCACCGACGTTGCAGCGCTCCGCCAGATCCGGTGTGGCAGGACTGCTGCCGATGACGAGTCCGCGGCATTCCACGGCGGCCGCGCGCAGCGCCCCGACGGTCAGCGCGCTGTGATTGAGGGTTCCGAGGCCCGCGGCCACGACCACCACCGTCGGTGCGCCGAGCGCCCCGGCGAGATCGACGAGTGTGAACCCGGCGGCACCGAGACGGACCAGCACGCCGCCGGCGCCTTCGACGAGGACGAGGTCGGCGGTGTCCTCGAGCGCACGCACCGCGTCGACGGTTCGGTCGAGATCGAGCAACGGCCGTCCCGAGCGCCGGGCTGCGGTGTCGGGCGCGAGTGGGTCGGGGTATCGGGCGAGTTCGACGGTCTCGATATCGGTTCCGGTGAGCCGGACGATCTCGGCGAGGTCGCCGGGTTCGCCGTCGCCGACCCCGGTCTGCGCCGGCTTGCACACCGCGACCCGCAGTCCCCGGCTCGTGGCGAGTGACGCGAGCGCGGCGGTCACGACGGTTTTTCCGACTCCGGTGGATGTGCCGGTGATACACAGCGTGGTCACGTGCGGGCCTCGGCCACTACCTCGGCGAGTACCGAGTCCACCAGCGAGCGTTCGTGCTCGGAGAGATTCGCCCGTGCGGTCAGGCGCAGGCGGGAGGTTCCCTCGGGCACCGAGGGCGGGCGGAAGCAGCCCACATGCACGCCGCGCTCGCGGCATCGCCGGGCCGCACGTGCCGCGACGTGCGGGTCGCCGAGGATCACCGACACCACCGCTGAGGGTGGCGGCAGTACACCCGTCACCCGGGCGAGATGCGCCGCCTGCTCGAGGACCGCGCCGGCGAGTCCGGGCTCGGCGCGCAGCACCTTCAGGGCTCCGCGCGCGGCACCGACCGCGGCGGGAGCGAGTCCGGTGTCGAAGATGAACGTGCGGGCGGTGTCGATCAGGTGTTCACGCACCCGGGCGTCCGCGAGAACCACACCCCCTTGGGAGGCCAGCGATTTCGACAGGGTGGCGGTGACGATCACGTCCGGCTGCCCGGCCAGACCCGTCTCGTGGACGAGCCCGCGGCCGCCCGCTCCCCGGACCCCGATCCCGTGGGCTTCGTCGACGAGGAGGAGTGCGCCGTGGGTGCGGCACGCCTCGTGCAGGTCGCGCAGCGGGGCAAGGTCGCCGTCGGTGCTGAACACCGAATCGGTGAGGACCAGCGCCCTCGGTTCGGTGCGTGCGGCGAGGGCGCCGGCGACCGCCCGGACGTCACCGTGCGGGGTGACGACGATCCTCGACCGGGACAGCCGGCACGCGTCGACGAGCGATGCGTGGCATCCCGCGTCGGAGACGACGACGGTGTCCCTGCCCGCCAGCGCGGTGACAGCGCCGAGATTGGCGGCGTATCCGCTCGAGAACACCAATCCGGTTTCTGCGCCGGTGAACTCGGCGAGTTCGCGTTCGAGCAACTCGTGTTCGGCGGTGGTGCCCGTGACCAGTCGCGATCCGGTGGCACCGCCGCCCCAGCGGCGTAGCGCGGCCGTCGCCGCGGCCAGCACCTCCGGATGGCGGACGAGCCCGAGGTAGTCGTTGGATGCGAGATCGACGATCGGTGCGGCGACGGTGCGGGGAACGAGTTCTCGGTGCAGACCGGCGACCCGTCGCCGTTCCGCGGCGTGGTCGAGCCAGGCGAGACCGGCGGGTGTGGACATGGCCACACCGTACTTGAACAGTGTTCAAGTACGGAAGCCCCGGGTGTTCAGCCCCGGGTGTTCAGCCCCGCACCGTGGCAGCCGCAGCGACCACTCCCGCGGTGATCGCGGCGACATCCTCCGGCGTGCACACGTACGGCGGCATCGTGTAGACGAGATTCCGGAACGGCCGCAGCCAGACGCCCGCCTCCACCGCCGCCGCGGTCGCCGCCCGCATGTCGACCGGTTCCCGGGTTTCGACCACCCCGATTCCGCCGAGCACCCGCACGTCGGTCACTCCCGGAAGATCGCGCGCCGTCGCCAGCCCGGACACGAGCCCGGCAGTGAGATCGGCCACCTCGGCCCGCCAGTCCCGCGACAACAGAAGCTCGGTCGACGCGACCGCGACGGCGCACGCGAGTGGATTCGCCATGAAGGTGGGCCCGTGCATGACACCGCCGCCCTCCCCGGCACTGATCGTTTCTGCGACGTGCGTCGTGCAAAGCACTGCCGCCAGGGTCAGGTAGCCGCCCGTCAGCGCCTTCCCCACACACATCAGGTCGGGCGCGACGCCGGCGTGGTCGGCGGCGAACATCTCCCCGGTCCGCCCGAACCCGGTCGCGATCTCGTCGAAGATCAGTACCAATCCGTGTTCGTCGCACATGCGCCGCAACTCGCGCAGGTACGCCGGGTCGTGGAAGCGCATACCTCCCGCCCCCTGCACGACAGGTTCGACGATCACCCCGGCGAGTTCGTGCGCGTGCTCGGTCAGGACCGACTCGAAGGCAGCGACGTAACCGGGATCGAACGCGCGGGGAGGCGCCGGCGCGAAAACCTGCCTGGCCAGCACGTCCGTCCACATCGCGTGCATGCCGCCCTCCGGGTCGCACACGCTCATGGGGGCGAGCGTGTCCCCGTGGTACCCACCCCGCCACGTGAGGAGGCGATGTCGCTCGGGACGGCCGACAGCCCGCTGATACTGCAACGCGATCTTCACGGCCACCTCGACCGACACCGATCCGGAGTCGGCGAGAAACACTTTGTCCAGGCCCTCCGGCGAGATGTCGACGAGCAACTCCGCGAGCCTCGCCGCCGGAGCGTGGGTGAGTCCGCCGAACATGACGTGACTCATCTTCGCGAGCTGATCGGTCACCGCGGCGTCGAGCACCGGATGCCGGTAACCGTGCACCGCCGCCCACCACGAACTCATGCCGTCGACAAGCTCGCGTCCGTCCGCGAGCACCAGCCTCGTACCGGCCGCACGGTCCACCACCAGGGGTTCCGTGGAGGCCGGAAACGCGCCGTACGGGTGCCACAGATGATCGGCGTCGAGCGTGCGGATCCGGTCGGCGGACATGCGGGGAGAAACCACGGCACGACTGTAGGCGGTTGGAATCGGCGGGTGCATTGGACGTAGTCTGCCCAAGTTCCTGGGTACCAAGGTCACAGGAAAACTGCTCGCGTGTTCCACGGCGTCCCGCCCGAGGCACCGCCGAGTCCACGACGCTGAGGAGTACACGTATGCCAGTCCGCACCTCGGACCGGGCCCCGGAGGCCACTGCGGCACCGGGCACCCGTCTCGGGTATCGCGCCGATCTCGACGGCGTGCGGGGCCTTGCGATCGCCCTCGTCGTGGTCTTCCACGTCTGGTTCGGACGCGTGTCGGGCGGTGTCGACGTCTTCCTCGCGCTCTCCGGTTTCTTCTTCGTCGGCACCCTGCTCCGGGTTGCCGAGTCGCACGCCCCGCTGGACCCGCGACCGGTGTTGCGGCGGGTGGGCAGGCGACTGCTCCCGCCGCTGGTGCTCGTGCTGCTGGGGACGACCGTCGCGGCTGTGGCGCTGCTGCCGTATACGCAGTGGTTCCGCGTCGCCGAGCAGACCGGTGCGTCGCTGCTGTTCATGCAGAACTGGCATCTCGCGCGCACAGCGAGTGATTACCTGGCGGCCGACCCGATGGTCAGCCCGCTGCAGCACCTGTGGTCGATCTCGGTCCAGGGCCAGTTCTACATCGGCGCACTGATCGTGGTGTTCGGCGCGACGTGGTTCCTGCGACGCAGATCGATACCCGCCCGCGCTCCCCTCGCGGCGCTGCTCACGATTCTCACCGTCGCCTCCCTCACATACGCCGTCCTGGCTGACGTGCCCCAGTCGTGGCTCTACTACGACAGCGCCGCCCGGATGTGGGAGCTCACACTCGGCGGAGTGCTCGCCTGTGTGGCCCCGTGGCTGCGGGTCCCCCGTCCGGCGCGGATCGTTCTGGGCGTCGTGGGTCTGGCGGTGCTGTGTGCCTGTGGTGTCGTCCTCGACGGCAACAGTCTCTTCCCGGGACCGTGGGCGCTCGTGCCGGTCGGCGCGGCCATGGCGCTGGTCGTGGCCGGTAACACCCGGGCCGGGGACAGCGTTGCCGACACACCGACCGCGCGGGTGCTGTCGAGCGTCCCGCTGGTACGGCTCGGAGCCGTCGCCTACGCCCTCTATCTATGGCACTGGCCGGTACTCATCGGCTACCTGGTGCTCCGGGACAGGCCCTCGGTCGGGTTGCTCGGCGGCCTCGGCGTGATCGCCGTGTCTCTCGCGCTCGCGGAGGCCACCACGCGATGGCTGGAGAACCCGATCCGCCGGTCCGAGTCCGGCCGCACCCGCAAGGTTCTCGTGGCGTCCGTCACAGTGGCCGGTGTCGCACTCGTGGCCGCGACCGCAAGCTGGACAACCCACGTTGCCCGTCAGGACGATGTCCTCGAGCGCGTGGTGGCACTGTCACCCGACCTGTATCCCGGTGCTGCTGCGCTGAAGGGCTTCGTCGACGTCGAGCCGCAGCCCGTCCAGCCCCCGCTGCTCGTCGCACACCGGGATCTGCCGCCGGCGACGCTCGACCACTGCATCGCCCAGCACACCAACCGCGAACCGCTGACGTGCACCTACGGCGACCCGTTGTCGACCCGGAGAATGGTGCTCGCCGGAGGCTCCCACTCCGAGCACTGGCTCGCGGCACTCGACACCCTCGGCAAGAAACACGGCTTCCGGCTCGACACCTATCTCAAGGTGGGGTGCCCGCTCTCGGACCCGCTCGCGGAGCTCACGGAGGAATCTCCGACGGTGGAGTGCGACACATGGTCGGTGAAGGTGCTGGCAGAACTCCAGGCCGATCCTCCCGACTACCTGTTCACCACCTCGACGCGGACGAAGGACGAAGGCGAGGGGCCCGGCGATTTCACCCCGTTCTGGTACGTCGACCTGTGGCGCACACTCGACGAGTACGGCATCCCCGTCGTCGCGATCCGCGACAACCCGTGGCTGTTCCACGACGACATGAGCTACCGGGCTGCCGATTGCCTTGCAGGTGGCGGTAACTCCGACTCGTGTGCGGTGGCGCGCGCCGACGCCCTCGACCCGGTCGACCCGGCGATCGAGGCCTCGGCCTTCTCCCCCAACGTGAGCTTGATCGACCTGTCGGATTCGCTGTGCCGGCCCGAGGTCTGCCGCGTCGTCGAGGGCAATGTGCTGATCTACCGTGACGAGAACCACCTCACGACGACGTACGTGCGCACGATGACACCCGATCTCGAGGCGCAACTGGGTCCCGCTACCGGCTGGTGGTGAACGCCCGGCGAGTTCATGTGCCCGAGTGCGGCTACTGTGCAGTCATGCAGCCCAGCCCCACGGATACCAGCGAAGAAACACCGGAGCCGATCCCTGTGTGGCCCGGTAGTGCCTACCCCCTCGGTGCGACGTACGACGGCGCCGGAACGAACTTCGCACTGTTCTCCGAAATCGCCGAAAAAGTCGAACTGTGCCTGATCTCGCGTGAGGGCACCGAGACCCGCATTCCGCTCGAAGAGGTCGACGGCTACGTGTGGCACGCATATCTGCCCACGGTCTCGCCGGGCCAGCGGTACGGATACCGGGTCCACGGCCCCTACGACCCCGAGAACGGCCACCGGTGCGATCCGAGCAAGCTGCTGCTCGACCCGTACGGCAAGGCCTTCGACGGTGACTTCGACGGGGACGCGTCGTTGTTCTCGTACGCGCTGCCCTCGGACACGGACGCGGAGTCCGACAGCGACGAGAGCGCGGAATCGGACGCGCCTGACGCCGACTTCCCCCAGCTCGACTCCCTCGGCCACACCATGACGACGGTGGTGATCAACCCGTTCTTCGACTGGGCGAACGACCGGCATCCCCGGCGCCCCTACAACGAGACGGTGATCTACGAGGCACACGTCAAGGGGATGACGGCCACGCATCCCGACGTCCCCGAATACCTGCGCGGCACCTACGCGGGTCTCGCCCATCCCGCCGTCATCGACCACCTGCTCGACCTCGGGGTCACCGCGATCGAACTGATGCCCGTGCACCAGTTCATGCACGACCAGGTGCTCCTCGACCAGGGTCTGCGCAACTACTGGGGCTACAACACCTTCGGGTTCTTCGCCCCGCACACGGAGTACTCGTCGTCGTCGAAGCCGAGCGAGGCGGTTGCCGAGTTCAAGGCTATGGTCCGCGCGTTCCACGAAGCGGGAATCGAGGTGATCCTCGATGTGGTGTACAACCACACCGCCGAGGGCAACCACCTCGGGCCGACCATCAGCTTCCGCGGAATCGACAATGCCGCGTACTACCGTCTCGTGGACGACGACAAGACCCATTACATGGACTACACCGGGACCGGCAACAGCCTCAACGCCCGGCATCCCCACACTCTCCAGCTGATCATGGATTCGTTGCGGTACTGGGTCACGGAGATGCACGTCGACGGTTTCCGGTTCGACCTCGCATCCACGCTCGCCCGCGAACTGCACGATGTGGACCGGCTGTCGGCGTTCTTCGATCTGGTGCAACAGGATCCGGTGGTCTCGCAGGTCAAGCTCATCGCCGAGCCGTGGGACATCGGCGAAGGCGGTTACCAGGTGGGCAACTTCCCCAGCCTGTGGACCGAGTGGAACGGCAAGTACCGCGACACGGTGCGCGATTACTGGCGCAGCGAGCCGTCGACCCTCGGGGAATTCGCCTCCCGCCTGACCGGCTCGTCCGACCTGTACGAGGACACCGGCCGGCGTCCCGGCGCGTCCATCAACTTCGTGACCGCGCACGACGGCTTCACACTCGCGGACCTGGTGTCCTACAACGACAAGCACAACGACGCCAACGGTGAGGACAACCGGGACGGCGAATCGCACAACCGGTCGTGGAACTGCGGCGTAGAAGGTCCGACCGACGATCCCGAGGTCCTGACTCTGCGGGCGCGCCAGCAGCGCAACATCCTCGCCACGCTGGTGCTGTCGCAGGGCACCCCGATGCTCGCGCACGGCGACGAGATGGGGCGCAGCCAGCGCGGCAACAACAACGTGTACTGCCAGGACAACGAATTGTCGTGGATGGATTGGTCTCTCGCGGAGGCCAATGCCGATCTGGTGGCGTTCACCCGCAATGTCATCGCGTTGCGAACCGAGCATCCGGTGTTCCGGCGTCGTCGCTTCTTCGAGGGCCGGCCGATCCGCAGCGGCGACCAGTCCCGCGACATCGCGTGGCTCACTCCCTCCGGGGAAGAGATGACCCCAGAGCACTGGGACAGCGGTTTCGGCAAGTCGCTCGCGGTGTTCCTCAACGGAGAGGGCATCCCCGAACCGGACCAGCGCGGGCAACGCGTCGTCGACACCTCGTTCCTGTTGTGCTTCAACGCCCACCACGAACCGATCGAGTTCGTGACTCCCGACGGCGCGCACGCGGACGAATGGTCCGTGGCAATCGATACCGATGTCGCGGACGGCGTGCGGGAGTTCAGCGTCACCGCAGGAAAGCCGATCCTGGTCGAAGCACGTTCGATGGTGGTGCTGCGGAGGACCGCATGACCTCACTCCCGTTGCTGTCCACCTACCGGCTGCAGATGCGAGGTGACGCGTTCACGTTCGCCGACGCCGTCTCCATCGTCGACTATCTCGACGGCCTCGGGATCTCGCATGTGTACCTGTCTCCCCTGCTCACCGCCACCACCGGATCGAATCACGGATACGACGTCGTCGATCCGTCCACAGTGTCGCCGGCACTCGGGGGGCGTGCGGGTTTCGAACACCTCGTACGAGAGGTGCGCTCGCGCGGAATGGGCGTGATCGTCGACATCGTCCCCAACCATGTGGGCGTGGGCGACCCACGCCAGAACGCCTGGTGGTGGGACGTGCTGCGGCGCGGCCGCGACTCGGCGTACGCGTCGTTCTTCGACATCGACTGGTCGGAGGACAACGGTGCCGACGGCCGGATCGCCCTTCCGGTGCTGGGTTCCGCCGACGCGGTGCAGGAACTGACGGTGGATCGCACGGGTGACGAACCCGTGCTCGCCTACTACGACAAGCGATTCCCGATCGCACCGGGAACCGACGACGGAACCCCGGCCGAAATCCATGCACGCCAGGCGTACCGGCTGGTGCCCTGGGATTCGGGGTTGATCGGATACCGGCGCTTCTTCACCGTGGACGATCTGGCCGCGGTGCGGGTCGAGGATCCGCGGGTGTTCGACGCGGTGCACGCCCAGGTCGCGTCGTGGATCGACGACGACCTCGTCGACGGCCTGCGGGTCGACCATCCCGACGGTCTCGCCGATCCGTCGGCGTACCTCGAGCGCCTGCGCTCCTTGATCGGACCGCAGCGCTGGCTGGTGATCGAAAAGATCCTCGCCGAGGGTGAGCCCCTCGACATGACGTTGCCGGTCGACGGCACCACGGGGTACGACGCACTCGACGAACTCGCCGCGGTGTTCGTCGACCCCCGCGGCGACAAGGCGCTCACCGCGGTGTCCCGGACCTACACCGGCTCCGACGGGGACGCCGCGTGGTTGCATTCCCAGGAACGCGACCTCAAGTGCTCGGTGCTGCGGTCCGGACTTGCTCCGGAGGTGGCCCGGCTCGTCCGCGCGATCCGGAAGGACACCGCCGGATACGGCGCGGCCGGCTCCGCACAGGAACTCTCGGACGCAGTCCTGCGCGATGCGGTGACCACGGTCGCGGCGCGGGTGCCCGTCTACCGCGCCGACTATGCTCCGCTCGCCACGATGCTCCCCCGCATCGTCGGCGAGGTCGCCCGGGAGAAGCCGGACCTCGAGCCCGCCCTCCGGATGCTCACAACGGCGCTCGCGACCGGAGGCGAAGCAGCCGCACGCTTCGGCCAGGTCTGTGGCGCGGCAACCGCGAAAGCGGTGGAGGACTGCCTGTTCTACCGGGCTGCCCGGCTCGTGTCCCTGCAGGAAGTCGGCGGGCAGCCGGGCCGCTTCTCCCTCGGCGCAGCCGAATTCCACCTTTCCTGGACCCAACGTGCACGTCGTCTTCCCCGCGCGATGACGACGTTGTCGACACATGACACCAAACGCAGCGAGGACGTGCGCGCTCGTATCGGAGTGCTGTCCCAGGTCTCCGACCTGTGGTCACAGCGGCTCGGCGAATGGAATGCGATCGCGCCGCCGCCCGACGCCGCCATCGGGCTGTTCCTCTGGCAGACACTGTTCGGGGTGTGGCCGGCCGACGGTGTTGTCACCGGGGAACTGCGCGAGCGGCTCCACAATTACGCCACGAAAGCGCTGCGCGAGAACGGCACCCGCTCCACGTGGACAGAGGTCGACGCGGAGTTCGAGGGCGCCGTCACGGACTGGCTCGATGCCGTGTGCGGCGGACCCGTCGGTGTGGCTCTCACCGGACTGGTCGCCGAACTCGAGCAGCATGTCGCCGCGGCATCCCTCGGGCAGAAGCTCCTGCAGCTTCTCGGGCCGGGCGTTCCCGATGTCTACCAGGGGACGGAACTGTGGGACGACTCCCTCGTCGACCCAGACAACCGGCGTCCGGTCGATTTCGCGATCCGCAAGGGCTTGCTCGGCGAATCCGGTTCGGTGCCCGCGAAGTTCACGGTCGTGAAGAGTGCGCTGCGGCTGCGCCGGGAGAAGTCGGAGAGTTTCGTGGACGGCGCGTACGTCCCGTTGTTCGCGGCGGGGCCCGGAGCCGAGCACGTCCTGGCATTCGGCCGTGGCCCGACGGCCGACGACGTCGATGTGCTCGCCTTGTCGATGCGGCATACCGCGGCTCTCGCTGCGACGGGCTGGGGCGACACGGTGTTCCACCTCCCGCCCGGATCCTGGACAGATGCGCTCTCGGGACGGCAATTCTCCGGAACCGTCCGGCCCGCAGATCTTTTCGCAGCGCTGCCGGTGGCGGCGCTGGTGCGCGACTGAGATGATGTCTGTTGACCTTGGTGGTTAAATGCCCGCACAGCGGGCAAAAACTAACCGAAACTTGCGGGCTCCGTGCTCACACCTCGGTTTCGTCCCGCGCTGCTTCCTCGGCTTCGCGGCGCCGGTCGCGGCGGCGGACCCACACCAGAACAGCCGCCACCGCACCGGCGCCGACGAACGCCCCCACGGCCATACCTGCCCAGGTCGCGCTGTCGTAGCCGACGGGGTTCGCGAGTTCCACGTAGATGCCGGCGACACCGGCCAGGTAGAGCACGACCGCGAAAACGGTTCGCGGACGTAGCGTTTTCGCGGTGGCGTAGACGTCGACATCTCGAGCGCGGGCATAGGCGATGGTCACCATCGAGAGGACGAACCACGTGGCCAGAACACCGATCGCGATGTGGGCACCGGCCCGGCCCGCGACCCACGGCAGGACGGCCCCGACCACAAGGGCACACCACTGGAACAGCTGGAACCCCACCGCGGAGGCCTCGTTCCAGACATCGCGTTGCCGTTCGTCGTGGTAGAAGTCGTCGTCGAGGTCGGCGACGACACGAGCAGCCTTGAGAAACGCGGTCATGGGAGCCCCTCCGGGTTGAGTGGGAACAGTTCTTCGACAGTGGTACCGAGGGTGCGAGCGAGTCGCAGAGCGAGGTAGACACTCGGTGCGTAATCACCCTTCTCGGTCGAGACGATGCTCTGACGGCTTACCCCGACTGCCGTACCGAGTTCGGCCTGCGTGAGGCGCGCCTGCTTGCGCAGCTCGCGGACCTTGTTGCCTCTCGGTGTCTCCGGCATGCCAGAAGTAAAGCCTGCTTGTCATTTCATGTCAAGAATACTTGTCTTTCGAACTGTTCCCACTCAGCAGCGCACCGGCCGGCCAGGTCAGGCCACCGGCCCTGCTCCGCTCCCGATCTCCACCGCGGCCACTGCCTCCACCGCGGCTCTGATGGCGTCCATTCGCTTCTCGATGTACCCGAGATATTCCGGGTGCGTGACGATGTAGGGCAGATCCTCGGCGATCCCCCGCACTACGCAGGCCCCTGCCGCGGCCGGTGTCATCCCTACATCTCCCGCGCCTTTGATGTGTGAAGCATCCTCCACATGCCCTCCCAACCGGGTGGTGTTCGCATCGAGGTTCGACCTCACGAGTCCCGGGCACAGCACGGACACGCCCACGCCGTGTGACGCCATCTCGGCACGGAGCGCCTCCGACAGGGAGACGACGGCACTCTTCACCGCGCTGTAGGCACCGCGGCCCGGAGCACCCGCCGTGAGCCCCATGACCGACGCCGTGTTGACGATGTGCCCGTGCCCCGCATCCCGCATCTGCGCACCGAATGCGGTGACGCCGTGGAACACTCCCGCCAGATCGATCGCAACGAGCAGGTCGAAAACGTCCGCGTCCGTATCCACCACGTCGCGGCCGTTGAACCCGATCCCGGCGTTGTTGACGAGAATGTCCACCGGTCCGAACACCGATTCGGCGTCGGCCTTCGCCTGCGCCCAGGAGTCGCGATCGCGAACATCCAGACCGACTCCGCAGATCTCGGGCCCCCGCTCGGCCGTCACCGCCTCGACAGCCTGCCGATCGATATCGGCGATCGTCACGGAGATCCCGTGCTGCGTCAGCGCGTCGACGATTCCGAGCCCGATCCCGCTGGCCCCGCCGGTGACGAATGCATGCCGCGCCGAAGACAGTTCCATCGCTTCACCTTTCCCGTGACGAACCGGATCAGTTCGTCATCCACATTTCTTCGGGCATCGGTGAGCCGAGGGTGAACATCCGGACGCCGTGGACGTTCTCGTTGTAGACCACCGCGGGCGCGGCCTTGGTGTACCAGATACCGGGCACCAGGTCGACGAGCCGCTTCTGTGCTGTCTCGTACGCTGCCTTGCGCTCGTCCGCCCCTTCGGCGACGCGGCCGGCATCCAAGGCGTCGTTGAGTTCCGGGTCGTCGAGACCCGAGAAGTTTCCGGGAGAGTCACCGTGGAATGCGGTCCACAGCGCGTAGTCCGGATCCTGAGTGATCGCAGAGGAGATCACCATGTCGAAGTCGCGCGAGCCGGCGCGGGCCGTCGCCGCGGCGTAGTCCACCACCTCGACCTTGACCTCGACGTTGTCGAACGCACCGAGTTGCGCCTGCAGCGACTCGGCGGCCGCCTTCGTTTCCTGCGTGGGGTAGGACATGAAGGTGAACGAAACCGGCTTGCCTTCTGCTGCCAGTTCGTCGAACAGTTGCTGCGCGGTCTCCTTGTCGCTCGTCGCGAGCGGGATGTCGGCGAAGTACGGGGAGCCCTCGGGGAACAGGGTCTCGGGGATCTCACCCTCGCCGTTGAAGACGACGCTGTTGAGGGCGTCGAGGTCTGCCGCCAGGGATACCGCCCGGCGGGCCCGCACATCGTCGAAGGGCGCGCGCGCCGAGTTCATGATCATGATCTGACCGCCACCTGCGGGTACGACCTCGGCGGGGATACCCGCTGCGTCCGCCTTGGCCAGAGTTCCCCAGCTCGCTTCGAGAGACAGATCGGCGCCGCCGGTGGAGATCATGTTGAACCGCTGGGAGTTGTCGGCCACGGTGCGGACGGTGAGCTTGTCGAGGTACGGCTTGGGTGCGTCCCAGAAGTCCGGGTTCTTCACCAGATCGATCGAGTCACCCCGCACCCAGTTCTCCAAGGAGAACGGCCCGGCGCCCACAGGCTCACGGTCGAACTCCGCCGCGCCCTTCTGCAATGCGGCCGGCGAGGCGATCCAGTTCATCGAGGTAGTGAGCATGCCCTGCGGAAAATGCGGATTGGGTGCCGCCAAAGCAATCCTCAGTGTGGTCGGATCGACGACCTCCGAAGACGCCACCTGTGCGGCCTGCCGGATCGCGGTCGATCCGAGCGCGGGGTCGCGCAGCCGGTCCCAGTTGAACTTGACCGCAGCCGCGTCGAGCGGTGTGCCGTCCGTGAACGTCAGCCCGGGGCGCAGGACGAGGTCGAAGGTCGCTCCCCCGTCCGTGGTGGCGAAGTCGGTCGCCATCTTGTACTCGATGTCGAGGGTGTCGAGATTGTTGATCATCAGCGTTCCGTAGAGCGCGTTGCCGAGCACGGGCTGGTGCGCCCAGGTATTGGAGAGTGCGGCCGGATCCAGGCTGCGCGGCTCGCCCATCTGGATGGTGCGGAGGGTGCCGCCCGCCACGGGGTCGCCGGCATCGGCGCCTGCCGCGGAGGCGACGTTGCCGGATTCGGCGCCGCCACAGGAGGTCAGCAGAAGGGCAGCGGCGCAGGCCGCCGCGATCGCGGGTAGGAAGCGGTGGGGTCGGAACATGGGGACCTCTCGACGTGCGGAACAAGGGGCGAGCCGAACCACACGCGCACACATCCACCCATGCGCAGTGCAACGGATCGACAGAACTCGATTCGAGCGCTGCGCGCCCGACAGAACAGATGACATCTCACCGGATTCGAGGAGCAAAGCCGCCCGGTGCACGCCCACTGTCACGGAGCATCGGCCATTTGTCAACGGCACCAAGCAATTCGGCGACTCGGAAAGTAATTCCCCGGAAATCCTTGCGGATACGTGGGCGTAATACTAATGTTCTCTCATTGCAGAACGTCATTCTTCACGAAGGGATAGTGAATCTACCGGAGGAATCCTACTGCGGCGCAGTGCAATCCGGTTCGCGCAAGCACTGCCGTGCCCGTGCCTGCGATTGGTGAAAGCCCCTCTTCTTCAACCACTTCCGCGATCGCGTTGCGATTCGTCGTTCCGGACCTAATCGGTAACCCCGGTCATGAGGTGGGATCAGCCTGGGCGTAGGGGCGGTAGACGCGCTCGATCCAGTCCGGGACCGGCTTGTCGCGTGCCTCGAGTATCGCGCCGGTCGCTACGCGAGCATTGTGGCCGCATTGTGTGAACGAGGCACCGCCGTCGAGCGTGTAGTCCCATCCGAGGACCGGGAAGTAGCGGAGCTCGGACTCCACATGGTCGATCAAGCGCAACGCACAGTATCCACCGGCATCGGTGAACAATGCGGAGGTATCCGGCGCCTCGAGTGCAGGCAGATTCGGGATGATGTTCCCGCGCAGCTCGGCAGCCAGACGCGCACGCGGAATGTCCGAGGTCGCATCGACCAGATCGGGGCGTTCTTCGGCGACG
>JADGMW010000214.1_pt2 | contig 29620 bp, 27 predicted proteins | sample 8641801 | NCBI WGS metagenome assembly JADGMW01 (sample SAMN16272018, study PRJNA661076) | feces metagenome | isolation source: fecal sample from diarrhoea affected cattle A | host: Bos taurus | place: South Africa: Lokaleng Village, Mahikeng | collected 2019-09
AGCCGACCCCCGGGCACCGCGCGCTGGTGGACCTGGACCGGGGCGGGGCGCTGCGGGCCGTCGCCACGCAGAACTTCGACGGGCTGCACCAGAAGGCGGGTGTCCCCGCGTCGAAGGTGCACGAGCTGCACGGCAGCCTGACCGGCTCCCGGTGCCTGCGCTGCGGAGCGGCCGAGCCAACCGCCGACGTCCTGGCGCGGCTGGACGCGGACCCGGACCCGCACTGCGCGCAGTGCGGCGGCCCCTTCGCCACCGACGTGGTGATGTTCGGCGAGCCGCTCCCCTCCGACGTGCTCGACGCCGCCGTCGAGGCCGCGGCGACCAGTGACGTCTTCATCGCCGTCGGGTCCACGCTCACGGTGCAGCCGGCCGCGAGCCTCACCGCCGTCGCCGCGGAGGCGGGCGCGCGCATCCTCATCGTGAACGCCGAGCCCACCCCGTACGATCGGCTGGCCGACGCCGTCGACCGGCGGCCCATCGAGGTCGCCCTGCCGGCGATCGTGCAGGATCTCCTCACCACCTGACACGCCAGCTTCACGAGCGTGAGGACGGGGCGCCATGACGGCGCCCTGCGACGCCCCCCGACGCGCATCCCCCGACCCGGGCTGCGCCTGCTGATGGATGGACACACCGCCGGATGGACACCGCGCTGCGCGAGCACTCGTCGACCCCCGCCGTCCCGGAGGCCGACCAGACGCACTCCGTGCTGGGCGCCCTGCGCTCCGGCAAGCGGCTGCGCACCGAGGTGCTCGGCGGCTTGGTGGTGGCGCTCGCGCTGATCCCGGAGGCGCTGTCCTTCTCGATCATCGCGGGGGTCGACCCGCGGCTCGGCATCTTCGCGTCGTTCACCATGGCCGTGTCGATCGCCTTCCTGGGCGGTCGCCCGGCGATGATCTCGGCCGCCACGGGCGCTGTCGCCCTGGTGGTGGCGCCCGTGGTGCGCGAGCACGGGGTGGACTACCTGATCGCCACGGTGATCCTCGCGGGCCTGGTCCAGGTCGCGATGGGCGTGCTCGGGGTGGCGCGCCTGCTGCGGTTCATCCCCCGCTCGGTGATGATCGGCTTCGTCAACGCGCTGGCCATCCTGGTGGTGCTGTCGCAGCTGCCGTACCTCCGGGACGTCCCGTGGACGGTGTACGCGCTGGTGGCCGTCGGCATCGCGATCATCGCGCTGCTGCCCCGCCTCACCACGGCGGTTCCCGCGGCGCTGGTGGCCATCGTGCTGCTGACCGTGGTCACGGTGGCGGCCGGCCAGGTGGTGCCGACGGTCGGCGACCAGGGCGAGCTGCCGCAGTCGCTGCCCACGCTGTTGATGCCGCAGGCGCCGCTCACCGTCGAGACCCTGCGGATCATCGCGCCGTACGCCTTGGCCATGGCGCTGGTGGGCCTGCTCGAGTCGCTCATGACCGCGAAGCTGGTCGACGACGTCACGGACACCCACTCGAACAAGAGCCGGGAGGCGTGGGGGCAGGGCGCGGCCAACATCATCACGGGGTTCTTCGGCGGCATGGGCGGCTGCGCGATGATCGGCCAGACGATGATCAACGTGAAGGTCTCCGGCGCGCGGACCCGGATCTCCACGTTCCTGGCCGGGGTGTTCCTGCTCGCGCTCGTGGTGGGGCTGGGCGACGTGGTGGGCCTGATCCCGATGGCGGCGCTCGTCGCGGTGATGGTCATGGTCTCCGTGGCGACGTTCGACTGGCACTCGATCCTCCCGTCCACGCTGCGCCGGATGCCGCTCAGCGAGACGGCGGTGATGGTGACGACCGTCGCGGTGGTCGTGGCCACCCACAACCTGGCCATCGGCGTCATCGCCGGGGTGCTGGTCGCGACGGTGCTGTTCGCGCGCCGCGTCGCCCACCTCACCCAGGTGACCCGGACCGCCACCGCGGACGGCTGCGCCTACGTCGTCACGGGGGCGCTGTTCTTCGCCTCCTCGAACGACCTCGTCTACCAGTTCGACTACGCGGGCGACCCCGACCGGGTGGTCATCGACCTGTCGGGGGCGCAGGTCTGGGACGCGTCCACCGTCGCGACCCTCGACGCGATCACCACCAAGTACGCCGCCCGGGGCAAGCAGGTGGAGATCACCGGGCTCGACGCCCCCTCCGCCGACCGGCACCGCCGCCTGACGGGCAACCTGGGCGCCGGCGGCTGACCGCGGCGCGGCGGCAGACCGCTGCGCCTGCCGCTCTACCGCGCGGCGGCCACGACCTCGAGGATGGCGCCGTAGAGGTTCCCGGGCAGGTCGAGCCCGTGCAGGGACGCGACCAGCGCGGCGCCGGACATCCGCTCGACGAGCTCCATGGCCCGCGACTTGGTGTCGAAGGCGATCTCCGCCTCGTCGAGGAGCCGGAAGACGTCGCCGTGCACGTCCTGCCCGCGGTGGCGCAGCCCTTCGAGGTGCACCTCGACCCCGTCGGCCAGGTCGAGCGTGCCGAGGCGGACCCGCAGCACCCCGGCGGTCAGCCCGTCACCGGCCTCGGGGATCGTGCTGTGGGCGGCGTCGGTCATGAGCCCCACGTCGGCGACCGTCAGGGTGCGCCCGCCCACGCTCACCCGGCGCACGTGGTCGACCCCGACCACGTCGAGCGTGAGCGTCCGCGCGATGCCGGCCCGCGGCCCGACGGGCGGCTCGATCGCCAGGACGGCGTCGGCGCGCACCACGCCGTCGGCGTCGGGCCCGTGCTGGGACCAGCGCAGCGTGAACGTGGTGAGCTGCCGGTCCTCCGGGCGCGGGTCGCCCTGCCCGTCGTCCTCGACGAGCACCGTGCGCCCGTCGGCCCCCGGCAGGATGCGCAGCACGAGGGAGTCGGGACGCGTCCCGGTGTCGGCCATCGGATCGGCGGCCAGGGGCAGCACCGCGCCCGCGCGGCCCAGCACCGGCATCTGCTCGAGCGTGCGGTGCAGCTCGACCCGGCGCCCGCCGTCGTAGCGGCGCCCGGTGAACAGGTCGTGCCAGACGCCCTCGGGGAGCCAGGCGTCGACCCGGCCCAGGTGCGTGGCGCGATCGGCCGGGGTGGTGATCGGCGCGACCAGCAGGTCCGGGCCGAACATGTACTGGTTGGGCGACTCGTACGCCTCGGGCGCCCACGGGTGGTCGTGGTACATCGGCCGGATGGGCGCGACGCCGTCGGTGTGCGCGGCCCACATCGCGGAGTACAGGTAGGGCACCAGCTGGTGCCGCAACCGCAGGAACCGCGTCATCACCTGCTCGGCCTGCAGCCCGAACCGCCACGGCTCCTTGGAGTTGAACGGGCTGGCCGTCGAGTGCAGCCGGTTGATCGGGGAGAACACCCCCAGCTGGAACCAGCGCGTCGCGAGCTCGTCGTCCTTGACCCCGCCCAGGTGCCCGCCGATGTCGTGGCTCCACCAGAAGTAGCCGACGTTGGACGCGGTCGCGGTGAAGTAGGGCTGGAAGTCCAGGGAGTCCCAGGTGACGGCCGTGTCGCCGGAGAACCCGACCGGGTAGCGGTGGCTGCCCAGCCCCGCGTACCGGGAGAACGTGAGGGGGCGGCGACCGTCGCGGCCCGAGTCGCGGTGGTGCACGTGGTTGAGCATCCACAGCGGGTCGAGGCCGGGGACGCGCGCGCTGGCGCCGGACTGCCAGTCGATCCACCAGAAGTCGACGCCGATCTCCTCGTGCGGGTGGTGCAGGTGGCGCAGGTACGCCTCGACGAACTCCCGGGAGGAGATGTCGAACGCGATCTCGAGCCCGCTCTCGGGGTCCAGCCCGAGCTCGCGGGCCATGTCCGGGTAGGCGGCCTCGTGCCGGCGCACACCGTCGGCCGGGTGCACGTTGAGCGTGACGCGCAGGTTCCGCGCGTGCAGCTCGGCGAGGAACGCGGCCGGGTCCGGGAAGAGCCCGCGGTCCCAGGTGTAGCCGGTCCACCCGCTGCCCAGGGCCGGGTCGATGTCGACCAGGTGCCAGTCCATGTCGAGCACGGCCACGGAGAACGGGATGCCGGCCGCCCTGAAGCGGTCCATCAACGCCAGGAACTCGTCGGCCGTGTAGCGGTGGAACCGGCTCCACCAGTTGCCCAGGGCCCAGCGGGGCAGCAGCGGGCTCGGGCCCGTGAGCGCGAAGAAGTCGCGCAGCGCGGCCTGGTAGTCGCGGCCGTAGCCGAAGAAGTACAGGTCCTGCCCGGCGCCTGGCGGCCGGGGGGCGACCCAGCCGTCGTCGGTCAGCAGCAGCGAGCGCGAGTCGTCGACCACCGCGAAGCCGTGCACGGACAGCAAGCCGGGCTCGAGCTCGATGGCGCCGTCCACGTCGTCGAGGGTGCGGGCGGTGCCGCCCAGGTTCGACGGGCGCCCGTCGCCGTGCCGCGCTGGGTCGCCGTAGCTCCACCGGGTGCGGTGGGTGCTCTGCGCGCGGGTCCGCATCGAGACGGACAGCCCGGCGGCGGTGAACGGCCCGCGGTCGTAGCGGACGTGCAGGTGCTCGGTCCAGATGTCGATGCCGTCCTCGGACTCCGCGACGGTGATCTGCGGGACGTCGAACCGTCGTGAGCGCACCAGCTGGGTCGGCGCGTCGATGAACACGCCGTCCTCGCTGCGCTCCATCCGGATGAGGCGGCTGGTGAGCACCGTGAACCGGTAGCCCGGCCCGCGCACCACCGCGAGCGGGTCCGCCCGGGCCGGGTCGCGGGCGGGGTCGCCAGGCGGGTCCTGGGCCCGCGGGGACACGGCGTCGTCGAGCTGGTCCACAGGGTCCGAGGAGGCCGTCGGCATGGCACCGAGGCTACGCTCAGTGTGACGGCGGTCACAGGCCGACGTCCTGATAACGTCCCCCACGAACCACGCTCCTCGAGGGAACGGACCTCTGCCATGCCCACCGACATCGCCCCCACCTCGGCGTTCATCGCCGGCCTGCCCAAGGCCGAGCTGCACCTGCACCTCGAGGGCACCCTCGAGCCGGACCTCAAGCTCGCCCTCGCCCAGCGCAACGGCATCGACCTGGACCAGAAGACCGTCGCCGAGGTCCAGGCCACGTACGAGTTCAACGACCTCGCGAGCTTCCTCGCCGTGTACTACCCGGCGATGGAGGTGCTGCGCACCGAGCAGGACTTCTACGACCTGGCCGCCGCGTACCTGCGCCGCGCCGCCGACCAGGGCGTGCGGCACGCCGAGATGTTCTTCGACCCGCAGGCCCACACCTCCCGCGGCGTCCCGTTCGCCGACGTGGTCAACGGCTACCACCGCGCCACGGTCGACGCCCGCGCCGAGCTCGGCATCTCCTCCTCGCTGATCCTCTGCTTCCTGCGCGACATGAGCGCCGAGTCGGCCGCGCAGACCTTCGAGGAGGCCGTCCCGTTCCTCGACCTCATCGTGGGCGTGGGCCTCGACTCCGACGAGCGCGACAACCCGCCGCGCAAGTTCGCCGACACGTTCACCCGCGCCCGCGAGCTGGGCCTCAAGCTGACGATGCACTGCGACATCGACCAGGTCGGCTCGATCGAGCACATCCGCCAGGTCATCGAGGAGATCGGCGTCGACCGCATCGACCACGGCACCAACATCGTCGAGGACCCGTCCCTCGTGGACGTCGTGCGCGAGCGCGGCATCGGGCTCACCTCGTGCCCCGTGTCGAACAGCTTCGTCACCAGCGACATGAAGGCCGACGAGATCGTCCAGCTGCTGCACGACGGCGTGAAGATCATGATCAACTCCGACGACCCCGCGTACTTCGGCGCGTACGTCGCCGGGAACTACGACGCGCTCGTGGAGAAGGCCGGCCTGAGCCTCGACGACGTGGTGCGGCTGGCGAAGAACTCGTTCGAGGCCTCGTGGCTCGACGACGAGGCGAAGGCCGCCCACCTCGCCGAGATCGACGCGTACGTGGCCCGCGCGACCGCCTGACCCGCGCCTGCCGGCCACGGCCACGCCGGCGCGAGCGGCCGCGTCCCCAGCACCGGGGGCGCGGCCGCTCTGTGTCCACCCTCGCTCAGCCGAGCTCGACGAGCACGTCCGCCCGGGCCCGCCCGCGCGCGACCAGCGCCGTGTTGCGCTCGTCGACCTGATCGACCCAGGCCCGCGCCGCGGCCTCGGGGCGCCCGTAGCGGACGTGCCGGTCCACCAGGCGCCGCACCCGCACGGCGTCGTCCACGTCCAGGTACCAGCACTCGTCGAGCAGCGGCCTCACCTGCTCCCAGCCGCCCGCGTCGTGCAGCAGGTAGTTGCCCTCGGTCAGCACCACCCGCACCTCCGGGCCGAACGGCAGCGCGCACGCGATCGGCTCCTCGATCGAGCGCTCGAAGGCCGGCGCGTACACCGTGCCCGGGGCGTCCGCGCGCACCCGGGCCAACGCGCTGACGTACCCGTCGACGTCGAACGTGTCGGGCGCCCCCTTGCGATCGGCCCTGCCCAGCCGGGCGAGCTCCCGCTGCGCGAGGTGGAACCCGTCCATGGGCAGCACCCGCGCCTGCGGCCCGATCTGCTCGGCGAGCCGCTCGGCCACGGTGGACTTGCCCGCGCCCGGCGGGCCCACGATGCCCACCATCACACGGGCGCCGGGGCGGGCCGCGGCCAGCAGCCCCACCCTGCCGGGCAGCGCGGGCACGTCGAGTCGAAGAGTCACGCCCCCATGGTGACCGATGGGCGGCGCCCCACGAGGGCGGCCACGAGCTGGCGCGTCTGCAGGGACGGGGCCACGCCCACCCGCCGGCGCAGCACGCCCGCGCACTCGGCGTAGGCCTGCATCGCCTCGGCCACGTTGCCCTCGGCCAGGTGGATGCGGATGACGGTGCGGTGCGCGCTCTCCCGCAGCGGGTCGGCGCGGACCGCGCCCAGCGCCGCCTCGAGGGCCAGCCCGAACCGCCCGCAGCGGGCCAGCTGCACCGCCCGCGCCTCCAGCACGTGCAGCCGGAGCTGGCGCAACCGCTCCCTGTCCCCGGCGAGCCAGGCGTCATCCCACCCGGGCAGCAGGTCGCCCTCGACGTACGGCACGGGCTCGTCGCCGGCGCCGGGCGTCGCGGACCGCCCCGCGCCCGCGGCCCTCGCGCCGGTGGAGGGGCCCGCCATGACCGTGTGGGCGAGCTCGACCATCCGGGTGACGTCGACATCCACGTCGGGGCCGAGCACCACGCAGTCGTGGGCCGCGCCGATCAGGCCCGGCGCCAGCTGGTTCGCCCGCCAGATCGCGGTGCGCAGGCTGGCCAGCGCCCTGGCCTCGGCGGCCCCTGCCCAGAGCATCCCGGCGAGCCGTCCGCGGCTGCTGCGCCCCCGCAGCGCGAGCGCCGCGACCATCCGCTGCGTCGTCGCGGGCGTGTCGACCTCCCTGCCGTCCACGAGGAGCCGGAACCCGCCCAGCAGGCTGACCCGGTGGCTCACCATCGCCTTCACGGCACCCTCCCCCCTGGCGCCACACCTCATCGCGCGGCGCAGATCGAGCAGATCACGGGACGGGCGGGACCGCGCGTCGGCGGTGGGCTCGCCGGACTCCGGCAGGCGGGCGGCACGCCCGACGGCGCCCGCGGTGACGACGGCGTGACGCCCCGGTGACATCACCGCCGCGCGACGTGGGGACCTCCGGGCGTGTGGCTTCTGCACCCATCTGGGGTGAGCCGCGCACCGATCTGCGTGGCAGGCTCGCCCGCGCGGACCCTGCGCCTAGACTCGCGCCCGTGATCTTCAAGGCGGTGGGAGACGGCAGGCCCTATCCGGACCACGGGCTCGTGACGCCCAAGCAGTGGTCCGAGGTCCCGCCACGCCAGGTGCGGCTCGACGAGCTGGTGACGACCAAGGGCACCCTGAACCTCGACAACCTGCTGTCGGAGGACTCGACCTTCTACGGCGACCTCTTCGCGCATGTGGTGCAGTGGAGGGGTGTGATGTACCTGGAGGACGGACTGCACCGCGCGGTGCGGGCCGCCCTGCACCAGCGCCCGATCCTGCACGCCCGGGTGCTCGTGATCGAGGCGACCCCCGCGCGGGAGGACCCGACGGGCGGCGCCCCTGAGACCGGCGAGACCGAAGCCGCCACCACGACGGCAGCGGCCGACGGCCCCCTCCCGACGGACGAGACCACCGCAGGCGGCCAAGCCACGGTGAGCGGCGAGACCACCCAGTGAGCGAGACCACCCCGTGAACGAAGCAGCGACGCGATGAGCACCGAACCCGATCCCGATCGCGCCCGCGACCTGCGCCGGCGCCGTATGCACGAGCGCCAGGCGGGGATCTTCGGCCTGCTCCTGGCCGGGCTCGCCGTGGCGGGCATCGGCTCCGCCGCCGTGTACTCGGGCGCCGTGGACCTGCCGTTCCTGGCCCGTGACTTCACCACGGCGACACCCACGCAGGGCATCGGCTCGATCGTGCCGTGCCCGCCCTCCGGGGCCCTGCCCGTGGCCGCCGGCGAGGTGACCGTCAACGTGTACAACGGCTCGACCGCCGGCGGGCTGGCCAACAGCACCGCGACGCAGCTCGGCGAGCGAGGCTTCGTGGTCGGCGAGATCACGAACGCCACGCTCCGGCTGGGCGACGCCTCCCGGTTGTCCTTCGGCGTCTCGGGCGTCGCGGCCGCCTACACGGTGGCCGCCCACCTGGAGAAGCCGGTGATGGTGCTCGACGACCGCCAGGACGCCACCGTCGACCTGATCGTCGGCGAGCGCTTCAACTCGCTGCTCGCGCCTGACGAGGTCCTCCTCGACCCCGCGGCGGAGCTGGTCGGCGTCGTGGGCTGCCGGCCCGTCGACGAGGTCGCCCCCGTGCCGGCCCCCTCGGTCGAGCCGACGTCGGACCCCGCGGCCGAGGACGGCACGGGCGAGGACGCGCCCGTCGAGGGCGAGGTCGTGGTCGAGGGCGGGTAGCCGCTGCCGCAGCAGACGCAGAACGGCCGGGTCGCCCGTGGGCGGCCCGGCCGTTCTCCGTCGTGCGAGGAGCCTTGACCCGGCCCCTGCCGGGTCCTACTGCTGCTGGCGCGCGCGGCCCTCGAGCTCGGAGCCGTTCGGCACCGAGGCCGGGCTCGCGGCCTCCTGGGTGGTGCCGCGCCAGCGGGCCAGCCCGTTCATCAGGTGGTAGACGCCGATCGCGGCGGCGGAGCCGAGCGCGATGCCCTCGAACGTGATGTCCCCCGCCACCCAGGTGTAGTTGGCGATGCCGACGATGAGCGCGACAGCGGCCGTGGTGAGGTTCACCGGGTTGGAGAAGTCGACCTTGTTCTGCACCCAGATCCGCGCGCCGAGGATGCCGATCATCCCGTAGAGCACGGTCGTGGCGCCGCCGAGGACCCCCGCGGGGATCGTGGCGATCAGCGCGCCGAACTTGGGCGACATGCTCAGCACCAGCGCCGTGGCCGCGGCCACCCAGTAGGCGGCCGTCGAGTAGATCCGGGTGGCGGCCATGACGCCGATGTTCTCGGCGTAGGTCGTGGTGCCGGAGCCGCCGCCCACGCCGGCGAGCGTGGTGGCGAGGCCGTCGGCGAGCAGGGCGCGGCCGGTCAACGGGTCGAGGTCCTTGCCCGTCATCGCGGAGACCGACTTCACGTGGCCGACGTTCTCGGCGATGAGGACGAGCACCACGGGCACGAACAGTCCCATGACCGCCGGGTCGAACGTGGGCGTGACGAACGTGGGCAGGCCGAACCAGGAGGCGTCCTGCACCGAGGTGAAGTCGACCTCGCCGCGCAGCGTCGCCACCGCGTAGCCGATGATCACGCCGACGAGGATCGCGAGGCGGCCCAGGATGCCGCGGAACAGCACCGTGGTCAGGATGATCGCGAACAGCGTGACCAGCGCCGTGATGGGGGCCGCGCGGAACCCGCTGGTGCAGGACTCGACGATCTCCCCGTCCACCACGGACTGGTTGCAGGTTCCCCAGGCCACCGGGGCCAGGTTGAGCCCGATGAGGGCCACGATCGAGCCGGTGACCACCGGCGGCATCACCTTCTCGATCCAGTGCGCCCCCGCGACGTGCACCACCAGGCCGATGGCCGCGAGCAGGAGGCCGGTGACGACCACCCCGCCGAGCGCCACGGACTCCCCGCCGGAGGCGGTGGCCGCCGTGATGGGCGCGATGAAGGCGAAGCTCGACCCGAGGTAGCTGGGCAGCTTGTTGCCTGTGACGACCAGGAAGAGCACGGTGCCGATGGCCGAGAAGAACAGCGTCGTCGCGGGCGACAGGCCCGTGATGATCGGCACCAGGAACGTGGAGCCGAACATCGCCACGACGTGCTGCATCCCGATGCCGATGGTGCGCGGCCACGTCAGTCGCTCGTCGGGCGAGACGACCTCGCCCGGGCGGACCGTGCGCCCATCGCCGTGCACACGCCAACCGAGACTGCTCACGAACGGGACTCCTTCAGTTGTGTGGTCGGATCAGCCCCCTCGGCCTCTGGCCGCGACCCGTCCAGAGAGTAGCGACCGGATGTGGGAACGCCCTCCTGCGGTCCATCCCCCGCGACACCGCCCGGCTAGCATGAGCGCGTCGTTCGTCCCTTATGGGCTCGTGCACGCGTCAGCCGATCGGAGGTCCCCCTGAGCGCCGACCGCCTGCTGCGCTCCCGCGGGGCGCTGTGGACGGCGTTCGTGGTGGTCCATGTGTGGGTGGTGTTCTCCGGGACGGTGCTGCAGGGGCGCACCTACTTCCGGGACGTGGACCTGTACCGGCAGTGGATGCGGCTCGGCGTCGAGCAGGGCGACTGGCCGGTGCTCTCGGGCGACTGGGTGTACCCGGCGGGCGCCATCGTGCCGATGGGCGTGGCCGCGCTCGTCACCACCACCAGCGCCTGGGGGTACGTCGCCGCCTGGGTCGCGCTGGTCGCGGTGCTCAACGGGCTCGCCGTCGTGGCGTTGCTCCGGGCCCGCACCGCCGACGGCTCACGGCCCGCCGTCGACCCCGCGCGCGGCGCCTGGTGGTGGCTGGCGTTCATCGCCGGGCTGGGCCCGGTGGCCGTGGGACGCCTCGATCCGATCGTCGCCCCGATCGTGGTCGTCGCCCTGCTGGTCGCCGCCCGGCGCCCCCGGGTCGCGTCGACCCTGCTGGCGGTCGGCGCCTGGATCAAGGTGGCGCCCGGCGCGATCCTGTTGCCGCTGGTCCTGGCGGTGCGCCGGCCGTGGCGCGACGTGGTGCTGCCCGCGGCGCTGGTGTGCGTCGTGGTCGCCGCGGCCGTCGCCCTGGGCGGCGGGCTGCCGCACCTCGCGAGCTTCCTCACGCAGCAGGACACCCGCGGGTTGCAGATCGAGTCCGTGGGCGCCACCCCGTGGGTGCTGGCCGGGATCTTCTCCCCCAGCGTCGAGCGGTACCTGAACGCCGAGCTCATCACCTGGGAGATCAGCGCCCCGGGCACCGCCCTGGCCGCGGACGCGCTCGGGGCGCTGCTGCCGCTCGGGCTCGCCGCCGCGGTGGCCCTGCTGTGGTGGGCGCACCTGCGCGGGCGTCCCGAGCGGCGTTGGGCGACCTCGGAGGAGTTCGTGCTGCGTGGCGCCTTGCTGGTGACGACCCTGCTCATCGTGCTGAACAAGGTGGGCTCGCCGCAGTTCATCGGGTGGCTGGCCCCGCCGGTGGCGGTCGCCCTCGCCCTCGGGCTGCCGCGGTGGCGGGCCGCCGCGTGGTGGGTGCTCGGCCTGGCGGTGCTGACGCAGCTCGTCTACCCGCTGCGGTACAACGACGTGCTGCTCGGCCTGCCGCCGGGCACGCTCGCCCTGGTGGTGCGCAACGTGCTGCTCGTGGTGCTCCTGGCCGGCACGGCGCGCGGCCTCCTGCGCGCGGCCCGTCAGCCGCCCGAGCCAGGGCCCTTCCCCGACGCCGCCGACGCGACGAACGCCAACAGGTAGGCCCGCGAGCTCGCGTCGTCGATGGCCGTGTCGGAGACCTCGCCCGCGGCCTGCCAGGCCTTGTCGGCGTGGTCCTCGCCCGCCATGGCCAGGTACATCAGCAGGTAGTCCCCGAACTTCACGTCGAACCCGGCGGGTGTCGCCTCGGCCACCTGCGCGGTGATCCGGTCGGACCGGGCGGTGGCGTCCTGGTCGCCCTGCACCAGGTAGCCCGCCACCGGGCTCATGGGGATGAGCTGGATGGCGAGCATCGCGGCCGGGTCAGGGCTGAACCACGTGGCGTAGTCACGCTTGCCGCCCCAGTTGAGGGCCATGACGGTGTGGTCGAAGCCCTCGTACAACGGGTCGTCCAGGTCCAGGGAGGTCCAGTAGGCGCGGGTCGAGGCCGCCTCGGTCGAGGCCAGCCAGGTGGCCTGCACGCCGAGGTCGTCCTGCCCGGACGCGGCCGCCCACAGGCCCAGCCCGTTCCAGGCGGTCACGGCCTCCGAGCTGGACTCCTGGTTGTTGCCGTCCGCGAAGGGCGAGGGGCCGGAGGCCCAGGCGTGGCCGGCGTAGACGTCGAAGGCCCGCAGCTGCGGGAACCACTCGGTCCCCTCGGCCGCGGCGACATCTTGGGCGAGCAGGTCCAGCACGGGGGCGAGCTCGGCCGCGAGGTCGGGGTCGTCCGCGGCGAGGAGGCCGGCGGTCGCCAGGAAGTACCCGTAGTGGAAGTGGTGGTCGTTGAACTCCTCGGAGCCGAAGGACGGCGTGAGCCCGACAACGCCCCGCGCCTTCTCGTCGTACACGAAGCACCGGGCGTCACGGCGGGTGCAGCCGTCCGGCTCGGTCCACTCGCGCAGCTGCGCCAGGGCCTGCTCGCGCAGCGGCGCGACGACGTCGTCCGCGCCGAGCTGGTGGCCCAGCGTGACGAGGGTGGCCGCGCGGTACAGCGACTTGCCGCCGAAGTACGTGTCGGACGGGAACGGCGGGGTGCTGGCGACGTCCGCCGCGAGCTGCTCGAGGATCGCGTCCCGCCGCTCGGTGGGGACCTGGTCGAGGTCCAGCTCGGCGGCGGTCTCCACGACGGGCGCCCAGGACGTCAGCCGGGAGCCGGCGCACAGCTCGAGGGCGCCGTAGACGCTCGGGTAGGCGCCCAGCTCGCAGCGCTCCCGGGTCGGCTGGTCGCCCTCGCGGTGGTGCGGCATGAGGGCGTGCACGGTGGGGCCGCCGTCGGCGGTGCGGTACCCGATGGTGGTGCGGGCGATCCCGTCTCCCACGCCGTAGGCCACCTCGGAGCCCACCACCGGGTCGGCGGCCGCGAGCGCGAGGGTCTCGAGGCCGTCGGGGGTGACGTCCTCGGGCACAGGGAACCAGCTCGCGACCTGGCCCGCGGCGAGCTTCAGCCCGGTGCCGGTGGCCGCCCCGCTGGGCGCGCTGAGCATCCACTCCACGCCTCGCGACGTGCTCGAGACCAGCCCGTCGGTGGCGGCGGAGACGGGCGCGGCCAGGGTCGCTGTGGTGTCGACGGCCGCGGTGAACGACACGAACGGGGATCCCTGTGCCAGCACCACGCGACCCACCACCTCGTCCTTCGCGTCGAGCAGCTCGAGGGTCACGGTGACGGCGTCGTAGGCGCTGACCCGCGCGCCGCTCGCGCCGACGTCCACGCCCACGTCGGGGACGTGCCCGCCGATGATGAGCCGCTCGCTCGTCTCGGGCTGCGGCAGGCCGATCTCGAACCCGGACCCGGTCAGCGCGAACGAGGTGGGCAGGGCGAAGACGGGCTGCGGCTGCTCCCCGAACACCAGCCCGCTGAACCAGCGGTTGGTGGGCGGTGTGAGCCCGTCGGCCAGCCGCGCCGTATCGAGCGACGCCGCCTCGGCATGCTCGACCCCGGCCACCAGGGCGGCGGGGTCGGCCACCGGGAGGGTGGCGTCGGGTGGCCCGAGCCGGTCGGAGCCGTCCACGTTCACCCCTCCGTCGAGCGCGTCGGCGGCCCGCTGGTCGGGACGTCCCAGCAGCATGGCCGTGGCGGCCACGACCACACCGGTCGCCACGACCGCGATCGCGATCAGCACGCTCCGGCGACGGCCGGTCACAGGCCCACCTCGCGCAGATACCCCTTGACCGCCTCGACGGCACGCGTCACGACCCCGTCGTTGCGCAGCGAGAGCTCCGCGCTCACCGGGGTGCCCGCAGCGACCAGGCCGTTCGCATCGCCCTTGACCAGGTCGTCGCTGCGCACCTTGACCACGGCCTGCGCCTCGCTCGCGACGGTCTGCACCGACACCTCGTCCACGTGCCCGGCGATGCGCTGCTGGTTGGGCAGCACGATGGTGACGGCGGCCGAGTCCTCGACCCGGGCGTAGTCCTTGGCGGAGAGGGTGTACTCGGCCTGGACGTACAGGCTGTCGGCCTTCTCCACGACGGCCAGGTCGCCGATGGCCTCGACGAAGGTGCCCCGCTCGGCCTTGAGGCTCACGATGGAGCCGGGCCCGGTGGCCTTGACCACCAGCCGCCCCTCGGCGTCGACGGCGCTCGCCGCGGTCTCGGCCGGCGCGAAGCCGATCTCGGTGTCATGCCGCAGTGCCGCGCTGTCGATGACGAACAGCGCGTCGCCCTCCTCGACGATGTCGCCGGGCTCCACGAGCTGGTCGACGACGAGCCCGGCGTACGGCGAGCCGACGTGGTAGGTCAGCGCGGCGATCTGCGCGGACGAGCTGCCAGCGCGGCCCTTGGTCTCGTTGAGGTGGTAGGTGAAGGCCAGGCTCAGCGCCACGACGATGAGCAGGCCGGCGGTCAGTCGGATGCGGTTGCTCCAGGTCATGCGGCACCTCCGGAGGTCAGAGCGACGGCGCGTCGCGACTGGCGCGACTCGCGCATGGCGGTCACGACGAATGCGCCGAGGATCAGGGTGTTGGTGACGTTCCAGGCCAGGGCCAGCGAGAGGGACCCGTTGCCGAGGTCCTTCCAGGCGCCCACGACGGAGGTCAGCAGCAGGAAGGTGAAGAAGAGCACCTGCGGCATCATGAAGTTGAACGGGGAGGCGGCGCGGCCCAGGCTGCCGGTGACGTGCCACTGCTGCTCGCGGCGGAAGAACGCGTTGACCAGCGCCCGGACGTAGATCGGGAACGACACGGTGGCGAGCATCAGCGTCTCCCACCGGAACGAGCCGAGCGTGTAGAACGCCACCACGATCTGCATCACGTAGAACCCGGCGTAGGCCAGCGCCCAGGTGAGCGGAGACATGTGCAGCTGCATGGGCGTCAGCCCGAAGTACACCTGCAGCGGGGGCACGAGCAGCAGCAGCAGCGGCGCGATGCCGGTCAGGTAGTGCGTGGACGTCACCCAGTACTGCAGCCGCTGGTCCAGGTTGAGGTTGCGCTTCTTGGACAGCGGGTTGTGGGTGAACATGATCTCGAAGCCGCCGGTCGCCCAGCGGAGCTGCTGCTTGGTGTAGGCCTCGATCGTCTCGGGGGTGTCCCCCACGGCCAGCGCCATGGGGATGTAGATCGAGCGCCAGCCGGCCTCGTGCAGCCGCAGCGACGTCCACACGTCCTCGGACTTCGAGTCGGAGTACATGCCGCCCACATCGAGGATGGCCGTGCGCCGGAAGATGACGTTGGTGCCGACGCAGAACGCCGAGTTGAACTTGTTCCGGCCCGGCTGGATGTACCGGTAGAAGACGGCCTGCATGTACCCGGCGCCGCGGGAGATGAGGTTGTGCAGGTTGCCGTAGGTCTGCGGGGTCTGCACGAACGCGACGTCCGCCGTCGCGAAGAACGGCACGGTCTCGTGCAGGAACTCCGGCTCGGGCACGAAGTCGGCGTCGAAGATGACGAAGAACTCGCCGCGCGTGATGGTCAGCGCGTGGTTGACGTTCCCAGCCTTGGCGCCGTTCTTGCTGAGCCGGCGCACGTACCGGGCGCCGAGCTCGGCGGCGAGGTCGCGGACCTCGTCCGACCGGCCGTCGTCGAGCACCCAGGTGATGTGCTCGCCGTGCATCGCGAGGGCAGCGGTGACGGTGCGGCGGATGGTGGCCAGGTCCTCGCCGTAGGTGGTGATGAACACGTCGATGCCCACGGGGCGCCCGTTGAGGTGCATCGTCCATCGGTTCGGCGTGGACTCGGCGCCGGTCCTCAGGATCCGCGCGGTGTCGTACAGCGAGTCCTGGGCGTGGTGGAAGGCGAAGCCGCGGGGGTTGTGCCCGCTGGACAGCATCGTCCAGAGCGACAGCAGCGCGTGGGTGACCAGCACGGCCTCGGCGACCATGACCATCGACCAGGGCAGCCAGTCACCGCGGTTGGCGGGGTTGAGCAGGAAGTACGCGTAGAGAATGACCCCCGCGCACGCCAGTGCCACCAGCAGCATGAACGACGGCGAGTGGGCGGCCTCGTTCTCCGGGGTGCGGACGGGCCGGCTCTGCGGTGCGTCGGTGGCGCGCGGCTCGGTCAGGAGCCGGTCGAACGTCGTTGCTGCCATGTGGTCTCCCCACGTCGAGCCGGTGCGGTGGTGACGGGTCAGGGGACCCGTCACCGAGTGCGGCGGCGACGTTGGCGACCGAGGTCACCGGGGGAGACGACGCCCTGTGCTCACGGCACAAATGCGACACATCGCCCCTGGTGGGTACGCACAGAACGTAACAGTGATGGGCGACTTGTCTAGTCCTGCACGGTATGCCTCGTGAGTGCGGCAGCACGGCCGGGCCGGTGGCGCGGGGTGAAATCGGCTGCGTCTTCGCAGGTCACGGGCTTGCAAGCAGAAGCGTTGGCCCTGATCTGCAGTCATCCCATGAGAATCTTGGCATTCGAGACTTACCAGGCGGTCGAGGTCCGCGGGGCGCAGACGACGCAGCCCTCCCCGGGGCGCCAGGAAGGGCTGCGTCGCACCGCGGAGAGGTCAGCCGAGCTGCGGCAGGACCTCCTGCGCCACCAGCTCGAGCTGGTCGAGGTCGTGCAGGTCCAGGACCTGGAAGTACACCCGCGACACGCCCAGCTCCGCGAGCGCCCCGATGCGGTCCACGACGGCGGACGGGGTGCCCGCCAAGCCCACCGAGCGGACCTCGATCGGGTCACGGCCGATCGCCGCCGCCCGGCGGTCGACCTCCGCGTCGTCACGCCCCACGCACGCCACCAAGGCCACCGACGTCACCAGCGACTCCGGGTCGCGACCGATGTCGCGGCACGCCGCGCGCACCCGCTCGAGCTTGGGCTCGATGTCCGCCAGCTCCGGGAACGCCAGGTTGAACTCGGCCGCATACCGGGCCGCCATGGCCGGGGTGCGCTTGGGCCCGTGGCCGCCGACGATGATCGGCACCCCCGCCCGCGCCGGGTCGAGCGGGGAGGACTGGACCGGCTTCGGCAGCGCCGGCGAGTCGGTGAGCGTGTAGTGCTGCCCCGCGTGGGAGTACCGCTCGCCCACCGGCGTCCCCCACAGCCCGGTGACGACCTCGAGCTGCTCCTCGAGCCGCCCGATCCGCTTCTCCGGGTACGGGATGCCGTACGCGGTGTGCTCGGCCTCGAACCAGCCGGCGCCGAGGCCCAGCTCCACGCGCCCGCCCGACATCTCGTCGACCTGCGCCACCTGGATGGCCAGGATGCCCGGCGGCCGGAACGTGACCGGCGAGACGAGGGTGCCGAGCCGGATCCGCCGGGTGTCCCGGGCGAGGCCGGCCAGCGTCGTCCACGCGTCGGTGGGGCCGGGCAGCCCGTCGCCCTCCCCCATCCGCAGGTAGTGGTCGGAGCGGAAGAAGCCGTCGAAGCCGAGCTCCTCGGTGGCGGTGGCGACGGAAAGCAGGTCCGCGTAGGACGCGCCCTGCTGCGGTTCGGTGAAGATTCTGACGTCCATGCCCGTCACCCTGCCACCTCCCGCCGGGCGGACGCCGACCGGGCGCGCGAGGGGTCCGTCACGTCCGGCGAGGTAGCGTGCGCCGGGTGAGATCGATCCGATGGGCCAGCCTGGCGACGGTCGCCGGCTGCGGGCTGGTGCTGGTGGTCTGCGGGGTGGCCGCGCTGCGCGGGCGGCCCTGGGCGTGGGCGCCCGGGCTGGTGGCGGCGGCGATCGGCCTCCGGGAGCTGCGGGCGCTCCAACGCGGCGTGCGCTGACGGTCCCATGGGCCGTCCAGGCTCCCGGACTACGCTCGCCGGGTGCAGGATCACCAGGAACACATGTCGTCGATCATCGAGCTCAGGGACGACTTCACCCGGTTCATGCTCGCGTACCGCTTCGGGCTCGACGAGGTGATGACCAAGCTCACCATCCTGCGTGACGAGTTCAAGTACGCGCACAGCTACAACCCCATCGAGCACGTCAGCTCGCGCCTCAAGTCGCCGGACAGCATCCTGCAGAAGGCGCACCGCAAGGGCATCCCGCTGACCCTCGAGGACATCAAGGCGCAGATGTTCGACATCGCGGGAGTGCGCGTGACGTGCGCGTTCCAGTCGGACATCCACCGTGTCCGCGACCTGCTCGTCGGGCAGCAGGACCTCACGGTGCTGGCCGAGCGCGACTACATCGCCCAGCCCAAGCCGAACGGGTACAAGAGCCTGCACCTGATCGTCCAGGTGCCGGTGTTCATGTCCGACAGGGTCGAGCCGGTCACCGTGGAGATCCAGATCCGCACCATCGCGATGGACTTCTGGGCGAGCCTCGAGCACAAGATCTACTACAAGTACGGCAAGGAGATCCCCGCCTCGCTGCTCGCCGAGCTCAAGGACGCCGCCGATGTCGCGGACGCCCTCGACATCAAGATGGAGCACCTGCACAACGCGGTGCTGGCGATCAAGGGAAGCCCGGGGGCCGACGCCTCCGCGGACATGCAGGGGCTCATCCCGTCCCAGGACCTGCTCGAGGCGTTCATGCGTTCGCGAGGCCCCGAGCGGGCGCCCGACGACGCGGCGCCCGACGCGGGCTGAGCCCGATTGGCCGCATCCCTCCTGGTCCCTCCGGGAACGCGGCCCTGCCCTCGTCCACGCGCCTGCTGACACGCCCGGCAGCCCGCCTGCCGAACCCGGGGCCGCGTGGCAAGGTGGCCTGATGCCGGACGCCCGAGGCTCTGCCGCCGACGTGCTCGCGGTCAACGACTGGCGCCGCCGCACCGCCGAGCTGTACGCCGACGTCCGCCGCGTCGCCGCCGACGACCCCGCCGCCGCCCACGCCCTGTGGGTCGAGCGGCGCGACGGGTTGTTCGGCGACCACCCCGCCTCGCCGCTGCTTCCGGAGGCGCGCGCGGTGTTCCGCGGTCTGCCCGTGGCCCCGTACGACCCGGCGTTCCGCTTCGAGGCGCGGGTGCGCGCCGCCTCGACCCAGCGCCTGGACGTCGTCACCGGCACGGACGGCGTGGTGCCGTTCGAACGGATCGGCCGCGCGACGCTCCCGGGCCTGGGCGCGCTGTCCGTGTGGGCCTTGCGGGCGTACGCCGGCGGGGTCTTCCTGCCGGTCAAGGACGCGCTGGCCGGGCGCCCGGGCGGCACCTACGGCGGCGGGCGGTACGTCCTCGACACGATCAAGGGCGCCGACCTGGGCACCAGCGGCGACGACGGCCGCGGGCCGCTGGTGATCGACCTGAACTTCGCCTACAACCCGTCCTGCGCGTACGACCCCGCCTGGGCGTGCCCGCTGGCCACGCGCGGCAACGTCGTGGAGGGCGAGACGCCGGTCGGGGAGCTCGCGCCAGGGCCCGAGTTGCTGCCGCGCGACTGAGCGGGCCTCAGCGCTGGCAGGACGGGCAGCGGTACAGCTTGCGCCCCGCCATGTCCTCGACCACGACGGGGGCGCCGCACACCCGGCACGGCAGGCCCGCGCGCCCGTAGACCCAGTGCCGCTCGGACCGGTCGGCCAGGGCCCGCGCCCGCCCCGCCTCGTCGAGGTCCTCCCGGGTGAGCATGACGCCTGTGCGGATGCCGTCGGCGAGCAGCACGGCCCAGTCGTCCCAGAGCGCCCGCGCTACCTCGGCCGGCACCTGGCGGCCCGGCGTCCAGGGGTCCAGCCGGGCGCGGAAGAGCATCTCGGCGCGGTAGATGTTGCCGATGCCGGCCATCACCGACTGGTCCATCAGCAGCTGCCCGATGGGCACGGCCCGGCGGGTGAGGCGCCGTGCGACCTCGGCGCCAGCGGCCTCCAGGTCCTCCTCGGTGGCCGGGTCCAGGCCCAGGCGCGCCACGGCCGCGGCCGCCGACTCCGGGTCGAGCACCTCGCAGGCGGTGGGGCCGCGCAGGTCCGCGACGCTCGCGCCGGTGGCGAGCCGCACCCGGACCTGGCCCACGGGCTCCGGCGGGAACGACTCGTCGCCGCCCGCGGCCCCGCGCTCCTGCTCGTCCTCGCCCATCCGCACGGCGCGGCGCAGCCGCGGGGCGCCCATGCTGCCGAGCGCGGCCATGCCCTCGGTGATGGGCGTGATCCGCCCGAAGAAGTCCCAGGCGCCGTAGAGGCCGAGGTGCACGCGCAGCACCAGCCCGCCGTCGAACTCGAGGAAGAGCTGCTTGCCGACCGCCCGGGAGCCGGTCAGCTCGCGGCCGTCGATCAGCGCGGCCCCCGCGGCGAACCTGCCCTGCGGGGAGCTGACGGCCAGCGCGTGGCCGACGAAGTCGCGATGGAACTGCCGCGCGACGCGGTGGACGGTATGACCCTCGGGCACGGCACACCACCCTAGGACCCGGATGGGGGCACGCCTTCCACGAGAAGTGACATATGGTCGATATCAGGCATGGCGGGAGGGGGCGTGGATGCGCGGACGGCTGCCTGGTCTGGATCTCTTGCGCGGGCTGGCCGTGCTCCTCGTCCTGCTGAACCACGCCCATCCGTTCTTCGGGGGCGCGGGGGTGGTCGGCGTCACCATCTTCTTCGCGCTCAGCGGCTACCTGATCACCGGGGTGCTGGTCCGCGACATCTACCGCACCGGCGGCGTGCGGCTGGCGGTCTTCTACCGCAACCGCGCGCTGCGCCTCATCCCGGCGCTGCTGCTCTTCCTGCTCGGGTACGCCGTGGTCGAGGGCGTGTTCGACCTCCTCGGGGAGCGGGACCTGGTCCCGCAGAGCGTCGCGGTGGCCCTCACCTACACGACCAACATCCCCGGCATCCCATCCGGCAGCGGCAGCCTGTACCACCTGTGGACGCTGGCCACCGAGGAGCAGTTCTACCTGCTGTGGCCCCTGGTGCTGCTCTTCGGGTTCCGCCGCGTGGGGGTCCGCCGCGTCGTGGGGCTGGTCGCGGTGGGGGTGGTGATGATGTGCGTGCTCACCATCAAGCTGACCGAGCCCGACGTGGCCCGGGTCTACGCGCTGCCCTCCTCGTGGTGGCTGACCATCATGATCGGCTCGGTGGCGTACCTGGGCCGCGAGGAGCTCGCCCGGGCGCTGCCCACCACCGCCGGGCGCCGGCGCGCGCTGCAGGTCGTGATGCTCACGGCCATCGCCGCGGTGGCGGCCATCCCGGGCCTGGCCCACTCCGCCGTCATGTACCTGCTGATCGCGCCCGGCGTCGCCCTCGCCACCGCCGTGCTCATCAACTACACGAGCCACTGGGAGGTCCTGCCCAGCCGCCTGCTGAGCCCCCTGCTCCAGCTCGGCACGATCTCGTACGCCGCCTACCTGTGGAACGCGGCGATGATGCGCTGGCTCGAGCCGATCGGCGGGCTGCTGGGCCCGGTGCTGGTCGTGACGCTGACCCTCGTGGCGGCGACCGCGAGCTGGTGGCTGGTGGAACGGCCCGTGCAGCGGTTCAGGGCTCGGCTGGACCGCCGGCAGCCGGCGCTGCAGCACTGATCGACCCGGCGTCGCCCAGCACGCCCACCCAGGACTCGAGGGTCGCCCGGGCGCCCCGCTCCCGCAGCGAGACGAGCGCCGCCGTGTAGGCGGCCACGAACCGCTCGTCCTCGACCAGGTCCCCGAACAGGTCGCGCTGCGCGAGGAACGCCGTCGGGTCCGCGTGCTGGCCCGCCGCGACCGCCATCAGCCGGTCCCGCAGGCGGTCGACCACCTCGATGGGCTCCCCCTGCTCGTCGACGCCCTCCGCGTAGCGGGCCCACGAGGCGATGACCAACGCGCACCGGTCGACGTCGCCCCCGGCCGCCAGCTGGCTCCTGACCACCGGCACGAGCCACGTGGGGATGCGGTCGGAGCTCTCCGCGCACAGCCGGGCCAACGTGTCGCGGATCTCCTGGTTCGCGAACCGCTCGATGAGGGTGCGCTTGTAGTCGTCCAGGTCGACGCCGGGCACGGCGGCCAGCGTCGGCGTGGCCTCCAGGTCCATGTACTGGGCGAGGAACTGCGCGAACAGCGGGTCCTGGGCCACCTCGTGCGCGTACTCGTAGCCGGCCAGGCGCCCCAGATAACACAGCGCCTGGTGGCTGCCGTTGAGCAGCCGCAGCTTCATCAGCTCGTAGGGCTCGACGTCCGCCACGAGCTGGGCCCCGGCGTCCTCGAGCGGCGGGCGGCCCTGGCCGAAGTCGTCCTCGACGACCCACTGCTCGAACGGCTCGCACACCACCGGCCACGCGTCCTCGATGCCGAAGGCCGCCGCCACCAGCTCGCGGTCCGCGTCGGTGGTCACCGGCGTGATGCGGTCCACCATCGAGTTCGGGAACCGCACCTCCCGCTCCACCCAGTCGCCCAGACCGGGGTCGCGGAGCCGGGCGTACGCCACGAAGGAGCCGCGCGCCACGTCGCCGTTGCCCTGGATGTTGTCGCAGGACATCACGGTGAACGGCGGCAGCCCTCGCTCCCGGCGGCGGACCAGCGCCTCGGTGACCAGCCCGAACACGGTGGAGGGCGCCGCGCCGGGCGCCAGGTCGGCCTGCACGGCCGGCTCGTCGGCCTGGAACTCGCCCGTCACCGGGTGGACGTTGTACCCGCCCTCGGTGACGGTCAGGGAGACGATCCGCGTGACGGGCGCCGCCATCTGCACGATCACGGCCTCGGGGTCGTCGGGCGCGAGCAGGTACGCGACGAGGGAGCCGATGACCCTCGCCTCGAGGGTCCCGTCGGGGTGCTTGACCACCAGCGTGTACAGCCCGTCCTGCCGGTCCAGCGCGTCCTTCATCCGCCGGTCGCCCGGCAGCACGCCCACCCCGCACACCCCCCAGTCGAGCGCCTCGCCCTGGTTCATCAGGCGGTCCAGGTACATCGCCTGGTGGGCGCGGTGGAACCCGCCCACGCCGATGTGGACGATGGCCGGCGCCACGGCGCGCCGGTCGTAGCGCGGCACGGCGACCGCCGGGTGGAGCGATCCGAGCGTCGACGCGTTCAGCTGGGTCATCACGATCCCCCTCTCCCGGGCGACGGGGCGCCCGGCACGGCTGACAGGCTCGAGCAGCGCCGGCATGGGCTCGAGCTGGACACCCCGCCGCACGGCGCTCACTTGATGGCCCCCATCGCGAGGCCCCGCACCAACCGCTTCTGCGCCACCCACCCGGCGATCACCACCGGGAGCACCGCGAGCGTCGACGCCGCGGACAGCACCGCGAGGAACTGCCCACGGCCGTCCACGAACGACCCGAGGAACGGCGGGGTGGTGCGCGCCACCGTCGAGGTCAGCAGGTTCGCCAGGAAGTACTCGTTCCACGCGAAGATGAAGCAGATCAGCGCCGCCGCGGCGATCCCCGGCGCGACCATCGGCACCGCGACCCGCCACAGCTCCTTGGTGAAGGACGCCCCGTCGATCTGGGCGGCCTCGACGACCTCTCGCGGGACCTCCGCGAAGAACGAGCGGAGCATCCAGATGGCGATGGGCAGGTTGATGCCGATGTAGAGGATGGCCAGCATCGTCACGTTGTCCAGCAGCCCGAAGGTCCGCAGCAGGATGAACAGCGGGATGATCGACGCCGCGACCGGCATGAATCGCGTCGAGATGAAGAAGAACGTCGTGTCCTGCCATTTGCGCAGGGCGCGCACCGACAGCCCGTAGGCCGCCGGGATGGCCAGCAGCATCACCAGCAGCGTGGACAGCACAGACGCGTACAGCGAGTTCGCGAGCTGCACGCCCATGCCGCGGTCGAACGCCCGGGCGAAGTTGTCGAGGCTCAGCTCGGTGAGGAAGGTCGGCGGGCTCGTCGCGGCCGCGGCCTCCGTCTTGAAGGCGGTGAACACCATCCACCCGATCGGGAAGAAGAAGAACAGCACCACGCCCCAGGTGAGCAGGGTGACGAGCATCGAGCCGGGGCGCAGGCGCGGCCGCCGGCTGCCGGAGCCGGGCTGCGCCCGGGTCTGCGCCGGTGACGCGCTGACGGCCGGCGCCCGGGGGGTCGTCGCGGCGGAGGCGGCGCCGGGCGCGGCGTCGGGGGTCGAGGCGGACGCGGACATCAGCGGACTCCTTGCTCCTGGAAGACCCGGAAGAGCGTGCGCAGCGCCACGGTCGCGACGACGATCGTCAGCAGCACCGTGATCACGCCGTACGCGGCGGCCTCGCCGACCTGCAGCCCGATGAAGGCCCGCTCGTACAGCAGGTACGCCAGCGTCTTGGTGCCCCCGGTGCCCCTCGTCATGATCGCCACCGGGTCGAAGACCTGGATCATGAGGATCGTGGCGAGCACCACCGCCAGCTCGGCGTAGGGCCGCAGGTGGGGCAGCGTCATGGACCGGAAGATGCGCAGCGGCCCGGCCCCGTCGACCTGCGCCGCCTCGAGGATCTCCCCGCCCTGCGACTGCAGGCCCGCGAGCAGGATCAGCATGAAGAACGGCGTGTACTGCCAGGTCAGCACCAGCACGATGGTCAGCACCGGCAGGTCGGTGTTCCACGCGACGGGCGGCACGCCCAGGAGGCCGAGGGCCCAGTTCATCATCCCGGCGTTCGCGTCCAGCATCGACCACTTGAAGATCAGCGCGGCCGCGGCGGGCATCACCAGGAACGGGGTGATCAGCAGTGTGCGGGCCAGGGCCCTCCCGGGGAACTTGCGGTCCAGCAGGATCGCGATGCCCAGCCCGAACAGCAGGGACAGCACCACCGCGCTGCCCACGATCAGGGCGGTGGCGAAGGCCGCCGGCCAGAACACCCCGCCGGTGAACACCGTGACGTAGTTGGAGAGCCCCGCGAAGCTCCGCTCCTCGGGCCGGGCGAGGTTCCAGTCCTGGAACGAGTAGAAGATCGTCACCAGGAACGGGACCTGCGTCAGCAGGATCGCCACGACGAGGGCGGGCAGCACGAGCTTGCGGCCGAAGGCGCGCTCGGCCGCCGCGAGGCCGCTGCGGCGCGGCGCCGCGGCCGGGGCCTGGATCGGCGGGACGGTGGGCTTCGGCGCGGCCGTCGACGTCATGAGGCCCTCCCCTGCTTGTCCCCCGCGATCTGGGCGACCCGGTTGCCCGCCGCGAGCGCGTCCTCCAGGTCGGCGCGCCCGGCGAGCACGTCGGCGAGCCGCTGGGACACCTGGTTCCCGATGTCCTGGAACTCGGGGATGGTGACGTACTGGATGCCCACCCACGGCTGCGGGTCCACCCCCGGCTGCGCCGGGTCGACGGACCGCATGATGTCCGCGGTGATGTCCGCGTAGGCCTGTGCGGCCTCGACGTACTCGGGGATCTCGTAGGTGGACGCCCGCGACCCCGGTGGCAGGTTGTTCCAGCCGATCTGCGTGCCGACCAGCTGGATGTACTCCTTGCTGGTGGCCCACCTCACGAACTCCCACGCGGCGTCCTGCCGCTCGGAGGACTGCGGGATGACCAGGTTCCACGACCACAGCCAGCCCGACTCGTCGGTCTGGTCCACCGGGGCGTGCACGTAGCCGATGTCGGCGCCCAGGTCCGAGCCGCTCAGGGTGCCCGCGGCGCTCGTCGCGTCGTACCAGAGGGCCGCGCCGCCCTGCTGGAAGAGGTTGAGGCACTCGGTGAACCCGAAGGACACCGGGTCCGCGGGCCCGGCCTCTCGGATCAGGTCCGTGTAGAACCGGCTGGCGCGGGTGAAGTTCTCGGCGTCCACCTGCGCCTGCCAGTCCATGTCGTACCACTGGCCGCCGAAGGTGTTCACCACCGTGGTGAGCGGGGCGAACATCTCCCCCCAGCCCGGCTTGCCCCGCAGGCAGATGCCCGCACGGCCGTCCTCCGGGCTGTGCAGCGCCCGCGCGATCTCGGCGACCTCGTCCCACGTGGGGTGCTCGGGCATCGTGAGCCCGGCCTCCTCGACGAGGTCCGTGCGGTACATGAGGAACGAGCTCTCGCCGTAGAACGGGACCCCGTAGAGCTTGTCGTCGTAGGTGACCTGCTCCCGCACCGGCGCGAACAGGTCGTCCACGTCGTACTCGGCGTCGCCGTCCGCGCGGGCGCCCAGGTCCACCAGCCACTCGTTCTCGGCGAAGATCGGCACCTCGTAGGACCCGACCGTCATCACGTCGAACTGCCCGCCGTCCGCCGCCATGTCCTTGGTGGTGGAGTCCCGCAGGTCGTTCTCCTCCATGAGCAGGAAGTTCAGCCGGATGTCCGGGTGCTCGCGCTCGAACTCCTCCGCGAGGGAGGCCATGTCCTGCATCTGCGGGTTGTTCACGGACGCGATGGTCAGCGTGGTCGCTCCCCCGCCGGACTGCCCGCCGAACCCGGCGCAGCCCGAGAGCAGCACCAGCGCGGCGCCTGCGCCGGTCGCCCGGATCCGCAGGGTGTCACGGGTCGTCGTCATCGATGTGCCGCCCCCTCGCACGCACACGGTGTCCGACGCGTCGACTCTGACGCGTCAGCGGCCCGTCCCTGCCGCGTGTCCCCGAGGGCGCCCCGTCACGACTCCCTGTCGTGCGCGGCGCTGAGGTGCAGTGCCCGGGGCCCGTTGCCGGGGTGGGCTGACCTCACAGTCGCACAGTCCCGTGGCGTCGGCCACGCGAGGCGACAAGCCGATGGCGACGGCGACGGCGACGGCGACGGCGACCCAGCCTCGGTGGCTACTGTGTCGAGGAGTCCTGTCCCCCAGCGCGCGAGGTGCCCGATGTACGTCGTCCACAACCGACTCGATGTGAAGCCCGAGGAGGCCGCCGACTTCGAGAAGACGTTCGCGACCAGCATGCGCGCGACGCTCGCGGGCGTGCCCGGGCTGCGCCGGAGCCTGCTGATGCGCCCCACCCAGCCGGGCGTCCCGTACGTCTCGACGATGGAGTTCGACGACCAGGAGTCCTTCCGCGCCTGGATGCGCTCGGACTCGTTCAGGGCCGCGCACGCGGACACCGGCGCCACCGGCATGCAGGCGCCGAGCGGCATCGAGCTGTTCGACGTGCTCGAGGACGTCGTCTCCTGACACCGGGCCGCTGACGGGCCGACGAGCGGCCGATGAGTTCGGGCCGGCGGACGGGTCTGCCACTGTGACCCGTCCGGCACGTCCCGAGGAGCGATCATGGCCGTCCGTCTGAACCCCTACCTCAACTTCCAGGACTCGGCCCGGGAGGCGATGGAGTTCTACCAGTCCGTGTTCGGCGGCGAGCTGGAGACCAGCACGTTCGCCGAGTTCCAGATGAGCGAGAACCCCGCGGACGCCGACAAGATCATGCACTCGATGCTCACCACCGACATCGGCCTCGTGCTGATGGCCTCGGACATCCCGGCCGCGATGCAGGGCTCCGAGCCGGGCGCCGGCCCGGGCGCCACGATCTCGCTCAGCGGCGGCCCGGAGGACGACGCCGCGCTGCGCGGCTACTGGGCCCAGCTGGTCGAGGGCGGCGCCGTCACCGAGCCGCTCGCGGTCGCGCCGTGGGGCGACGCCTTCGGGATGTGCACCGACCGGTTCGGGGTGGACTGGATGGTGAACATCGCCGGGCCCGGGGCCTCCTGACCGCGCGGACCTGACCGGCGGGCTCAGGCCCGCAGGCGGGCGTCCTCCAGGTAGTGCAGCACCGCGGTGACCCGGCGGTCCGCCAGGTCGGTGGGCGCCAGGTCGAGCTTCGCGAAGATGCTGCGGATGTGCTTGTGCACGGCGCCCTCGGTCACGAACAGGCGCGCCGCGATGGCGGAGTTGCCCAGGCCCTCCGCCATCGCGGCGAGCACCTCGCGCTCGCGCGGGCTGAGCCTGTCCAGCCTGCTGTCCGAGCGGGTCCGCGCGAAGAGCTGGGCGACGACCTCGGGGTCGATCGCGGTGCCGCCGGAGGCCACCCGGTGCAGCGCGTCGAGGAACTCCTCGACCCGGCCCACCCGCTCCTTGAGCAGGTACCCCAGCCCGGCGCTGCCGTTCGCGAGCAGCTCGGTGGCGAACGCCTCCTCGACGTAGGCCGAGAGCACCAGCACCGCGAGGCCAGGCTGCAGGCGGCGCGCCTCGACCGCCGCGGCGATCCCCTCGTTGGTGTGCGTGGGCGGCATCCGCACGTCCACGATCGCGATGTCGGGCGCGTGCTCGGCCACGGCGGCCAACAGCTCGGCGGGGTCGCCCGCGGTCGCCACCACGTCGAGCCCTTCGGCGCGCAGCAGCAGCGCCAGGCCCTCGCGCAGCAGGGCGTCGTCCTCGGCGATCACGATCCGCACGGCAGCGTCACCTCCAGGGTCGTGGGCCCGCCGACCGGGCTGGTCAGCGTGAAGGTCCCGTCGTGCGCCTGCACGCGCCGCCGGATGCCGGCGAGGCCGCTCCCGCCGCCCGCCCCGTCCCGGTCGCGCTCCCCGGCGGCGCGCTCCGCGGCGCCGCCCGTCCCGTCGTCGTGCACGGTGACCTCCAACCGGTCGTCGTCTCGGCGCACGGTCACCACGGAGCTGCGCGCCCCGCTGTGCCGCACCACGTTCGTCAGCGCCTCCGCGACCACGAAGTACGCGGTGGCCTCGACCGACGCCGCGCATCGTCCGATGTCGGCGATGTCGAGCCGGCACGGCACCGGGCTGGTCGCCGCGAGGCCGGACAACGCGTCGCCCAGCGTCCGGTCCTCGAGGACCGCGGGCAGGATGCTGCGGGCCACGGCACGCAGCTCGGCGAGCGCCTGCTCGGCGGCGTCCTGCGCGCGCTCGAGCAGCGGGCCCGCGGCGGCGGGGTCGCGCAGGAGCGCGCGCTGCGCGGCGCCGAGCAGCACGGACACGGCGACGATCCGGTTCTGGGTGCCGTCGTGCAGGGAGCGCTCGATGCGTCGCAGCTCGGCCGCGTGGGCGTCCAGCGCGCCGGCCCGTGTCGCGGTGAGCTCGGCGACCCGCAGGGCCAGGTCCGTGCCGGGGCGCGGGCCCAGCAGGCGGCGGCCCGGCCAGGCCTGCAGGCGCGCCATGGGCGGCTCGAGCCCCACGGCGACCGCCACCCAGGCGAAGCCCGCCAGGGTCACGGCGATGGCGCCAGGCCAGGTCTCCACCACCCACCCGCTGAACGACGGCTGGCGCAGCTCCTCGGGCACCGCCATCCACCAGAGCGCGAACGTGGCGTCGCGCGCCGCGTTGAGCGGCAACGTCAGCGCGATCGCGCCGAGCGCCAGGCCCAGCGTGGCCCCGCACGGCAGCCAGGCCAGCTCGCGGCGGACCGACGAGTCCCGGAGGGCGTCGCGCAGCCCGTCCGGCAGCGGCGCCGGCCCCAGGACCACCGGGCCGATCTGGGACAGCCGCGCGCGCTCCCGGTCGGCGACGAGGCGGACGGCCCGCAGCGCGGTGGGCAGCATCCAGAACCCGACGCCCACGACGCAGGCGGCCGCGCTCACCACCACCCACAGCAGCGCGACCAGCGCCAGCACCGCGGTGCCGAAGCCGCCCACGAGCTGCTCGATCGCGTCGACCGTGCGCCCCGCGATCCCGGCCCGGCGCTGGGCGGGCGGGCGCGTGACCACCAGGTCGGCGCCGGCCGTGTGCGTGTCCACGTCGAGTGACCCTAGGCGACGGGCGACGGGGGCGGCAGGCCTTCGGGGCGACGCGGCGAAGGAGTACAGCCTGCTGCACCCCAGGTCGGGCGCTGGCGGGATCGTCGCGGGGCGCCCCGATTCCTAGCGTTGAGGGCGTCCGGAAGACCCCCCGAGCTGGGAG
>JADGMW010000157.1_pt2 | contig 29399 bp, 27 predicted proteins | sample 8641801 | NCBI WGS metagenome assembly JADGMW01 (sample SAMN16272018, study PRJNA661076) | feces metagenome | isolation source: fecal sample from diarrhoea affected cattle A | host: Bos taurus | place: South Africa: Lokaleng Village, Mahikeng | collected 2019-09
GTGCGCTTCAGCCGGTCGGTCGAATCGGGACGCGACCTTCTAGCGAGGCGCTTCGCTCAGCGTGCGGCGCGTAACGAATCGGCGTGGGGCGCCCGTCAGCGGATCGGTGAATTCGACTTCCCGCGCGAGTAATTGGAGAGGCTGCGAATAGTCGTCCGGTGCCTCGGGCAATAGTTCGGGATACCAGCGATCGCCCAGGATCCCGATCCCGAGCGCCGCGAGGTGCACTCGCAACTGATGCATCCGTCCGGTGCGTGGACGCAGAATCGTATGCAGCACAGCGCGTCCGGAGACGCCCACCCCGGATCCGAGCACGTCGATCAGCGTCTCGGCGTTGGGTTCACGGGCGTCGTCGACCACGCACCGAAGCTCCCCGCGCAGGACGGAGATGTGGTTGCGGTAGAGCAGAGGAAGCGTGTGTTCGCCGAGCGCCGGTGCGTCGGCGTCCCACCACGTCGGCTGGGTCGACACCGCCTCGTAGACCTTTGTGACCTGACGCTTCTCGAACATGGATTGGTACGCACCGCGAGTGTCGGGCCGGGCAGAGAACATCACCACGCCGGCCGTCGCGCGGTCGAGACGATGGATCGGAGTCAGGTTCGGGTTGTCGAGACGGAGCCGCAGGCGGACGAGTGCTGACTCGCGCAGGTACCGACCGCCCGGGGTGGTCGGAAGAAAGTGCGGCTTGTCGATCACGACGAGGTTGTCGTCGGTGTGCAGGATCTCCTCGTGAAAGGGAATCGGCTCCTCGGCCGGCAGGTCGCGGTAGTACCAGACGAAAGGATGCACACCCAGCGCGGTGTGACGGCCGATCGGGTGGCCGTCGCGGCCCACGATCTCGCCCGCATCGAACCGCCGGTACAGCTCGTCGGGGTCCAGATGGCCGAATCTCGTCACCGTGTACTCGGCGATCGTCTCCCACGGCCCTGAAGTCGGTACTTGCAGCCGCGTCGGTCCCACGCCGTCTCTGACGGGGAGCGGTGAGGGCATCGGCACCTGGTAATGATCCCACCGTCGGTCGGGCTCACCGCGATGCGGGTCGAGACCCGCCGTCAGGGATTGGGGCGGGTGGTCTCGTCGGCCGCTTCCCGTTCCCCGGTCTCGGCGAATGTGCGGAGGACCGTGGTGAAGAGGTCCGGATCTTCGACGTTCCACGGATGGTGCATCCCCGGCGCTACCCACGTCTGCAGTTGAGGGAGCGCTTTCCCCAGGGCGGGGAAGGCGTCACGCACGGAGCGCTGTTCCTTCTCGCCCGCGACAGCCAATATCGGGCCGGAGTACGCGAAAGGCTCCGGAGGGATGGAGCTTTCGGCGACCTCGCGGAAGATGCGCCGGTTGGTGTCGGGGGAGACGCGGACTGCCGATTCGACGTACAGGTCCCTCCCGTCGGCCGGAACGCCGAACGCCCCAGCCTGTGCTCGCCAGTACCAACGTTTGCGCCACAACGGGATCTGAGGCGGGATGAGGAAGCGTTCGAGCGACGTCAGCCCGGTGAACGCAACGCCTGTGATCATGCAACTGCGAACGAGCTGGGGGTGACGATGCACGAGATGAACGGCGACGAACCCACCGAGTGACAGGCCGACGACGTGCGCGGTTCCGCCGATTGCGTGTTTGCGGACGATCTCGGCGATGTCGTCGGCGGCAGCGCGCATCCCCGGCCACCGCAGCCCGTAGCGCTCGCCGAGCGCCGGTAGATCCGGGGTCAGCAGATGACGCTCGGGGAGGCGTTCGATCTGCGGGCCCCACATCCAGCCCCCGGCATTGTTGCCGTGGAGCAGGACGATCGTTTCGCCCGTTCGAGGGCCGTGTTCCAGACCCCAGTGGCCGGAGCCCGTCATCGGACGAGATCCGTCCCGATGCAGCGCAGTCCCAGAGTCGAACAAGAGGTACGCGACTTCGTCGAAACGTCGGCGCAGGGGAGAAGTCTCGGGCGCGGCTTCACGGGCGCCACTGTATTGGTCGCACAACGGACATGTCGAGTATTGATTCGGAGCACTTCTGTTCGCACGGCGGTCCGTCGTGGTTGAGTGGGCACATGGCTTCACTCCAGGCGACCGTGCTGAAGAGGGCGGCCCGCAAGATCGCCGGTAGCCACGGGCACGAAGTGATGCGACCGGTCGGAGACGGCACCGAGACACAATTTCCGCTGGCCTACGTCCGGACCGGCCCACGCGGGAAAGTTCCTGTGCTCATGGTGCCCGGCGGACCGGGACTTGCTTCCGTCCTGCCCTATCGCAGTTTGCGCCGTCGAGCAGAGCATGCAGGACTCGACGTCCTGATGATGGAGCATCGCGGTGTCGGGTTGTCGCGCCGCGATCTGCACGGCAACGAGCTGCCGAGCGAAGCGGTCACGGTCGACCACGTGGTCGAGGATCTCGCCGCGGTCCTCGATGATGCGGGGGTCGAGCGTGTGATCGTCTACGGCTCGTCCTACGGCACGTACCTTGCACAGGGCTTCGGGGTCCGGTATCCGGATCGGGTGGTGGGAATGGTCCTCGATTCGCCGATGCTGTCCGTTGCGGATGACATCGAGGGTGCACGCTCGTACCGGCGCGGACTGTTTCTCGAAGCGACCGATCCGGATCTGGCGCCGGTAGTCGAAGCCTTGCGTACCGCGCTCGCGCGTGGGGTGCCGGAGCCGGAGATCAACGTGGTCGTGCAGATCGCATACGAGTACGGAGGTCCGGACCTTCTCCGGGAGTTACTCGTCCAGCGGAGCAACGGACGGTTACGGCGCATCTGGAATCGGATGGCAAACGCCGGCTCGGCCGAGATAGACGGGGGAGGAGCACCGTTCTTCTTCGAACCCGATCTTGTTTCGCGGATTGCTTTCCGCGAGCTCGGATATGGGCTACCGCCCGACGGTGAACTGCTCGACCAGCAGGAGATTTTCGCGGCTGCCGCGGCGCGGCATCCGGAGTTCGTAGGGGAACCCTTCGACTTTCCCGCGCAGATCCCGGCATTCTCGTGGCCGACCGCGGTGATCTCCGGAGGCCGCGACCTGCGGACACCACCTCCGATCGCAGAAAAGATCGTAGATCTGGTACCCCGCGCGGTGCTGGTGTCGATACCGATCCTGGGTCACAGTGCCATGGATTCCCACCAGCTCGCGGCTGTGTATGTGACAAAGATGCTGGCGGACAACAGGTCCGAGTCTCCGGCGACGATGGAGCATCATATCGCCGGGTTGCCCCGGCGTGGGGCGGCGAATCTGATGCGGCGAGCGATCATCGGCGCGGTCGTCGTCGGTCGGTGGACGGCCACGGTCGCGTCCCGGCTTCCGTTTCGCGCTGGATCCTAGCGGCGTCGGGAGGCTTCGGAGAGATCGCCGGTGGCGGCGGACGAACCATCGGGCTCACGGTGTCCGTTCGCTCCCGTTGCGGCACGGCCCCGGGTCGGCCGTTCAGGGACCTTCCGGGACCGTGCGCTCGGCCGGGCTCAGGTGTTGCCGAACAACTCTTTCAGACTGTCCGCGATCCGCACGGGGCAGTCGTCACGCAGCGCGAAGTCCACGTCGGTACCGGCGAGTTCGACGGTGATCCGGGTGATCGGCGCGTTGTCTTCTTCGATGCTCAGGTGATGGGTGATGCGCGTGAGAACACCTGCCGCCAGGGTCTCGTGCTCGGTGACCGTGTTCTTCAGGTCCACGCGCACGTACTTGCCGATGTGGGAAAGGTTGAGATCTTGGTGCGGTATTTCGTTCTTCGCCATGATGAGAAATCTACTTGACCCACCGGCGCCGTTTGTCGGTTACTACCGACCACTACCGGTTCCGGAGATGTGAGAACGAATACGTGGCACAGCGCTACCGGGTCCAGTATTGGAGCATCGGTTCCTCGCCGAGCAGCGACGAGCCCTCGGTGATGACAAGTGCGTCGGGTGAGATGCGGTACTGCACACCGTCGTTGGTCGCGGTGAAACCGTTCCCCGACGCCACGGGATCGTCGATCTCCAGGGCAGCTCCGTCGCTGAGTCGGACCCCTTTGTAGTACAAGCGTCCCACTCCGGTCTCGCAGACCACAACAAGCGACTCGGTGGTCTGTCCGGCGAAGACGGCGGCGTTGGTGTGATTGCAGCGTGCCTGCGGCACGCCGACGAAACCTTGGCCGTCCGTGTTGTCGAGCGGGGGACTCGACGGTGCGGGTCCCGCGGCCGGGGGTGCCGTGCCGGGGGCGGGATTGCCCGTCGGAACGAGTTCGAGGCCGTCGATCCGCAGTGCGACATCTCCCGGAAGGACGACCACGTAGCTGTTGCCCTCCACGTTGTCGTTGGCCAGCAGGCAGGTGAAGTCCCCCGTCAAGCACGACAGGCGCTCCCAGTAACCGCCGTAGGACCGGGTGGGACGTACTGCGTATTCGCCCGGTGCGATGTCCACCCCGACTTTCAAGATCCCGTCGGTCGGCAGCGTCTGCGGCTCCGCAGTCGCAGACTCGGTCGCTGCCGACGGTGGCGCGGACGTGGTGGGCGAGTCGGCGGTGACGGTGACCGTGCGTGCCGGCGAACCGGCAGCCGCCGTCTCCTCGGCCTCGGAGGCCGAGTTGCGAACGAGCACGACGGCGAGGCCGGCGAGAGTCGCGATGAGTGCAACGACGATCACTCCGCCCACAACCCATGGCCACTTCGGCCGCCGGGGTGGCTGCTCGAACGGGGGCGGTCCGTACCCGTACCCATACCCATCGGGGGGAGGTTGCGTCGACATCCGTATTCCTTCGGTCGGGCGGGTGCTGTCCTTTCCGGGATATCGGTGTTCGGGTGGGGCTGTTACGGCCGCGCACGACGCAGTTCGGTTCCGGTCGGGCTACGGTTCCGGCGGCCACTGTGCCCGCGTCGTGACATGTGTGTGCAGCCGAAGGGCCGCTGGGGAGGGATGGCGTGTGCCCATCGCCAGTCCGATCGGGCGGTCGGCGATGCCGCTGACCTGCACGGTCGCGACACCGGGCTGTGGGATCTCCGCTCGCGGCAGGAGCGCAATGCCGAGGCCTTGTGCGACCAGTGCGCGGATCGTGTCGAACTCGCTGATCTCGAACGCGATGTAGGGATCGAATCCGGCTGCACGGCAGTAATTGTCGAGTTCGGTGCGGACGTGGTATGTGGGTGGGCCGGCGATGAAGTGTTCGTCGGCGAGTTCACCGAGGTCGACGCGGTCTCGCTCCGCGAGCGGGTGGGTGTCGGCGACATGAAGCAACAACGGTTGACTGCCGAGGACGGTGACGACGAGATCCTCCGGTGGCGGGATCATCACGGCCAGATCGAGTCGGCCGTCTCGGACCATCGCCGCCAGTGCTTCACCGTGTGCCTGAACGAGGTGGAGGCGAATGCGCGGGGCGTCGCGATGAAATTCGGCGAGGAGCGACGGGACGCTGACCGGGCCGAGTGTCAGGGGGAAGCCGAACCGGACGATCCCACTGTCGGGATCGGCGTGGCTGCGGACGGTGTTGATCGCGTCGTCGAGTTCCCGGATCGTCTCCCGGGTGCGCGCGTGCAGTTCACGCCCGGCCGTTGTCAGCGCCACCCCGCGTCCTATCTGCTGGAACAGCGATACGCCCATCGTGTGTTCCAAGGCTTTGATGCGGCGACTGACCGACGACTGCGGGACGCCCAGCCTGTCCGCGGCGTGCGTGATGTGCCCCTCTCTCGCTGCCGCGTCGAACGCAGCGAGCAATGGCACTACCGAGGCCGTCTCGTCCGAGAGAAACCGATCCATATCCGGATCATATTCCAGCGACGATGTCATTGGACGGAATGGTCACCTGGCGCGCACTCTGGAAGGACCTCGATACGGAAGCAGGTGTGCAGACGTGCAGGAGATTCGCGCCACCGGTGGGCCGACACAACCGGAGATCTACGACGCCGTACTGATCGGCGGCGGCATCATGTCCGCGACGCTGGGGGCGTTGCTCACCCGGCTCCAGCCCGACTGGTCGATCCTCGTTCTCGAACGCCTCGACGACACGGCGTCCGAAAGCAGCGCCGCGTGGAACAACGCCGGAACAGGCCACGCGGGATTCTGCGAACTCAACTACATGCCCGATCCCGGCGATCCGTCGCGCGCCGCAGAAATCGGGCGGCAGTTCCGGATCTCTCGTCAGTTCTGGGGGTCACTCGTCGAATCCGGTGATCTCGCAGCGTCGTTCACGAATACGACACCCCACATGAACGTGGTGTTCGGGGAGCACGACGTGCGCTATCTGCGACAGCGATACGAAACACTGCGCCGGTCGCCGCTGTTCTCGGACATGGAGTACACCGAGGATCCCGACATCATCGCGCGATGGGCACCGCTGCTGATGGACGGTCGAACCGGGTCCGGAGTTGTCGCGGCCACCCGCGACGAGCGCGGCACCGACGTCGACTTCGGCGCCCTGACACAGGGTTTGCTCCAAGGAATGCGCGAGTCCGGCGCGGAAGTTCGGACCGGCCACGAGGTGACGCGGCTACGCCGCGATCGAGACGGACGATGGACCGTGTCGGGGCGAGGCAACACCGGGGACCACCGATTCACGGTGCGGTCCCGGTTCGTCTTCGTCGGGGCAGGAGGGTACGCACTCAAACTCCTCCAGAAGGCACGCATCCCGGAGGTTCGCGGTTACGCGGTCTTCCCGATAGGAGCGCAGTTCCTCCGCACCGACAACCCCGATCTGGTGGCCCGTCACGACGCGAAGGTCTACAGCCAGGCGGACTCGGGCGCCCCGCCGATGTCGGTGCCGCACCTCGACAAGCGGGTGGTCGATGGCCACGGCGCGTTGATGTTCGGCCCGTACGCCACCTTCAGCACGCGTCTGCTCAAACACGGGCGGCTCACCGACCTGCTCACGACGATTCGACTGCACAACATCTGTTCGCTTCTCGCGGTGGGCCTCCAGAACGTGTCGCTGGTTCGCTACCTCGTCGGACAGCTTCTGGCGACACCGGAACGGAAGTTCGGCCAGTTGCAACGGTTTCATCCGGCAGCGTCGCCCGGCGATTGGTACTCGATCGACGCGGGTCAGCGCGCACAACTGATCAAGCCGGATCGGCGCAAGGTGGGAGTGCTGACGTTCGGAACCGAGATCGTCACCGGCGCGGACGGTTCCATCGCGGGTCTGCTGGGGGCGTCACCCGGCGCGTCCGTCGCGCCTGCCGCCATGGTCGACGTGCTCACGGCGTGTTTCCCGGACCGGGCTCGCCACTGGGAGGCGACGCTGCAGCAGCTGATGCCGGGACTCGCGCTGCCCGGGAGCGCCGGCGACGAACCGTCGGAGAGCCGAGTATGAACGGACGGCGGTCGGGAGGGCGCGCGCCGGACGCGTACGTGTTGTCCGCCTGTTCAGCCGGCGGCAGCGAGAGCTTGCTGTTCCAGGGCCGGCCGGGGCGCGAGGATGGCCGAGTCCAGCAGCGTCTCGGCCTGTTCGTCCGGGATGGACAGCGCCAGGCAGAGCTCGGTGAGCACGCCGTTGCGTGCGGACCGGAGCATCTTCTTCTCACCCAATGAGAGGCCACACCGGTGCTCACGGCGAGTCAGGTCCCGGACGACGCCTGCGGTGACGAGGAGGTCGCCGAGCCTCAGCTTGTCCTGGTGGTCTTTGAACCTGCGCGACCAGCCGTTGTCTTCGGGGGGTGTGGGTGCGTGGAGAACCTCGAAGAGATCTTTGAGTTCCGTCGTGTCGTAGATTTCCCGGAGCCCGAGTTCCTCCGCCTTGGCGACGGGTACGTCGATCGTGAGATCGGACCGGTGGATGGCGAGCCGGAGATAGGACAGCCGAGTGGTCTTGATCGTCCGGTCGAAGATCTCGGTGACGGTTGCTGGGCCGTGGTGGGGATGGACAACGATTTGACCGGTCGAGAACTGCATGGGGACTGCTTTCTTGTGCACGCGGGTGTCGGAATCGACCGTCCGGTGGGCGTTATCGCGGCACCGAGACGATTGTCGTGCCATCTGCGGGGGAACGCAGTGACGCAGACACGGGGCGCCGCACCCATACGGATGGACGTGCCGGAGCCCGCGAGCCGACTCTTCTATTGTCCCACTTGTCCGACGTGTCGTGGCGGGTGAGATCTCTCACGCGGTGTGTGTCACGGCCGCATCCCCGCCAGAAATATCGAAACGAGTTGCGGCACAAGGCCGGGCGTCGCCCGGCGAATCGCGTCGGGCTGGGGGCGGGTGATCATACCGATCGCGAGGACGAGTTCGAGTGCGCCGAGATCCGGGCGGACGAGTCCTTCGGATCGCGCGGCGGCGAGCAGATTCTCGACCCCGGCGAGCGTTCGCGCCTGTGAATCCCGGACGGGCCCGGAGATCTCGTCTGCGACGAAATCGGCCAGTGCCGCGGCGAGGGCACCCAGATCCAAATCCACGAGCCGGTGGACGAAGTCGACCCATGTGGTGTCCGGAGCGCTGCCGATCAGATCGAGTGCCTCGTCGGCGGCGTCCTGGATCTCGCCGAGGATGGACAGCGAGACCTCGTCGGCCAGGGCGGCCCGCGAGTCGAAGTTGCGGTACAGAGTGGCGATCCCCACTCCCGCGGCCTCGGCGATGTGCTCGAGCGCGACGTCGCTTCCTTCTGCCGCGAACAGGCGCCGTGCTTCCCGGATTATCGCCTGGCGACGCTTGGCGGCATCGGAACGCATGAGTTCTCTTTCGTCGGGTGCCGGTGATGGCTGCACGAGGGACGGGTCGTGTTCCATTTGACACCAGATCTCCAACCGGAGGGTTATCTTCCGCTATAATCGGAGGAATGTCATCCGGTTATAGCCGGGTTCGTTGTGAAAGAAGAGTCGATGTCCCACCTCACCGCCGATACGCCCGCTCGTGACGCGGACCCGTCCACCGTCGTGAACAAGCGCACACCTCACTCGGCGTTCATGCTGCTGGGTATGACCGCCGGCCTCGGCGTGATCCTTGTTCTCCTGCTGATGGTCTTCATCATGCCGTCGCTGAAGAGCGGGGCGCACGACCTGAGCGTGGGCCTGGCCGGGACGTCGGGGGTCGTCGACGACTTCGAGCAGGCCCTCGTGACCGCCGCTCCCGACGCCTACACACCCCAGCGGTACGACTCGGAACAGGATCTGCGCGACGCCATCCTCGACCGAGAGATCGTCGGAGGGTTCGTCGTCGAAGAGTCGGGTGTGCACGCGCTGGTCGCCAGTGCCGGTTCGGCCACGATCTCCGGCACACTCGCCGGTACGGCCAACGCTGTCGGCCAGGTGACGGCCTCGCCGGTCACGGTGGAGGACGTGGTCCCGCTGCCTGCGTCGGACCCCACCGGTGTCGGAATCGGCGGACTGGCCTTCCCTCTCGTGTTCGGCGGCATCGTCCCGGTCGTCGCGTTCCGCAAAATTCTCCCGCGCAGCAACGGCTGGTATCTGGCGGGGCTGTTCACCTTCGCCGCCGTCGGTGGGACCATCGTCGCCGCCGTTCTCACCTACGCGTTCGGCAGCGTGGACACGGGATTCTGGGCAGTGGCAGGTTCTATCGCCATGGGGATTGCGGCACTGGCGTTCCCGCTGGCCGGGCTCCAGAAACTGTTCGGGGCCAAAGGTTTCACCATCGGTGCGATGGCGATGATGTTCCTCGGAAATCCCCTCGCCGGAATCTCCACGACCTCTGCATGGCTCCCGAGCGGGCTCGGCACGTTCGGCCAGATCCTTCCCCCCGGCGCAGCCGGGACCCTCGTGCGCTCCGCGGCCTACTTCCAGGGAACGGGCGGGCTCGTGGCGGCGTGCACTCTCGCGGCATGGATCGTCGTCGGACTTGCGCTGTACGTGATCGGCATGCGTCGCACCCGGGTGGACGCTCCTGTGGCCGCCTCCGCCGTTCCGGCAGCCTGAGGACCGAAAAACGTTTGTCCCCGCTCGGCCTCCGCGCGTACCGTCCCTTCGGTTAGCCGTGCAAACGATTGAGGAGACACCGCATGGACGCGATCACCGAGCGGGACATCAGAGCCTCGTTCGTCAACTGCTCCAAAGGGGAGGCCAAGCGGCTGCCGGCGCCCCGCGACCTCGCCGACCGGCCCTGGGAGGATCTGGATTTCCTGGGATGGACCGACCCCGCGTATCCAGGCCGCGGATACATCGTCGTACCCCGCGAGACCGGTCTCGTCGGGATCGCGATGCGATTCGAACCGAACGGTTCCGGTAAGTCGCAGATGTGCACGGTGTGCCTGACCACCCACACGCGAGGCGGGATCGCCTTGATGAGTGCCGGGAAGGTCGGTGACGCGGGTCGCGCAGGCAACACCCTCGGCACCTACATGTGCATCGACCTGGCATGTTCGCTGTATGCGCGGGGCAAGAAGAAGCCCGCACTCGGAAGCCGGTACCGCGAGGATCTCGGCCCCGAAGAAAAGATCGCGCGCGTTCGCGAGAATCTCCACGCCTTCGTGGACAGGCTTTTTCACTGACGGTGGCGTGCAGCCTCGCCGACAGCCGTGTTCCGGGACGCCGCCGCATTGTTTGGCATGATCGGTGGGGTCCCGGACGGTGCGGGTTTCCACGGTAACGACGAGTAGGAGCCACGGGTGTCGCAAGCAAAAACAGATACGGCCCCTACTCCGCGTCGCGGCGCCGGACCACGGATGGTCGGGGCTATCGCCGACGCGGTCGCCCGGGGTTACTCCGCGCTGGCCCTGACGCCGGTTCCCGGCGCATTCGTGGTCCGGGCCGTGTTCGAGCGCGACGCGAAGCGGCTCACGGCGAAACTCGACGAGGGAGCCCCCGAGACGCAGTTCGTCGGCGGTCTCCGGTATCGGGACGGGGACGTGGACGCCTGCCTTGATGTCTACAGTCCCACCGGGGCAACCTCGGCGCTCCCGACGATCGTGTGGGTGCACGGCGGAGCCTGGATCGCCGGTAGCCGCGCCGACTACGCCGGCTACTACCGGCGCCTGGCGGACGCCGGGTTCACCGTCGTCTCCGTCGGCTATTCACTCGCGCCGCGACACCGTTATCCCGCTGCGGTCGAACAGCTGGCGGACGCGCAACGCTACCTGCTCGACCACGCCGAAGAACTCCACATCGACACCGAGCGCATCGTTCTGGCGGGAGATTCGGCCGGCGCTCAGCTGACGGCCCAGCTCGCCCTGGCTGTGACGGACCCGTCCTATGCCGCCAGGCTCGGTATCAGTCCCCACTTCGCGTCCGGCCAGGTCAGGGGGGTGGTTCTCAATTGCGGAATCTACAACGTGGCTGCCCTGGGCGGCGGCAGTGACCTGATCCGCTGTGGCGTCGAGCAAGCGATGTGGGCCTACCTCGGGGAACGAAAGTTCGCGGAGTCGGAGGCCGCGCGGCAGATGTCGACTCTCGATCTCGTCACCGCGAACTTCCCACCCACCTACATCACCGGCGGCAATGGCGACCCGCTCACCGCGACGCAGTCCCGGCCGTTCGCGGAGAGGCTGACCGGCCTCGGCGTCGAGGTGGATTCGCTGTTCTACCCGGACGGCCACGAGCCGGAATTGGAACACGAGTACCAGTTCGACCTCTCCACCCCCGACGCTCGGGACGCGCTCGCGCGCACGATCGCCTTCGCCCGGAAGGTGACCGCCTGAGCGGTCACCGCCCGAACGGCGCAGCGCTCACCGTGCAGCGAGGTCGCTCACCACACGTTCTGCGAGCGGCCGCGACGAGGCCGGGTTCTGGCCCGTGTACAACGTGCGGTCGACCACCAGGTGCGGCTGCCATGCGTCTCCCGAGGAGAACAGGGCGCCGGCTTCCTGAAGCCGGTCCTGCAGAAGCCACGGTGCCTTGCCGGCCAGTCCGGCCTGTACTTCCTCGATGTTGGTGAACCCGGTCAGCTTGTAGCCCTCGAACAACCAGCGGCCACCGGAGGCGAACGCGGGCAAGAGTGCGGCGGGGGCGTGGCACACCATCGCGACGACCTTCCCCGATTCCGTGAAGTGACGTACGAGTTCACCGAACCGCTCGTCGACGGCGAGGTCCTGCATGGGTCCGTGACCGCCGGGGACGAACAGCAGGTCGTAGTCGGCGGCGTCGACGTCCTCGAGGACTGCGGCGCCGGCCAGCGTCGGCTGAAGCTCCTCCAATGCCTTTTTCAGCTCCGCGGCGCGGTCCTCGCCGCCCGCCGCATCGGGCTCGAGACTGGCCTGGTCGACGACCGGCGTACGTCCGCCCGGCGTGGCGACCGTGATGTCGTAACCTGCCTGGTCGAACACGTTGTACGGCTCGACCAGCTCTTCGGCCCAGAACCCTGTGGGATGCTGCGTGCCGTCGCTCAGCGTCCAGTGGTCGGCCGCGGAGACCGCGAAAAGCAACTTGGTCATGATGGTCCTCTCCGGTTGATTCCTCGTCCTGCCGCGTACCCATTCGGGGTGCGGTGGACACGAGGTACTGCACGAACGGAAATCGCCGGGCCCGGAGACTCCGGACCCGGCGACTCGCTCGGGTGTGCGCCCTGGTGCGGGCTAGCTGAGCACCTCTTGGGCGATGGCCGCGAGGCGCGTCTGGGCGGCGGATACGACGCCGTGACGATTCTTGTGTGCTTCCTCGTACGCAACGATTGCGCGGATGTCGGACGCTTCGGTGAGTTCCTTCACCGCTGCGACGGCGCTGCTGACGTTGAGCTTGTCGTAATCCTCGATCGGCAACTCGTCCGCGGCGAGGACACCCGATGCGGTGCGCACCCGGTGCAGGGCTTCCGCCGTGCCGTCCGCACCCTCGCGTCGGCTGACCCGTTCCGCAGTCTCGAGAGCCGAATCGCGGCTGGCTCCGAGGGTCTTGGCCGCGACGTCACCGGCATGTGCGCCGCGTGTCAGGATCGACTCGATCCGCGGGCGGGTCGAGCGGGCTGCGTCGATGGCACGGTCGAGGCCGCGGGTGGACCAGTTGACCGGGGTATTCACCAAGCGCACGGCCGCGCCGGCTGCCGCCTGGAGCGGTGTGCGCCGCAAGGCTGCGGGCCCACCGAGTGCCTCTTCGGCGATCACGGTGGTCAGCCACTCGACAGTCGCGCTGTGAGCCTTGATGAGCTTGTTCGCGAGCGACACGATCGACGAGTTGCCGTCCGCCGTCGCCAGCGCCTTGACGTAGCGGGCGCGGTCGAGCAGCTGGTGTTCGAGAGCGAGGTCACCGAGCAGTGCCTCGTCGAACGGCTGCGCCTGTTCGGTCAGTGTCTTGACGGCGGTGGTCGCGCGGCCGAGGACCGGGCCGATCACGTCGGGCAGCCCGCCGAGCTCGCGGATGGCTTCCTCGATCGCAACGGCGCGGACGCGGCAGTTCTGAGCGTTCTCGGTCAGCTCCCGCCGCACCGCTTCGGTACGGGCCTGTGCGACACGGGTCTCTGCCACCTGGGTTTCGGCGTGGGTGAGCTGGTGCAAGGTGCGGAGCTGGGTGAGCAGCGCCGCGGTGTTGGTCTGGGTCATCGTGTGTTGCTCCTTCGCACTTGGGGTCGATGGGCTCCAGCGATGTCACTTGTAACGGCTACCCGACGAGATGGATCCCGAACATCGCGTGACGCAGGACACAATCGAGTATTCTTGACCCAGCAGAAATTTCCTTTCACGGTCCGGTCTCCCGGGCCAGGGGCGTGCGCGCGTTGTTTAGGGGTGCGACGTCCGGGGCATAGCTCCCAGCACGTCGGTGAGCCAGAGAATCTACGAGATCGAGCCGCAAGGCCTCTCCGGGTTCTGCTCGGCACTCGAGTGAGACGAAAGTTGGAGACAGCGAATGACGACCGTAGTACCCCCTAACCCATTGGCAGGCCCGAAAAGTCCCAATAGTCCGGGTTCTTGGGCGCAGCCGAGTGTCGCCGGTACGCGTCGCAGCGCGTCGGACCTGTCGGAGACCGCGTTCGTCGAGCACTCCTGGGCCGGCCCCGCACTGTTCGCGTGCCTGGTACTGCTGGGGGGTATCGCCGGAGGTGTCCTCATGGGATCCCTCGGTGCGGGCATGGCATTCGCCGCCATGATCGGCGGTCTCGCAGCAATCCTCGTCGCCTGCCTCTGACCCGCGTCGTCGTCGCCGCACGACGGGGAGGTCCCGGTTCACGGGCCCCGGACATGCACGACACTTTCGTTCGGAATTTCCGCTGCGGTCCGGCGTGCGCACGTGCAGTATCTGTTCATGTCGGCGCCGTGGGACGAGGACGGCGGCTTCGCGTGGGAGCGCCGCGAAGCCGGTCACAGCTGGGAAGAGATCGGTAGCGAGCTGGGATGCCCGCCGCATGTCGCCGAGGAACTCGGCGAGAGATACCGGGCGGAGATCGATCGCCTGACGATGCGCGACCAGATTCCGCTGTTCGACCTTCCCGAGTGACCTCTTCCACACTGCACCCCGTCCTGCGAGCCAGGTCCCGCCTCGGGTCTCGTATGTGCGCTCAGGCGGTCCTCGCGTTCGACCTGCACAATCGTTGCGGTGTCCGTCGCGTGTGGTAAGCCGTAGCGACGACCGAGTCGACCACGAGGGGGCCCACGCGTGCTCACGCTGCACCGTGCCGAACGCACCGACATCCTTGCCGACGCGCTCGGCGAGTTGCTGACGGCGCCGCTCGACGACCCGTTCGCACGCGACATCGTCGCCGTGCCCGCTCGCGGCATCGAACGCTGGCTCACACAGCGTCTGTCCACGGTGCTGGGCGCAACACACGGCGACGGCGTCGCCGCCAACATCGATTTCCCGTCCCCGTCCCGGTTGGTCGCGGAGGTGCTCGCCGCCGCGTCGGACACCACCGCCGAAGACGACCCCTGGCTCCACTCCCGAGTGTTGTGGACCGTGCTCGACGTCATCGACGACTCCGTCGGAGAGCCGTGGTGCGCCGCGCTGGCCCGGCACCTCGGCCACGGCGCCGACGACCATCGGGCGGGGCGCCGGTATGCGACCGCCGCACATCTCGCCGACCTCCTGCGCAGTTACGGACTGCAACGTCCGGACATGATCGCCGAGTGGGCGGCCGGACGGGACACCGACGGAACGGGCGCCCCGCTCGCCGACCACCTCCGCTGGCAGGCCGAACTGTGGCGTCGCGTGCGCGACCGCATCGGCACCGACAGTCCGTCCCAGCAACTCGGCACCCTGTGCGCGCGGTTGCGTGCCGAACCGGAGATCGTCGGCCTGCCCGGCCGCGTGTCGCTGTTCGGCCCCACCCGTCTCGACGCGGTGCAACTCGCGGTGGTCTCGGCGCTCGGTGCCCACCGCGACGTGCACCTGTGGGTTCCGCACCCGAGTCCTGCCATGTGGACTGCGCTCGCGGACGGAAAGACCCCGCTGTGTCGCGCCGAGGACGACAGCGCGCTCCGTGTCCGTCACCCGCTGCTCGCAGCGCTCGGACGTGACGTGCGCGAGTTCGAAAGGCGGTTGTCGGGCCTCGAGGCCACCGAGATCACCCACGCGGCCCCCGAGCCGCCCGCCACGTTGCTCGGCCGAGTGCAGTCGGACATCCGGGCGGACCGCGCCCCGGAGCCGGGCTCCGCGCAGGCGGACGGCACCGTCATGATCCACGCATGTCACGGACCGACCCGCCAGGTCGAGGTCCTTCGTGAATGTCTGCTGCACCTGTTCCAGGACGATCCCACCCTCGAGCCGCGCGATGTGGTCGTGATGTGCCCGGACGTCGAGACCTATGCCCCTCTCGTGCACGCCGCGTTCGGGCGGGGAGTGGGCGAGCACCCGGGGCACACGCTGCGGGTGCGACTCGCCGATCGTGGGCTGCGCCAGACCAATCCGGTCCTGTCGGTGCTCGACACCCTCCTCGGCCTCGCCGACGCCCGCGTCACGGCCAGCGAAGTGCTCGATCTCGCGGCCGCGGCCCCGGTTCGGCGCCGGTTCGGGTTCGACGACGACGATCTCGAACGGCTCCAGGAATGGGCTGCCGAGACCGGAGCACGCTGGGGACTCGGCACGTGGCAACGCCGCCCGTTCGGTCTTGCCGACTTCCCGCAGAACACCTTCGGGACAGCCCTCGACCGGATTCTCCTCGGCGTCGCCGCCGACGAGTCCGGCGGTGAATGGCTCTCCCTCGCACTGCCCCTCGACGACGTCGACAGCAACGACATCGATCTGGCCGGCAGGTTCGCCGAGTACATCGACAGGCTCACGGTGTCGCTGCTGGGGATCCGCGGTCCGCACCCGGCCGAGAAGTGGTCGGCCGCGCTCATGCAGGCGCTCGATCTGCTCACCGATGCCGCGCCCGCCGACGCATGGCAGCTCGCGCAGGCCCACCGTGAGATCGGTGCCGCTGTCGAGCACGCGGGCGGCGCGGAACTGCGGCTGGCCGATGTGCGCGCCATGCTCGCGAGCCGCCTCGCAGGACGCCCGACCCGAGCCAATTTCCGCACGGGTGAACTCACGGTGTGCACGATGGTGCCGATGCGGTCGGTACCTCATCGCGTGGTGGTGCTGCTCGGGCTCGACGACGACGTCTTCCCACGCAATGCGCACATCGACGGCGACGATGTGCTTGCGCAGAATCCCTGTGTCGGAGAACGGGATTCCCGCAGCGAGGACCGTCAGCTGCTTCTCGATGCCATGATGTCCGCGACCGAGCGGGTTCTCTTGTTCTACACCGGCGCGGACGCGGTCACCGGTGCCGCACGGCCACCGGCTATTCCGCTCACGGAGATTCGCGACGTGATCACGACGATGGCCGGCACGACCGCCGACGACGAGGCGATCGTGCGCCGTCATCCGTTGCAGCCCTTCGATCCCCGCAACTTCCGGGCCGACGCCCCGTTCGGTTTCGATGCTGCCGAACTCGCGGGAGCCCGAGCAACACAACGGCATTCGCGCGATCCTGTAGCGCCGTCCGGTTTGGCGGTGGAGACGCTCGCTCCTCCGGTGCTCACGGACGTCGACCTCGACGACCTCGTCGCGTTCCTGGTTCACCCGAGCCAGGGCTTTCTGCGGCAACGCCTCGGCGTACGAATCCCCGAGCTGGACGAAGGCATCGTGGATGCTCTCGATGTCGAACTCGACCCGCTGGCAAAGTGGAACCTCGGCGACCGCATGCTCGAAGCGCGGCTGGCGGGAATGTCGGCCGCGGATTTCCGGGCAGCGGAGTGGCGCCGCGGCACGCTGCCACCGTATGCGCTCGGCGAGAAGGTGCTCGACGATGTGACGTACGAGGTCGAAGGCCTCGTCGCGGCATGTGCGCCGGTCCATGCCGGACGCGCACAGACCGTCGACGTCGTCTTCGATCTCGGGGACGGGCGCAGATTCACCGGCACAGTGAGCGGCGTGCACGGGACGGTCGTAGCCCGGAGTACGTACTCCAAGCTCGGTCCCAAACATCGACTCACCGCGTGGGTGCAGTTGCTTGCCGTTGCGGCGTCCGGCCGGCCGGGGCAGTGGCAGGCCGTCACCACCGGGCGAAGCCGCTCGCGGCTGCCGGCGTGGCGGTCCACCTTGCTCGCCCCCGCCGACGCCGCGGAACAACTGAGGCGCCTCGTAGACCTGCGCGACCGGGGACTGCGGACACCGTTGCCGATGGTGACCGGAGCGTCTTCCGAATACGCCGAGCGGCGGCACCGGGGCGACTCGGTCGAGATGGCGATCACCGCGGCGAGCCGGGCTTTCGGCGGTGCATTCGGCGACGGGCAGGATCGGCACGTGAGCTACCTGCACGGATCGGGAGTGACGCTCGGTGCTCTCACGGACCCGAAGCCACTCGACGACGAACGTTCCTGGTTCGACGATCCCAGTCGTTTCGGTGTCCTCGCGCGCCGGTTGTGGGAGCCGTTGCTCGCGTCGGAGAATCAGGCCAGGCCGTGACGGAAGGAAATCTCGTGTCCGTATCGTCGTCGGCGACATCGAGCGTGTCCACCGCGAGTTTCGATCTGCTCGCCCCCCTGCCCGAGGGCACCACCGTCCTCGAAGCCAGTGCCGGTACGGGCAAGACCTACGCCATCGTCGGACTCGCGACGCGTTTCGTGGCCGAGGGTGTGGTCGACCTGTCCCAGCTTCTGCTGGTGACCTTCAGCCGTGCCGCAACCCAGGAACTGCGCGAACGTACCCGTAACCGGTTTGCGGAGGTGGCGACTGCTCTCGCGGACCCGGACACGGCCCGGGGGAGCGCAGATCCGCTGATCCGCTACCTCGCCGCCGACGACGTCCACGACCGCCGCGCGCGACTGCGTCAGGCGTTGTCGGATTTCGACGCGGGCACCATCTCCACCACGCACGGATTCTGTCAGAGGATGCTCGGTGAACTGGGTATCGCCGGTGAACGCGAGCCGGACGTCACGGTGGTCGAGAACGTCGACGACCTCACCGCCGAGGTGGTCACCGATCTGTACCTGCGCCGCTACGGGCGGAGCGAGGCACCGATCCGTTTTGCGGAGGCGAAGACCGCAGCACGCGCCGCGATCTTCGATCCCCAATCCGAACTGGCTCCCGAGGGCGCCGACGGCACTCCCGCGGGCGAGCGGGTGGACTTCGCGCGCGAGGTGCGGAGCGAGGTCGAGCACCGTAAACGGCGTATGGGGTTGCGTGACTTCGACGACCAACTCGCTCTCCTGCACCGCGTTCTGCTCGACCCCGACCACGGCGAGGACGCGTGTCGCCGTGTGCGCGACCGGTTCGGTGTCGTGTTGATCGACGAGTTCCAGGACACCGACCCCAAGCAATGGGAGATCCTGCGGCGGGCGTTCCACGGGCACTGCCGGCTCGTGCTCGTGGGCGACCCCAAGCAGGCGATCTATGCCTTCCGCGGCGCGGAAGTACTGAGTTACCTCGACGCAGTGTCCTCGTCGGACGCGCATTGCGAGCTGACCACCAACTGGCGCAGCGACGCCGACCTGGTGGCAGCGTGCGAGTACGTGTACGGCGGTGCGGCGCTGGGAGATCCGCGAATCGTCGCGAACCGCGTCGATGCCGCACAACCCAGATCCCGGATGACCGGTCTCGCCCCGATACGGCTGAGGCATCTGCCGCGTGCCGGCGCGGGCCCCCTCAACGACTGGGGATTCCCCAGGAACCTGGACGGGCTCCGGGCGCGTGTCGCCCAGGATGTCGCGGCAGATATCGTCAAGATCCTCGACAACGACGACGTCACAGTCGATCTCGGCCGTGGTCCGGAGCGTGTCGAGCCGGCTCACATCGCGGTGTTGCTGCGCAAGCACAAGCAGGTGTCCCTCGTCCACGACGCACTCGTGGCCGCCGGCGTGCCGTGCGTACTGGCCGGGGGGACGAGTGTGTTCTCCACCTCGGCGGCCAGGGAGTGGTTGTGGGTGCTCTACGCGCTGGAGCAGCCGCACCGGGCCGATCGCGTCCGGCTCGCGGCACTGACCCCGCTGCTCGGGCGCACCGTGTCCGACGTCGACGAACGCGGCGACGAACTGGTCGCCGAAATCGGCGGCTTGTTGCGCGAGTTGTCCGCGGTGTACATCCGATCGGGTTTCTCCGCGGTATTCGAACGCATCGGAGCGTACGGTGCGCTCGAGGCGCGACTGCTCGAGGAGCCGTCGGGCGAACGCCGGCTCACCGACCTACGGCACGTCGCACAGTTGCTCGAACATGCGGCGGCCGGTCAATCACTCGGTCTCGCGGCACTGACGCGGTGGCTCGAAGACAGGATCAACGACCCCGACGGCGGGTCGGCCGACCGCATCCGGCGTCTCGACAGCGACGCCGCGGCCGTGCAGATCCTGACCGTGCACGGCAGCAAGGGCCTGGAGTTCCCGGTCGTCTACGTTCCGTACGGCTGGGACGCCGCGAAGAATCCCGAGCCCGACAGACTCCTGCTCCACGAGAACGGACGTCGCATCCTCGACGTGGGCGGCAAAGGCAGTCCCGGCTACGCGGAACGCAAGCGCACGCACGACGAGGAAGAGGCCGGTGAAGAACTGCGACTGCTGTATGTCGCGGTCACCCGGGCGAAATGTCAGCTCACGCTCTCCTGGGCGCCGTCGACTCCCACGTCGCGCTCACCGCTGCACCGGTTGCTGTTCGCCCGCGAACCGGGCTCACCGGAGTTGGCCGCGGAGGGTCGAGTGCCCCACGACGAAGCGATGGCGGAGGAGTTCCACAGGTGGGCTGCCCCCGCGGGCGGACTGATCGCCGTCGAACCCGTGGGACAGTTCCCGATTCCCCATCTCACCTGGTCGGCGCCCCGGGAAGAATACGGCCGCCTCGCCGCGGCGAAGTTCGACCGGGTGATCGACGAAACATGGCGTCGCACATCCTATTCGGCGCTCACCGCCGCCGCGCACGACGAGCCGGGTGTGGGCAGCGAGGTGGAACAGCCGGAGAAGGACGACGAGCCGGAAGAGGCTCCGCTCGTCGCCGCGGACACGGCCACCGGGGCAACGGCCGCGGGTATTCCGTCCCCGATGAACCATCTCCCCGGCGGCACGGTGTTCGGCACCCTCGTGCACGCGGTGCTCGAAGTCGTCGATACCTCGGCTGCCGACCTGGAAGCCGAACTTCGTGCCTGCTGCCGGGAGGTCGTCGCGCAACGGTTGTCGCAGATCGACGCCGACGAACTGGCCGGCGCGTTGCTCCCGGTGCTGCGCACCCCGCTCGGCCCGCTCGGCCGGACCCTCGCCGACTTCCGTCCCGCCGACAGGCTCGCGGAACTGGATTTCGAATTGCCGTTGACCGGCGGTGACACCCCGGCGCCGATCACGGTCACGCTCGAGGGCGTGGCGAGCCTGATGCGCCGGCACCTCGCCCCCGGTGATCCGATGCTGCCGTATGCCGATGCGGTGCGACACCTCGAGCCGGTGCCGCTGCGGGGCTACCTCACCGGCAGTATCGACGCGGTATTGCGCACCCCCGAATCCCGTTTCGTCATAGTGGATTACAAGACCAACCGTCTCGCGCGGGTCGACGAACTGACCACCGCGCACTACACCCGTGAGGCGATGGCCGCCGAGATGATCCGTGCGCACTACCCGATGCAAGCCCTGCTGTACGCGGTGGCACTGCATCGATACCTGCGCTGGCGTCTGCCGGGATACGACCCCGAGGTGCATCTCGGCGGGGTGCAGTACCTGTTCGTCCGGGGGATGGCCGGCCCGGAAAGCCCACCCGGCAGCGGTGTCTTCGACTGGCAGCCTCCGGCCGCCCTCGTCGCCGATCTGTCGGACCTGCTCGCCGGAAAGGCCGTGTCGTGACAGATGCGCGAATAGCCCAGCGCGGCAAAGGCGCCCTCCGGACGTTCAACGAGGCGGGCGCCCTCGCTGCCGCGGACGTGCACGTCGCCGTGCGTCTCGCCACCCTCGGCGGGGAAACGGACACAGACGTGCATCTCGCTACCGCACTCGCGGTCCGCGCGGTGCGTGCCGGTTCCGTATGCCTCGACCTGACCCGCCTGCGTGATGTCACCGTGGAGGAGGACGAAAACGGGAACCCCCTGGTCGCTCCCGAAGACCTCCCGTGGCCGCGAGACGAGGACGTCCTCGCCGCCCTGCGCCGCAGCCCGCTCGTCGTGGGCGGCGGCCCGGGCGCACTGCGTCCACTGCGTCTGGTCGAGACCGCCGACGGGCCGCTGCTGTACCTCGACCGCTACTTCCGGCAGGAGCAAACGATCCGGCGGGTTCTGGCCGAGCGTGAAGGCCGCTTCCCCGAGGTCGACGAGGAGCAACTCCGTTCGGCTCTCACGAACCTGTTCCGGGACCAGGCGGACCCGTCGCTTCCCGCTCCTGCCCCCGATCGGCAGCGTATCGCCGCCGCGCTCGCGGCCACCCATCTGACGACGGTGATCGCGGGTGGCCCGGGCACAGGCAAGACCCACACGGTCGCACGCATCCTCGCGTTGCTCACCACACTCCACGGGCGCGACCTGCGAATCGGCCTCGCCGCTCCCACCGGAAAGGCCGCGGCCCGCCTGCAGGAATCGGTGCGCGAGCAGGAAACCGAGCTGAAACTTCCTCCGGACCTCACGGCGATGACCCTGCACCGGATGCTCGGATGGCAACGCGGCCGCACCCGCTTCCGCTATCACGGCGGCAACCACCTGCCGTACGACGTGATCGTGGTCGACGAGACGTCGATGGTGTCGCTGACGATGATGTGCCGCCTGCTCGAAGCGGTACGTCCCGACACGCGGCTGGTGCTGGTGGGCGATCCCGATCAGCTCGCGTCCGTCGATGCCGGTGCGGTGCTCGCCGACCTGGTCGGCCGGCCCATCACCGGTACGCTCAACCCGGTGTTCGAGCGTGCGGTCCCGCACGACCTCGCCGTCCCGCGCGATCTTGCCGCCCCCGGAGATCTGGCGGAGCGCGGGCTGAGCGTCAGGGAACACGCACGGTTGCGCGGCGGTGTGGTGCGCCTGAGCCGGGGACGACGCTTCGGCGGCGCAATCGCAGAGTTGGCGACAGCGGTCCGGCAGGGCGACGGCGACAAGGTCATGCAGATCCTCGGGAGCGGCAGCCCCGAGGTGTCGTTCGTGAGCCCGTCGGATCTCACCGCACTCCGGGCCGATGTGGTCCGGTCGGCCGAGGAGGTGACGGCGGCAGCAGAGCGCGGCGACGTCGCCGCAGCACTCGAGCGGTTCGAGAGCCATCGGTTGCTGTGTGCGCACCGCGACGGCCCGGCGGGCGTGAAACGGTGGGCACGCCAGGCCACCGAATGGATCGGGGCCGCCACCGGACGCTATCTCGATCCGGAACGCTGGTATCCCGGACAGCCGTTGCTCGTCACGGCGAACGACCACGACATGCGCATCTACAACGGTGACACCGGCGTGGTCGTCCGGCGCGGAGACGAACTCGTCGCGGCTTTCGCGCGGGGGGAGGAGCCCTATCTGCTGCACCCCAGCCAGTTGTCCGCCGTGAACACGGTCTATGCGATGACGATTCACCGCAGCCAGGGCAGTCAGTACGGCACGGTGTCGGTGGTGTTGCCCGAAGCGAAGTCGGCGCTGCTCACCCGGGAACTGCTCTATACCGCGATCACGCGGGCTCGCGTCCACGTCCGGGTCATCGGTACCGAGGAATCGGTACGCGCCGGCGTGGCACGGCAGGTGCTGCGAGCGAGCGGTCTACGTCGGGAAATCCCGGCGTAGTCGTCCCGCCCGGCTCCGGCGGTGCCATGCTCGTACAGGTGGACGGGGACACCGGAGCGGACACGGGCTGACGTGATGGAGTGGGCGGCGGCGGACGGTTACACGATCGGGCGGCTTCTGGTCACCCGCGGGCTCGCCGCGCTGTACCTGGTCGCATTCCTTGCCGCACTTCTGCAGTTCCGGGCGCTGATCGGTACGCGAGGACTGCTTCCGGTGCCCGACTACCTGGCCGCACGCAGTTTCAGGAGTTCGCCGAGTCTGTTCCATTTCCGGTACTCCGACCGTCTTTTCGCGACCCTCGCCACGGTCGGCGCGATCCTGGCGGCGCTCACGCTCGTCGGGTTCACCGAGCGGATGCCGTTGGTCGTGTGCATGGGCGTCTGGTTCGTGATGTGGGCGTTCTATCTGTCCATCGTCAACGTCGGCCAGGCGTGGTATTCGTTCGGCTGGGAGTCGCTGCTGCTCGAGGCGGGTGTGCTGGCGATCTTTCTCGGCAACGCCGACGTCGCACCGCCGTTTCTCGTGCTGATCCTCATGCGCTGGGTGCTGTTCCGGGTGGAGTTCGGGGCCGGGCTGATCAAGATGCGCGGCGATCCCTGCTGGCGCGATCTGACCTGCCTGTACTACCACCACGAGACACAGCCGATGCCCGGACCGCTGAGCCGCTGGTTCCATCTGCTGCCCCGGCCCGTGCACAAGGTCGAGGTGGCCGGAAATCACGTCACGCAACTGGTGGTTCCGTTCGCGCTGTTCCTCCCGCAGCCTGTGGCCGGAATCGCGGCCGCGGTGATGATCCTGACCCAGTTGTGGCTGGTGGCCAGCGGCAACTTCGCCTGGCTCAACTGGATCACCATCGTCCTGGCGTTCTCCGTACTGCCGGACGAGTTCTACGCCCGGTTCATCCCCGTGGAAACGGATTACCGGCCGACCCCGCTCCCGTTCACGGTGGCGGTGGTGGCCCTGACGGTGGTGACGGTGGTGCTCAGTTACCGCCCGGCCCGGAACCTCGCGTCGAAGCGGCAAGCGATGAACGCGTCGTTCAATCAATGGCATTTCGTCAACGCCTACGGGGCCTTCGGGAGTATCACCCGGACCCGCCGTGAGGTGATCGTGGAGGGGACGGCGGACCGGGTGGACACGCCCGCTACCGAATGGCGGGAGTACGAGTTCAAGGGAAAACCGGGGGATGTGCGGCGGCGGCCCCGCCAATACGCTCCGTACCACCTCCGCCTCGACTGGCTGATGTGGTTCGCCGCGATCTCGCGGGACTACGCCGCCGTCTGGTTTCCCCGCTTCGTGCGCAAGCTACTCGAAAACGATCGGGATACTCTGAAGCTGCTGCGGCACAACCCGTTCCCTGATCAACCGCCGGTTCGTGTCCGGGCGCGGCTGTTCCGGTACCGCTACGCCACTCGAACGGAGCGCAGGGCGACCGGAGCGTGGTGGGTGCGCGAGCCCGTCGCAGACTTCATGATGCCGATGGCGTTGTCGGACATGCAGATGCCGTGACGGGACGGGATACGGTCCGCGCGCCGCGTGCCAGGAGACGACTGCGCTAGGAGGCGACCGCGTCCACGGCTTTCTTCAGTGCCGACGGCTGCGCGGGTGATGTGGGCGCCTTCTCCTTGCATTCGAGAAGTTCCGCCCCGATCTCCTGCAACGTCTTACGGCCGAGGCTCTCGCGTACCTGCGGGAACCACTCGTCCTCTTCTTCCTCGATGTGGTGCTCGACGTTCTCGATCAGCACGGTGGTCTTGGCATCGAAACGTTCGTCGTCGGGCGACATCGCAGCGAGTTCGGAGATGAGCACATCGGCGACGTGGTGTTCTTCGTACGACTCGAGGACGTCGTCCTCGAGGTCGGGGACGAGGTCACGAACCCGCGGATACAGCACCTCGTTCTCGATGTAGGTGTGGACCGTCAACGCTGTGATGATCTTGTCGACGATCGCGGATTTGGTCTTGACCGCGTTGTCGCCGGCGCTACGGAAATCGCGGAACAACTTCCGGATCTCCTTGTGGTCGTTCTTCAGGATGACGAGCGCATCGGTGGACATGGACACCTCGTAGGATCGGGCCCGCCGGCGGGTCGGCAGTGGCGCAGTACCGGCCGATATACCCGAGCTCGACTGGGCGCAAACACTTCCCACCGAGGCCGACCGGACGTCGCGGTGACGAGACCCGCGCTACAGCGACCAGTGGATGGTGACGTGCGTGCCCTGCGGGCTCGGGGTGATGACCACGTCGGTCGCAAGACCGCGTATCAAGGCAAGACCGTGGCCTCGCGAGCTGGGGGACCCGTCGGCGTCGTGCCAGCAACCGTGGTCTGCAACCCGGACCTCGAGAACATGATCGAGGGGCAGATATGTCGCCTCGAAGTCGAGGGAAGCGGACGCGTCACCGGGGTCGTATGCGTGTTCCACCGCGTTGGCCAAGGCTTCGTAGCTTGCCAGCACGACATCGTGCTTGCGGTCGTCGTCGACATCGAGCTGCTCGAGCCATTGCCGCACGGCACGACGGAGATCCGAGATGTAGGCGGGATCGGCGCGGACACCCCGGAAGAAGATCCCCCCGGACGCGAAGGATGCAGTGCCGTTGCTGTCCGTCAGCATCGGAGACCCACTCGGACGGCGGACAGCGGTCCGGCTGCCGGCACACCGGGTTTCCCCTGCGTACACACTGCGAAGCCGGCTGATTCGGAGGCACTCTTGGGCAACTGCACGCAGCAGGCATACCCCACCGGATGCATGAATCCACATCCTGATGATCACGAAAGAAACATTGTTGTGACTCCGGTGATGATTTCCGTCGCCGTTCCGGGTCGTACTCCATGAATGGTGGCCACAGCGGACCACCGTCGACACCGAAGACAGACCGTCCGGGAAGGAAACACCATGCCCAAGATCACGCCGTGGTTGTGGTTCGACATGAATGCCGAGGACGCCGCACAGTTCTATACGACGGTGTTCCCCAACTCGCGGGTCGGAGAGATCACGTACTACGGGGAAGGGGCTCCGGTGCCCGAGGGCACGGTGATGTCCGTGGAGTTCGTCCTCGACGGCCAGGTGTTCTACGGGCTCAACGGCGGCCCACAGTTCCCCTTCAACGAGGGGGTGTCCTTCCAGATCGACTGTGCTTCCCAAGACGAAGTGGACCACTATTGGACCGCCCTGACCGCCGACGGCGGAAAAGAGTCGCAGTGTGGCTGGCTCTCGGACAAGTACGGATTGTCCTGGCAGGTCGTGCCGCAGCGGCTCGACGAACTGCTCGGCTCCTCCGACCGGGCCGCGGCCCAACGCGTGACCGACGCGTTGCTGACGATGCGGAAGATCGACGTGCCGACGCTCGAGGCCGCAGCGCGGGGATGAGACCCCGTAGGTGCCCGACCGCGCCTGCCCGGCGCGGTGCCGTGTAATTTTCGCGGTTATGCCCACACGCACGCAGCGCCTGGATGATTTGCCGTTCACCGGCAGGCACGGCCGTCTCCTCGCCGGTTCCGGCACCGGCTGGGCGCTCGACGCGATGGATGTCGGCCTGATCTCGTTCGTCATGGCCGCGCTCGCGGTGCAGTGGGATCTGTCGTCGACGCAGTTGTCCTGGATCGGGTCGATCGGCTTCGCCGGGATGGCCATCGGTGCGTCGGTGGGTGGACTGCTCGCCGACCGGATCGGCCGTCGTCAGGTGTTCGCTACGACTCTGCTCGTGTACGGGCTCGCGACCGGCGCGGCCGCGCTGTCGACCTCGGTGGCGATGCTCATCGCCCTCCGGTTCGTCGTGGGTCTGGGGCTGGGCGCCGAACTTCCGGTCGCCTCCACACTCGTCAGCGAATTCGCGCCCCGCAAGATCCGCGGCCGGGTGGTCGTCGCGCTCGAAGCGTTCTGGGCCGTGGGCTGGCTTCTCGCGGCGCTGATCGGGTACTTCGTCGTGCCGCTGAACGACGACGGGTGGAGGTGGGCGCTCGCTGTCGGCCTCGTGCCCGCAGCGTATGCGCTCGTCGTCCGGTTCGGGATGCCCGAATCGGTGCGGTTTCTCGAGAGCAAGGGCCGATACGACGAAGCCGAAGCGATCGTCCGTGACTACGAAGAGTCGGCCGGCCGCGCCACCACCGCCCGGGATCCCGGAGTCTCGCCCCCGCCGGACTCCGGCGAACCCACCGCACCGACGGATACCGGCCGGGTCTCGATCTGGGCTCCGAACCTCCGCGCGCGCACCGGCGCGCTGTGGATCGTCTGGTTCGGCATCAATCTGTCGTACTACGGTGCGTTCATCTGGTTGCCGAGCCTGCTGGTCGCCCAAGGGTTCGACCTCGTGACCTCGTTCGGCTACACACTGATCATCACGCTGGCGCAGTTGCCCGGCTACGCCGTGGCCGCATGGCTGATCGAGGTGTGGGGACGGCGCGCAACCCTCGCGACCTTCCTCGCCGGTTCCGCAGTGGCGGCGGCACTGTTCGGTCTCGCCGAGACGCCGGGGACCGTCATCGCGGCAGGGATGGCGCTGTCATTCTTCAACCTCGGTGCGTGGGGCGCACTGTATGCGATCGGCCCGGAGCTGTATCCGACATCGGTCCGCGGCTCGGGCACAGGTTCGGCGGCCGCATTCGGGCGACTCGCATCGATCGTCGCGCCGCTGCTCGTGCCCCTGTTGCTCGACTCCGGCGGCAACGCATTGGTGTTCGGTGTATTCGCGGCGTCGTTCGTCGTGGCGGCATGTGCGGCGATCACACTTCCCGAAAAGGCCGGAACCGTTCTCGAATAGGGTTGCCCCGGTGCTCGTCTGCCGTGAGCGGACAAAGGCGCTGCCGCGGTGCCGGATCCGGCGAAGGTGGATCCATGACCATTCCACCGCCCCCACCGACCAACTACCGCGACCAGCTCGCCGACAGGCTCCTCCGTCAGCGCATCGTGCAGATCACCGGCGAAGTGAACGACGAGACGACCGAGCGTGTCTGCTCGGAGCTGGTCCTCCTTGCCTCCGCCGACGACCGCCGGGACATCGTCCTGCACATCAACTCACCCGGCGGGTCCGTGCACGCCGGGCTGGCGATCTACGACACGATGATGCTCGTGCCCAACGACGTGGCAACCGTCGCCGTGGGCTTCGCCGCCAGCATGGGCCAGGTCCTGCTGGCTGCCGGAACCAAGGGCAAACGGAGTGCACTGGCGCACAGCCGCATCATGATGCACCAGCCGTCGGCCGGATTTGCGGGCACTGCCGTCGATATCGAGATCCAGGCCGAGAACCTCGAATACATGAAGCGCCAGTCGCAGCAGATTCTCGCCGAGGCCACCGGCCGATCCGTGGAGGAGATCGAGCGGGACAGCGACCGGGACCGCTGGTTCACCCCGGATCAGGCACGTGAGTACGGGATCATCGACGCCGTCGCCGCGTCGTTCGCCGAACTCGCGCCGTTCGGCGCGGGCCGACCGATCGGACTGTCATGAGCACCTACACGATCCCCAGCGTCATCGAACGCACGCCGGCGGGGGAACGCTCGTTCGATGTCTTCAGCCGGCTCCTCAACGAGCGAATCGTTTTTCTGGGAACCGAAATCGACGACGGTGTCGCGAACGTCGTGATGGCACAGCTGCTGCATCTCGAAGCCGAGACCCCCGATCTCGAGATCGGCCTCTACATCAATTCTCCGGGCGGATCGTCGACCGCGATGCTCGCGATCTACGACACCATGAAGTTCGTGCGGGCACGCGTCGCCACGTACTGCATGGGCCAGGCGGCTTCGGCGGCGGCGGTGCTTCTCGCCGCCGGCGCACCGGGACGACGGCACGTGCTCGCCCACTCCCGGGTGCTGCTGCACCAACCGTCGGCGCAAGGGCAGGGCACCATCTCCGATCTCGCGCTGCAAGCCGCAGAAGTGATGCGTGTGCGGGCGCAGACCGAGAACATTCTCGCCGCGCATACCGGACGCGACGTGGAGCAACTGCGCCGAGACACCGACCGCGACCGCATCTTCTCGCCCGAGGAGGCCGTGTCGTACGGGCTGGCCGATCACGTCCTGCTCGAGCGGGACGGCTTCTAGCTCACGCCGCGCACAGTTCGATGCCGCCGCTCCGGGGCGCCCGGAGCGTGCGGTGTGCGGTCATCCGGCGGATCCCACGGCCGAGCAACTGCTCTATCGGCAGTTCCAGCGCGTCACACACCGACCGAAGGATCTCCGATGACGCTTCTTTGCGGCCGCGCTCGACCTCCGACAGGTACTGCTTCGACATTCCGACGGCACGGGCGACATCGTCGAGGCTGCGATCCTGGTCGCGGCGCTCGTCACGCAGGATCTCGCCGTAGATCTGCCGGAGCAGTGCAGGTTGCGGCGCCTTGGCGCGCGGCTCGGGCCGCCGGGACGTGCGCGTGGCGCGGGCGGCGGCCAGATCGACGACCGAGTCCTGCTTCGGATCCATGGCGTCATTCTGCTCCCACGACCGCCCGTGCGTTCCGGGTTCAGCTGTCGA
>JADGMW010000257.1_pt1 | contig 29394 bp, 27 predicted proteins | sample 8641801 | NCBI WGS metagenome assembly JADGMW01 (sample SAMN16272018, study PRJNA661076) | feces metagenome | isolation source: fecal sample from diarrhoea affected cattle A | host: Bos taurus | place: South Africa: Lokaleng Village, Mahikeng | collected 2019-09
AGGTCACCCGCTCGGCGCTGCAGAACGCAGCGTCCATCGCGGCTCTGTTCCTGACCACCGAGGCCGTTGTCGCCGACAAGCCGGAGAAGTCTTCTGCTCCGGCCGGCGATCCGACCGGCGGCATGGGCGGCATGGACTTCTGATCCAGCCCCCGGCATACGCCAGGTAGTCCTCCGCGAGGCCCGAACCCATCTCGATGGGTTCGGGCCTCGCGGCATGTCCGGGGAGCCTCGTTGTTCCTGATGCGTTCGGCAGGAACGCATTCCCGGGATTACCGAGCGGACGACCTGCGTAACTCGCGGCCGCTGAGTGCCCGGGGTGCGTACACGGCCCGGCCCCGTCCTTCCGGCCGCGACCCTGACCTTCGAGACCCGAAATCCCACCCCCGAACCCGATGTCCGATTCATTCCCATTGGGAGGTCTATGGTGTATCAATTGACAGAGCCCTCGATTATTCAGGGCGGTAACTCAGCGTCGCCGTTTGGCTGACGAAAGCACACGGGAGGTCGGTCGAGTGATCTCGGCGTTGTTCCGGCGAGCGATCGCCACTGTAGGGATAGGGGTGCTGGTTCTCCTCGGAGCACCGGGCATTGCTTCCGCCGAGCCTGTTTCGCATCTGTCCCGCGTCGAGGTCAAGAGCGATCGCGTCGTGGTGGCCCACGTGTACTCCGCAGCGATGGATCGTGAAGTGGCGCTGCGCGTGTACACGCCGGCGGACACGAGCGTGCCGAGTCCGACGCTCTATCTGCTCAACGGCGCCAGTGGCGGGCAAGGGGTGGCCACCTGGGATGCGCGGACGAACATGGACGAGTTCTTCGCCGACAAGAACGTCAACGTGGTCACTCCGTTGGACGGCTCGTTCACCTATTACACCGATTGGCTCGAGGACGACCCGATTCTGGGCCGGAACAAGTGGACGACGTTCCTCACTCGTGAACTGCCGCCGATCATCGATGCCGAATTCGGCACGACCGGCACGAATGCGATCGCGGGATTGTCGATGTCGGGGACTTCGGTTCTGAGTCTCGCGATCGCGGAGCCGACACTGTACAAAGCGGTGGGTGCCTACAGCGGCTGTGCCGAAACGAGCACCGAACTCGGGCAACTTTATGTCCGGGCAGTGGTGGAGAGTCGCGGAGAAGCGAACGCGGAGAACATGTGGGGCCCGTACGGCGGCCCCGGTTGGGTCCAGAACGATCCCTTCGTCAACGCCGAGAAGTTGCGGGGCATCGATCTCTACATCTCCTCGGCCACCGGGCTGCCGGGTGAGCATGATCGTCTCGGCTCTACCTGGGTCGGCGACGATCCGGGCCTGCTGGCGAACCAGGTGGTTGTCGGAGGCGTGATCGAGGCGGCGGTCGACAACTGCACGCGCCGGTTGGCTGCGCGCCTGGAGGAGCTGGAAATTCCCGCTGTGTTCGACTTCCGTCCGGCGGGAACGCATTCCTGGGGTTATTGGGAAGACGATCTGCACAACTCGTGGCCCATGCTTGCGAACGCACTCGAGGTGAGCTGAGACGACACCGACCCGGTGCGCGCACTTGACGAACCGGTCATCACCTTCGATGGTGATGACCGGTTCGTCGTATACGGCGGTTCGCGGCAGCGGACAAAATCCGTCGTTGGCGTCGCTGTCGACGGATGACCGGGTGGGTCCGATGTGGCCGGACCCCAGGTGCACGCCTCGGAAACTGGGCTGACTCCCACCGGAATGTCCGTTTCGCACTATTCCTCCTTCTCGTGGTGTATCTATTGATGCGTCTCCGGACTATTCGGAGGCGGTCATCGGGCGTCGCCGCGTGCGTCGACGAAGCATCAGGGAGGGTCGAGTGATCTCGGCGTTGTTCCAGCGGATACTTGCGGTGGTGGGGGTAGCGGCGACGGTTCTCGTCGCGCTGCCGAATATTGCGTCCGCACAGAATGTTTCGTATCTGTCCCACATCGTTGTCGAGAACGAACGCGCGGTGGTGGCCCACGTGTACTCCGCGGCGATGGACCGGGTCGTGCCGCTTCGTGTGCGCACACCGGCCGACACGAGTCGCGCCGCCCCCACGCTCTATCTGCTGAACGGGGCCGGCGGAGGGCAGGGGGTGGCCACCTGGGACGAGCAGACGGACATCGACGAATTCTTCGCCGACAAGAACGTCAACGTCGTGACTCCGCTGGACGGATCATTCAGCTACTACACCGACTGGCGACGGGACGATCCGGTACTCGGCCGCAACAAGTGGACCACCTTCCTCACGCGTGAGCTTCCTCCGGTCATCGATGCCGCCTTCGGTACGACGGGTGTGAATGCCATCGCGGGGCTGTCGATGTCGGGGACGTCGGTGTTGGGCCTCGCCATCGCGAAGCCGACGTTGTACCGGGCGGTGGGCGCCTACAGCGGATGTGCCGAAACGAGTACAGAACTCGGGCAACTCTATATCCGGACCGTGGTCGAAAGCCGCGGAGGAGCCGATGTGGAAAACATGTGGGGCCCGCTCGACGGTCCCGGATGGGTCGAGAACGACCCGTACGTCAACGCCGAGAAGTTACGAGGTATCGACCTCTATGTCTCCTCGGCTACCGGACTCCCGGGCAAGCATGAGCACCTCGGCGCCCGTTCGGTCGGGAACGACCCGGCTCTGCTGTTGAACCAGGTGGTGATGGGCGGCGTGATCGAGGCTGCGGTCGACGACTGCACACGGCGTCTCGCAGCCAGGCTCGAAGAGCTGGATATACCCGCTGTTTTCGAGTTCCGCCCGACCGGAACGCATTCCTGGGGCTACTGGGAAGACGACTTGCACAACTCGTGGCCCATGCTTGCGAGGGCTATGGAGACGCGCTGATATTTGCACGGTCGGGTGCGCTCACCTGTCATGGGCGCACCGCGATCTACTGTGCGAATTATGTTGATGCGCAGTGGATTAGCGAATCATCAGCGCTCACGACTTCTCCACAAAAACCATTGACGCTTTAAGTACCGGACAGTATGGTTGGCCCCACGGCACCCGCTCGGATCCGAAATTTACTGTGCCGCAACCGATCTGTTTCATCGTCTCCAGGAGGACACATGGGTAGCACAACGATCACCGAGATCATCAACTTCTTCTTCTCGCTGCTCCTGCAGACCGCGCAGTTCATCAGCTGATCGCCGCATAACCCGATCGCCGCTGTACCCGATCGCTGGTTGTACCTGACCGTCGATCGTCGCTGTATCCGACGCCCGGGGGCATGAGGTCTCCGGCAGGAATCTGGAGGAAACATGGGTAGCATCTCGAGTGGTTTCGAAGCCATCAGCCAGTTCGTCGAACTGATCCTGGTGATCGCGCCGGTACTGCTGACCGGCTCGCTGTAAAGAGTGGATTATGAGGCCGTGAGTCCCGAGGTTCGGGGCTCACGGCCTCTTCCGTTTCGTGGGCGCGTTCGTCAGCGCCGGACCGCCGGTTCCCTCCGGCCTGATCAGCTTTGCAGCGCCGGCTCGGCCGATTGCTTCGCGAGTCGGGCGGCGATCGCTGCACACACCAGCAGCTGAATCTGGTGAAACAGCATGAGGGGAAGAATGATCAGTCCGATGGGTTCTCCGGGAAACAGAACCGTGGCCATCGGCAGGCCGGTGGCGAGCGACTTGGTGGAACCGCAGAAGAGGATGGCCGTCCGGTCCTCGTACGAGAATCCGAGTTTGGCGGGCGCGTACCAGGTGAGCGCCAGCACGATCGCCAGCAGGAGTATGCACACTCCGGCGAGTGCAAGCAGACGCAGAACAGACAACTGGGTCCAGATGCCCTCGTTCATGCCGCGACTGAACGCGACATAGACGACGAGCAGAATGGAACCGCGGTCGACGAGCTTGAGGGGCTTGCCGTGTGCCGTGACCCAGCCCCCGATCCAGCGGCGCATGACCTGGCCCGCGACGAAGGGGACCAGCAACATGAGCACGATGTCCAGCACTGCCGCGGAACTGAAGGTCACTCCTTGCGTACTCATCGTCACTGCGACGAGTGCCGGGGTGAACAGGATTCCGAGCAGGCTCGAGGCAGATGCCGAGACGACCGCGCCGGGGATATTGCCGCGCGCAACGGAGACCAGTGCGATCGAGGACTGCACTGTCGAGGGCAGCAGGCACAGGTACAACACACCCAGATAGAGCGGCTCGGTGAGCAGCCACGGAACGAAGACCTTGGCAGCAAGGCCGAGGAGCGGGAAGATCACGAAGGTGACCGCGAGAATGGTCGCGTGCAGCCGCCAATGTCTCAGGCCCGCCACGGCTTCGGCGGTAGACAGGCGCGCGCCGTACAGGAAGAAGAGAAGGCCGATCGCGATCTTCGATGCCCATGTGAAGACATCGAGCCCGACGCCGTGTGCGGGCAGGGCCGCGGCGACGGCAACTGTCAGCACGATTCCGACAAGGAACGGGTCGAGTCGATTGAGAAACGGGATCTTCGCCAGCATGGTTCGACGCTAGGCCATGGTGGGCTGATTCGAGAAGCCGATTACCGCGATCACTGTGATCACAGATTGTGATTGAATGCAGGGGTGTTCGATCCCGTCCACCTCCGTAGTTTCCTGGCCGTCGAAAGCGAACGCAGTTTCACGGCGGCGGCGCGGCGCCTGGGCCTGCGGCAATCCACCGTGAGTCAGCACGTCGCCAAACTCGAGGCGACTGCGGGTCGTCGGCTGTTCGTGCGCGACACCCACACCGTCGAGCCGACCGCCGACGGGAGCGCGATGCTCGGATTCGCCCGCGAGATCCTCGAGCGTCACCACGCCGCCCAGCGTTACTTCACCGAATCCACCGTCAGTGGGCGCGTGCGGTTCGGTGCGTCCGACGATCTGGTGCTCCACGAACTCCCCGCGATCCTCGCCGAGTTCCGGCGGGGGCATCCGCGTGTGGATTTCGAACTCACCGTCGGACTCAGTGAGAACCTGCACCGCAGCCTGGAGGACGGCGATCTCGATCTCATGTTCGGAAAGCGCCGGCCCGGCGAGCGTCACGGCGAACTGATCTTCCGTGACAAGCTCGAGTTCCTCGGCGCACCCGGCTTCGTGCCGGACCCGGAGGGACCGATACCGCTCGTCACCTATCCCCACCCGTCGCTGACCCGGGAGATCGCGCTCGACGTGCTCCAGCGGTGCGGATACGGAGCGCGGGTGACATGCGTCGCCGACAGTCTCATCGGGTTGAGCGCTGCAGCACTGGCGGGGCTGGGTGTCGTTCTGCATGCGAGCCGGCTCCCACCGGCGGGTCTCGTTCCTGTTCGGTCCGCAACCCGCCGGTTACCCGATGCCGGTCATCTCGATTTCGTGCTCGTCGCCCGCCGAAGCGTGCTCAGTGAGCCGGAGCGTGCGCTCCGTGCAGCGATTCTGGCCAACGCCGACCGGCTGGTGCGCGATACCCACGACACCGACCCTCATTCCGGCAGCAGCATCCACAGGGCGAGGTAGAGAAGCACTGCCGTGCCACCGGTGACGAACGCTGCGAGCACCGCGCCCGCGCGGACGAGATTGACGTCCAGGCCGAAGTATTCGGCGAGGCCTCCGCAGACGCCACCGAGCATGCGCTGCGACGAGGAGCGGGCGAAGGGACGGGGGGTGTTGTTCTCGAATGTCATGATTCGATCGTGCCGGTTGTGAGCCTTCCGCACATCGGGGACGAACCCGGATCTCTACCCTGATCTTTCTCTCGGGGGTGCGAGCGAGACCCAGGATCAGGATGAGGCCAAGTATCGCCGGTCGTGATCGGGAAGAGCAGACTCGGTGTTCGTCATGTTTTCGAGAAGGAGTTCCCGTCCATGGACACCGTCAGCGATCGTCGTCTCGTCGCCTTGCTTCGCCGCTACGGCGCCGATGAAGCCGAACGTGTAGGCGCCCGCATCGACCCATTGCTGTGGAACGACGTTCTTGCGGTTCAGCTCGCGCACCGGTCGGTACGGAAGTTCCTGCCCGAGAAGGTGTCCGAAAGCCACCTCCGTGCGATCGTCGCGGCGGCTTCGTCGGCTGCCAGTTCCAGCAACCTGCAGTTGTGGAGTGTGATCGCGGTGACCGATCGTGAGCGCCTCGGCCGCATAGCGGAACTCGCCGGCAACCAGGAGTCGGTGCGCAACGCGCCTCTTCTCCTGGTGTGGGTCGCGGATCTGGCGCGTGCCGCCCGGTTGGCGACGAGGCGTGGCAGAGACCTCGTCAACGCGGGCTATCTCGAATCGGCAGTGCTCGGGATCGTCGACACGACCCTGGCCGCGCAGAACGCCGCACTCGCCGCGGAATCACTCGGGCTCGGCACGGTATTCATCGGGGCGCTCCGTGACCACCCGACCGACCTTGCTTCCGAACTGGCCTTGCCCGACCACAGTTTCGCCGTGGTCGGGCTGGTGGTGGGCCGTCCCGACCCGGCCGAGTATCCGGAGGTCAAGCCGCGGCTCGGTCAGGACGTCGTGCTGCATCGAGAGCAGTACGGGTCCGGCGCGGAGGATGGGGAGGAGGAAGGGGTAGCCGCGTACGAGGACGCCATTGCGCAGTTCTACCGGGGCCAGGGCTTGCCGGACAGTTGGAGCGAGCGCGTCCTCGGTCGTTTTGCCGCACCGGGTGCGCTGGGGCACCGGGAAGGTCTGCGGCAAGCGTTGCTGCAGCGAGGGTTCGGATTCGAGTGAGGACTCGTCCGTGGGCAGTGCTCAACGGCAGACGACGGTGAGTCCGATTCCGCGCCAGACCTCGGTTTCGACGCGCTCGAATGCCCCGTCCTCGTGGTCGTACTCGTAGTCGACCTCGACGCGGTTTCCCTTGTCGCGTTGCTCGGTGACGACGCAATGACCCGACAGATTGCCCGACCGGTTCGTGATCGAATGAGGAATGTTGCGTTCGGTGAGAAGCTCGACCGCCGACTGCTGGCTCATGCCGACGACGACGGGAACGGTTTGTGCTGTGGCAGTGCCTGTTCCGAGAGCGACGGCCGCCGCGCCGGCGAAGAGTGCTGCAATGACCCTGGTGCGCATGAATTCTCCCGATGGTGAGTGACCCGCGAAAACGAACACGTCTATCGTGCGCCGGACATGCACCCGAACACATCCGGGCACGTCCCCCATCTCGACCCTGAACTCGACCTCGGGGTCGAGCGGAATCCGGGGTGCGATGCGGGTGGGTCTGCGTACGATCGGGTCCATGGCGGGACGGACACGGGTGGCGCTTGCGCTGGGGAGCGGGGGCGCCAGGGGGTATGCGCATATCGGCGCGATCCAGGTGATCGAGGAACGCGGCCTCGAAATCGTCGGCGTGGCAGGCGCTTCGATGGGTGCGCTGGTCGGGGGTGTCTACGCGGCGGGCAAACTCGAGCCGTACACGCAGTGGGCGCTGAGCCTGTCCCAGATGGATGTCGTGCGGCTGCTCGACGTGTCGGTGTCGGCTCCCGGCGCCATCCACGCCGAGCGGATCCTGTCGAAGATGCGCGACATACTCGGAGAGGTCTCGATCGAGGATCTGCCGATCCCGTTCACGGCCGTTGCCACCGACCTCGCGGCGGGACGCGCGGTGTGGTTCCAGCGGGGTCCCGTCGACGCGGCGATCCGAGCGTCGATCGCAATTCCCGGCGTCATCACTCCCGTGGTGCTCAACGGCAGGGTTCTCACCGACGGAGGCACACTGTCGCCGTTGCCGATCGCCCCGACCGTCGGAATGCACGCTGATCTCACGATCGGCGTCAGTCTCGCCGGAGAGGACGGCGGTCGGCCGCACTCACCCGAGAACGCGAGTTCGGAACCGCGGCCTGCCGAGGAATGGATGGGACGTTTCCGTCGTAGCGCTGCCTCGGTGCTCGAAACCGACATCGTGCGATCGGTGGTCAACCGGTTCTCCGCGAGCAGCGTCGACAACGACGACTCGTTCGCGGACACGACGGTCCCCGAGGCGGATACCGGAACGCACGACGCGCCGACGCCGAAGTTCGGACGCGTTGCGGTGATGAACCGGTCGCTCGACATCATGCAGTCGGCCCTGTCGCGGTTCCAGCTCGCCGCCTATCCGCCGGACGTGTTCGTCGAGGTCCCGCGAACCGCGTGCCGGAGTCTCGATTTCCACAGGGCCGCGGACATGATCGCTCTGGGAAGAGCGCTCACCGCGGCGGCGCTCGACGACGCCGGCATCCCGGACCCCGCCACGCGGGAGGTCGCGCCCGAACCGGCGAACGACGAGCCCGGATCGGCCTAGTCTGAGCCGGTGCAGACCGTACCGATCCAGTTACCCGACGGCACCACGACACCGGTGCGGTTGTTCGCGGGCCCCGATCACGAGCACGAATCCCGTCGCGATTCGTCACGCGCAGTGGTCGTGATCGTGCCGGGACTCGGCGTTCCCGCCGGATACTACGAATCGTTCGCCGAGGCGCTGACCGGGTACGGGTTCGATGCGGCGATCTGCGAACTGGCGGGGCAGGGGGACAGCCGCCCCCGGCCCGGACCGGAGAGCACCTACGGCTACCACGACATCGTCGCCGTGCATCTGCCCGCCGTGTTCGAGGTGGTGCGGGAGCGCTTTCCGGATTCGACGCCCTATCTGCTCGGGCATTCGATGGGAGGCCAACTCGGCGTGCTCTACGCGTCGCGGATCCGCGGCCGGCTCGGCGGGCTGATTCTCGTCGCTGCGGGCACCCCGTATTACCGGCACTACCGCGGTGCCCGCCGCCCCGGACTCCTGCTGGGCTCGGCGGCGATGTCGTTGACGTCGAGTGTCGCGGGTTTCTGGCCGGGCGACCGGATCGACGTGGCAGGATTCGGCCGGCAGTCCCGCGTCCTGATTTCCGACTGGGCGCGGCTCGCGCGCGGAGGCCGGTTCGATCCGGCCGGCGCCGACATCGACTACGAGGAGCGGCTTGCCCGCCTCACCCTGCCGGTCCTGTCGATCACCATCGAGGGCGACGAGCTGACGCCGGTGGAGTCGGCCCGCCACCTGCTGGGCAAACTGCCCGCCGCGGACATCACGACGTGGCACAACCCCCGGAAGCTCGGGCACAACGGCTGGATCCGCGACAACGCCGACACGGCGGCGAAGGTCGCCGCGTGGTTACGCGACCGCTAGGTCACGTGAGTTTGTCCGCCAGGAACGTGAAGGTCAGCGCCGACTTGAATGCCGCCTGCGCATTGTCGGCTGCACCGCCGTGTCCACCTTCGATGTTCTCGTAGTACCAGACTTCGTGACCCTCCTCCTCGAGGCGGGCGACCATCTTGCGGGCATGGCCGGGGTGGACGCGATCGTCGCGAGTGGAGGTCGTCACGAGGATCGGCGGGTACGTCGCATCCGGGTCGGTGTTCTGGTACGGCGAGTATCCGCTGAGGAACTCCCATTCTTCGGGCTTGTCGGGGTCGCCGTACTCGGCCATCCAGGAAGCACCGGCGAGCAGCAGGTGGTAGCGCTTCATGTCGAGCAACGGCACCTGGCACACGATCGCGCCGAACAACTGCGGGTACCGGGTGAGCATCACGCCCATCAGGAGTCCGCCGTTGCTGCCTCCCTGCGCGCCGAGCTGCTCTGCCGTGGTGATGCCCCGCGCCACAAGGTCTTTCGCAACGGCGGCGAAGTCCTCGAAGACTTTGTGCCGGTTCTCCTTGAGCGCTTGGGTGTGCCAGCCCGGACCGTACTCGCCACCGCCGCGGATGTTGGCGATCACGTACGTGTAGCCCTTCTCGAGCCACGCGCGGCCGATACCTCCGCTGTAGGCGGGCACCATCGAGTTCTCGAATCCGCCGTAGCCGTACAGCAGGGTGGGTGACGGGCTCGTGGTATTGCGTCCCACCACGAAGTACGGAATCTGTGTGCCGTCGTCGGATGTCGCGAAATGCTGCACCACCGAAATGCCGGTGGCGTCGAAGAAGGACGGCGCGGACTTGATCGGCTCGATCCGGCCACCCACCGTGCCGGACAGCAGTGTCGCCGGGATCGTGAAACCGCTCGAATTGAGGAAGAAGTCGTCGCCGGTGAGCGGATCCACGTCGATGATCGATGTCGACGTCGCGTCCGGCACCCCGGGCAATTCCTCGTCCGACCAGCCGTCGGCGCCGGGGGTGAGGACCCGCATCTGGGTCTGCACATCGCGCAACGTGACGACGAGCAGATGGTTCTGCGTCCACGCGTACTGTTCGAGCGATGTGTGCTCGTCGGGAGTGAACAACACCGTCAGGTCCCGCGAGCCCGACAGGAACGAGGGATAGTCGGCAGCGAGCAACGCGCCGGCGGGGTGCCCCAGCCATTCGGAGCGGGTACGGATCAGCAGGTGATCGCGGTACACACTCACCCGCGCGTCGTGTGGAACTTCGAGTTCGACGAGTTCGCCGGTCGCCGTCAGTTCGAACCGCCGGGCCCGGTAGAAGTCGAGAGCACGATCGACGAAACTGCGCTCGTAACCGGGGGTGTCGTCGTACCACGCGGACACCGCGACATCGCCCGCTTCGCCCTCGAAGACCGTGTCCACGTCGGCCAGGGGCGTTCCGCGCCGCCAGCGCGCGGCGATGCGGGGATATCCGGAGTCGGTCAGTGATCCCTCGCCGAAATCTGTTCCCACATAGACGGTATCGGCATCGATCCACCCGATGTCGGTCTTCGCCTCCGGCACTTCGAAGCTGTCCGGTCCGGAGACGAACTGCCGCGTGACGAGGTCGAACTCGCGAACGACCGTGGCGTCGGCACCGCCGCGCGAGAGGCTGATGAGCGCGCGCGTCTGGTCCGGACGCAGGACCTGGGCACCCGACCACACCCAGTTCTCGCCTTCCTCTTCGGCCACGGCATCGAGGTCGACCAGGACGTCCCACTCCGGGTTGTCGCGTACGTACTGGTCCATCGTGGTGCGTCGCCACAGCCCGCGCACATGAGTGGCGTCACGCCAGTAGTTGTAGAGGTACTCGCCGCGGCGCCGGGCATACGGAATGCGAGCGTCGGTGTCGAGAACTTCGCGGATCCGGCTTTCGAGTGTGCCGAAACCGGTGCTGCGGGTATAGGCGTCGACCGTGCGGTCGTTGTGGGCGCGGACCCAGTCGAGCTGCTTCTCGCCCGTGACGTCCTCGAGCCAGAGGTACGGGTCGGTGGTGGTGTCGCTCATGACTTCATTTCTACCCGGCATTACGCTGCCGAGGTGCAGCTCACCCCCGCGGACGCGCAGATGTACTGGCTCTCCGATCGAATGCCGAACGACCAGTTCCTGCTCTTCTGCTTCGCTACCGACGCCGGTGTGGACGAGGTGCGCGAGGCGGTGCGCAGGCGTACCGACGTCATGGGGAAGTTGCTGTGCCGCGTCCGGGACGTTCCCCGGCATCTGGACTACCCGTATTGGTGTCCGAGAACTTTCGGCGACGACCTCGTCGCCGAGCACCGGCTCGACGATCCGTCGTGGGAGAACGTGCAGAACGCACTGGGGGACCTCGTTGCGACGGTGCTCGATGCTCGGGTGAGCCCGTGGCGCCTGCACGTATTCACCGGAGTGCGCGGCGCGCCCCTGTGTGACGATGCCGCCCTGGTGGTCGTCTGGCAGGTCTCGCACGCGTTCGCGGACGGCCGTGGGGCCACCGCCCTGGCCAGGGCGCTGTTCGGTGCGGACGAGCCACCGGCGTCGCCGCGTCCGGAGCCAGGGCCCGTCGCGTGGGAGATGGTCGTTCGTGCCGCCGCCCGGTTTCCCGCGCAGGTCGTTCGCCTGGCGCGGTCGGGTCGGCGTGCGGCCGCTGCGGCACGCGCTCTCGACGCCGCGACCGCGGCAGGTGAGATACCGGCACCGGCCGCCGGGCGGCCACTCGTCGGCGTCAACTGCGATCCGGGCACCGAGCGCAGCGTCCGCGCCGTGGTGTTCCGGTCCGCTGCCTTCCGCGGTGGTGGACATACCGTCACCGTCGTCGCATTGACGGCGATCTCGGTGGCGCTGTCCAGGTTCCTCGAGACGCGCGGCGAGAGCGTGCCGGACCGGCTCGGTGCGGAGGTCACCGTGGCGGTCGGGGCCGTGGGTTCCGCGAACAACAACTATCGCAATGTCGGCGTCGACCTGTTCGTCACCGAGTCCGACCTGGGTGTCCGGGCTGCCCGCATCGCTGCCGATCTGGGTGCGCGTCGTGAGAGAGTGACCGATCCGCTGCTCGCGCAGCGCGACGCGGCAGCCGAGCATGTTCCGGCCCCTCTGTCGCGGTTCGGGATCGTTCGGTACGCGTCGCCGCGTCCCGTCACCGTCACGGGAAACACCGTGGTGTCGAGCGTCTTCCGTGGTTCTGCCGACCTCGCCCTCGCCGGTGGGCCGGTGGTGTTCAGCGCCGGATTCCCGGCACTGTCGCCGGCCATGGCGTTGACCCACGGTGTATACGGACTCGGAGAGACGGTCACGATCGGTGTGGCCGCGGGCAGTCGGGTGATTCCCGATCTCGATGCGTACGAGCAGATGGTGCGCGACGCCGTCGCCGAGGTCGGCGCGGCGCTCTCCCCGGCGAGATGAGCGCCGGTGGAATAGCACCGGCCGCTGCGGTCCCGCGCATGTACCGTGCGGGGAGCAATCGAATCGGCGAGGCGGGGGCAGCACGGTCATGGGCGTATACGTAGTAACGGGATCAGCGTCGGGTATGGGCAGGGCGAGCGCGGAAAGACTGCGCGCCGCAGGCCACACCGTGATCGGTGTGGACATCCGGGACGCCGATGTGGTGGCCGACCTCTCGACTCCGCAGGGGCGGTCCGACGCCATCCGCGGCACCCTCGATCGGGCCGGAGCCACGCTCGACGGTGCGGTTCTCGCCGCCGGCCTCGGCCCCACTCCCGGTAGGGAACCGCTCATCGCCCAGGTCAACGTGCGAGGTGTGATCGATCTGCTCGTGGGCTGGCGCCCGGCACTCGCCGCGGCCGGAAACAGCAAGGTGGTGGTCTTCGGCTCCAACTCCACGACGACCACGCCGGGCGTACCGAATTCTGCGGTGAAGGCGTTTCTCGCGGGCGACATGGACAAGGGCGTCGCGCGGGCCACCAGGATCGCCAAATCGGGGCCGCCGTTCACCTACGCAGCGTCCAAGATCGCGGTGACACGCTGGGTTCGCCGCACAGCGGTGACGCCGGAATGGGCGGGCTCCGGCATCCGCCTCAACGTGCTCGCGCCGGGTGCCATCTCCACACCACTGCTCGACGCACAACTCGACAGTCCGTTGAAGAGGGCGGTCGAGAGCTTCCCTGTTCCGCTCGGCGGATTCGGCGACGCCGAACAGATCGCGCAGTGGGTCGAGTTCATGGTGTCCCCGGCCGCCGACTTCATGGCCGGCAGCGTGGTGGTTGTCGACGGTGGCACCGAGGCATACTTCCGGCCGGACGACTGGCCGGTTCGCGTGCCGTTCCGGTCGATACCCGGATACCTGCGCCGGATGCGCTCTTTCGCTCGCAGAACCGGTACCTCGGGCGACTGACCCGCATCCCCCGATCGGTTGATGCCGTCTGAGACCGTCGGGCGATGTGGCGGCCCGCCCCCGCCGGGCAAGCTCGGACCATGCCCATCGTAGAAGTGAAAGGCCTGTACAAACGGTACGGCGACCGCGCCGCCGTCGACGGCGTGAGTTTCGATGTCCGAGAAGGAGAGATATTCGGAATTCTCGGCTCCAACGGGGCCGGGAAGACCACCACGGCCGAATGCGTTTCCGGCTTGCGGGCACCGGACGAAGGGACCGTACGCGTCGCCGGGCTCGACCCGGTCGCCGACCGCCGCGTGCTGACGGAACTGCTCGGGGCTCAGCTACAGCAGAGCGAACTCCAGCCGAAGCTGACCGTGCAGGAGGCTCTCGACCTCTACGCATCGTTCTACCCGCGTCCCGCGGACGGGACGGCGCTGGCCGAACGGCTCGGCCTCGAGCACGTGCTCGACACCCGGTTCGCGAAGTTGTCGGGGGGACAGCAACAGCGCCTCTTCATCGCGCTCGCGCTGATCGGATCGCCGCGGGTGGTAGTGCTGGACGAACTCACCACGGGCTTGGATCCGCGTGGCCGCCGCGAGACATGGTCGCTGATCGAAGAGATCCGGGACTCGGGGGTCACGGTGCTGCTGGTCACCCATTTCATGGAAGAGGCGCAGCGGTTGTGCGACCGGGTCGCGGTATTCGATACCGGCAGGATCAAGGCGCTGGGCACGCCCTCGGAACTCATCGCCCGCACCTCGACAGCGGTCGTCGTCTCGTTCCGCCCGTCGGCTCCGCTCGATCCGGAAGCCCTGACGGCATTGCCCGGAGTCCTGGCAGTGCGTCACGACCACGACCGGCTGGTCGTGGAAGGCAACGACGACTCGGTCGATGCGGTGCTCGCGCTCCTCGCTCGCGACGGCATCTCCGCTCGACGGCTCCGCATCACGGAAGCCACGCTCGACGACGCATTCCTCGATATCACGACCCCGGAGAAACGGCCATGACGACGACCGATACGAATCCTGTGACCGCGGTAGTGCGCACCGAAGCGCGCCTGTTCGTCCGCGAACCCGGCGCGATGTTCTGGATCCTCGCGTTCCCTGTCGTCCTACTGACGATTCTCGGCCTCATCCCCGCCTTCCGGGAGCCGGACGCGAGTCTCGGAGGACGCCGGGTGATCGATCTCTACGTTCCGACCGTGGTGTTGCTGTCGATGATCGTCGCGGGTATCCAGACGATGCCTGCTGTGCTGTCGTCGTATCGCGAACGCGGAATCCTGCGCCGGCTGTCGGTGACCCCGGCCCGGCCGGTGACACTTCTGCTGGCGCAGATCGTGGTTCACGCCGTGGCCGTGGCCGGGTCGGTCGTGCTCGCCCTGCTCGTCGGCCGTGGTGTGTTCGGAGTGGCATTCCCGGAGCAGCCGTGGGGCTACGCGCTGGCGGTGCTCCTCACGCTTGCGGCGGCGCTGAGCATGGGCGCTGCGATTGCCGCCGTCTCGGGGACCACACGGATCGCGCAGACGATCGGCACCATCGTCTTCTTTCCGATGATGTTCTGTGCCGGGGTGTGGCTCCCGGTCCAGACCATGCCGGATCTGCTGCAGCGGATCGTCGAGGTGACGCCCTTCGGTGCGGCATCGCAGATCCTCGACCAGGCGGCCCGAGGGGAGTGGCCCAGTGCGGGTGGTCTGATGGTGGTGGCGTTGTGGGCGGTGGCATTGACGGCCGCAGCGGCACGCTGGTTTCGCTGGCAGTAGAGATCGGTCCGCGGCAGTGACACCGGTCGGCAGTGACATTCCGTTGGCAACGACGACATTCCGTTGGCAACGACGGCGGCACCCGTCATGCTGAACAACGTGGCGACGGACACCGCGATGGCAGCGCCCCCGACAGACGAGTACTGGGAGCGTATCTACAGGTGGGGACCGTGGGTGCTGCTCGCGGTCGGGACGATCCTGTCCCTGGCCTCCGCGAACCTGCTCATGACGCCGGCAGAACGTGTTTCGGCTCTGGTGCTGGTTGGCGCCGCAGTGTGCTGGGAGCGCTGGTGGTGGCGTCGCGACAAGGACGCTGTGTACTTCACCGGGCGCACTGTTCTTGCGTTCGTCCTGACCTGGCTCAATCCGTTTTTCGCGTTTTACGCCTTCATCGGGTACTTCGACGCAGAGCGGTTGCTCCCCGAGCGTTGGATGCGAGTGGGGCTGCTCTCGACAGCGGTGACGATGGCGGGATCCCAGAGCGGGGGTCTCCCGCCGTCGGGCCTCACCATGTGGATCGCGTTCGGTGCGTTGTTCGTCATCAACTCCTCGATCGTGATGATGATGCTCCGAATCAGTGCGCGAGAGGAGACGCTGACGCAGGAACGGATCGACGCGATCGCGGAACTCGAACGCACGAATCACCGTCTGGAACAGGCTCTCTCCGAAAACGAGGCACTCCACGCGCAGCTCGTGCTGCGCGCGCGGGAGGCCGGCATCGACGACGAGCGGCGACGTCTCGCCGCCGAGATCCACGACACCCTGGCGCAGGGTCTCACGGGGATCGTCACGCAATTGCAGGCGGCCCAGAACACCGTCGACCCGGTCGTGGCCGGGGGGCATGTGGAGCGGGCCGCGGCACTTGCTCGCCGTAGCCTGTCCGAAGCCCGTCGCTCCGTGCAGAATCTGCTCCCGCAGGCGCTCGAGCACGGCACACTCGACGAGGTGCTGGGCCGAGTGGTGAAGATGTGGGAGGCGGACTCCGGGGTAGCCGCCGTATTCACCGTGACCGGCACAGTCGAGCCGTTGCACGACGACATCGGCGCGACGCTCCTGCGCATCACCGAGGAGGCACTCGCCAACGTGAGCAAGCATGCGGGGGCGGGACGTGTCGGTGTCACGGTCTCGTATATGGAGGACGAGGTGAGCGTGGATGTGCGAGACGACGGATGCGGTTTCGATCCGTCCGCAGGATCGGTTCGCGGGTTCGGCTTGAGGGGCATGCAGTCCCGGGCGGCCCGCGTTGCCGGCGAAGTGACTGTCGAGTCGGAGCGCGGTGCCGGGACGGCGGTCTCGGTGCGGGTTCCGCTGGTGCGGGTGGGAGCAGCGGAATGAGCGCCGACGCGATCACAGTGCTGATCGCCGACGATCATCCGGTCGTCCGCGACGGCCTGCGTGGGATGTTCGCCGCGTCAACCGAATTCGCGGTCGTAGGAGAGGCGTCGTCCGGACCGGAGGCTGTGGTGGTGACTGTGGCGCTGGATCCGGATGTGGTGCTGATGGACCTACGGATGCCGAGGGGCGGGGGAGTCGAGGCGATCGCCGAACTCACCGCCCGCAAGGTCCGGAGCCGCGTACTCGTCCTCACGACATACGACACCGACGCCGACGCCTTCTCGGCTATAGAGGCCGGAGCGATCGGCTACCTGCTCAAGGACACGCCGCGTGACGAACTGTTCGCGGCGGTGCGCGCTGTCGCGGAGGGGCGCACCGTCCTCTCGCCGGTGGTGGCGTCGCGGCTGCTGTCGCGCGTGCGCGCCCCGGGCGCATCGAGGACGCTCAGCGCGCGGGAGCGTGAGGTACTGACCCTGGTGGCGAAGGGCACGTCGAACCGCGCGATCGCGCAGGAACTGTTCATCAGCGAGGCGACGGTCAAGACGCATCTGACCCACATCTTCGGGAAGCTCGAGGTGGCGGATCGCGCCGCGGCGGTGGCGACCGCGTACGACCGCGGCATCCTGGGCTGAAGCGCCCGCTTCGTACCTACCGGTGGGTAACCGGACCATCGGCAGACAGCCGAATGGGGCAGGACTACCCTGTATGGCTGTGACCTCACACTATGACGTCGTTGTCCTCGGAGCCGGTCCCGGTGGGTACGTCGCTGCTATCCGCGCGGCACAGCTGGGATTGAGCACCGCCATCATCGAGCAGAAGTACTGGGGCGGTGTCTGCCTGAACGTCGGCTGCATCCCCTCGAAGGCACTTCTCCGAAATGCCGAACTGGCACATCTCTTCACCAAAGAGGCCAAGACCTTCGGTATGTCGGGAGACGTGTCCTTCGACTTCGGTGCCGCCTACGACCGCAGCCGCAAGGTGGCCGACGGTCGCGTCAAGGGCGTGCACTTCCTGATGAAGAAGAACAAGATCACCGAGTACGACGGTAAGGGCTCGTTCGTCGACGCCAAGACCATCGAGGTTTCGCTCAGCAAGGGCGGAACCGAGCAGGTGACCTTCGACAACGTCATCATTGCGACGGGTTCGGTCACCAAGCTCCTGCCGGGAACCGAACTCAGCGAGAACGTCGTCACGTACGAGGAGCAGATCCTCACCCGCGACCTTCCCGGATCGATCGTCATCGTCGGTGCCGGTGCCATCGGCATGGAGTTCGGCTACGTCCTGAAGAACTACGGGGTCGACGTCACCATCGTCGAGTTCCTCGACCGGGCACTGCCCAACGAGGACGCGGACGTCTCCAAGGAGATTGCCAAGGCCTACAAGAAGCTCGGCATCACCATCAAGACCGGTGCCGCGGTCCAGAAGATCTCCGACAACGGCTCGGACGTCACCGTCGAGATCAAGGACAACAAGTCCGGCAACGTCGAGACGATGACCGTCGACAAGGTCATGCAGTCGGTGGGATTCGCCCCGCGCGTCGAAGGCTACGGCCTCGAGAAGACCGGAGTCGAGCTCACCGATCGCGGCGCCATCGCCATCGACGAACGGATGCGCACCAACGTCGACGGCATCTACGCCATCGGTGACGTCACCGCAAAGCTCCAGCTCGCCCACGTCGCCGAGGCTCAGGCCGTCGTCGCTGCCGAGACCATCGGTGGTGCCGAGACCCTCGAGCTCGGCGATTACCGGATGATGCCCCGCGCGACGTTCTGCCAGCCGCAGGTCGCGTCCTTCGGACTCACCGAGCAGCAGGCGAAGGACGAAGGCTACGACGTCAAGGTCGCGACCTTCCCGTTCACCGCGAACGGCAAGGCGCACGGACTCGCCGATCCCACCGGTTTCGTCAAGCTCATCGCCGACAAGACCCACGGTGAACTTCTCGGCGGCCACCTCATCGGCCCCGACGTCTCGGAGCTGCTCCCCGAGCTGACCCTCGCCCAGAAGTGGGATCTGACCGTCAACGAACTGGCGCGCAACGTCCACACGCACCCGACGCTCAGCGAGGCGCTGCAGGAAGCCATTCACGGTCTCGCGGGGCACATGATCAACTTCTGATCTTTCGGAACCTTCCGGTCGGGCGGACCCCGTTCGGATGTACCGGCTCAGCCCGGGGCGACTCGACCGTCGTCCCGGGCTGACGTCGTTTCGAGGGATGCCCGCGCCCGGGTGCTGCAGATACGCTCCACGTTCACGAAGTACACGAAGAACCTCGTGGCGATCGAGGTCATCGCACGAAAGAAGGCGGCGTGACGACAACGAACGGTAAGGACGGCAAGCTCACCGTCATCGAAGGTCTCGCGACCCTCAACCCTCAGACCGGCGACACCCCGCGCATCGAGAAACTGGCGTCGGGGACGGGCGCCACGGTGATCCGTATCAGCTTCACCGCGGGGCAGACGATGGCGGATCATCAGGCGATGTTTCCCATCGTGGTGCAGACGGTCGTCGGCGACATTTCCTTCGGGACCGAGGAGCAGACCGTCTCGCTGGTGCCCGGCACCGCCGTTCACGTCGACGCGGGCATCGTGCACCGTCTCTACGCGAATATCGACTCGGTAGTGATGCTGACGATCTTGCGGTGATGTCGACGATCCCGCGGTGATGTCCGTGATCTCCAGGTGACGACGCGGCGGAGCCGTCCGGTTTGTCGCAGAGCCGGCGGCACCGCGCGTTAAGGTGACGAAATGGCGGAACGCGGAGCTCGGCCCCATGTACACCCGGTTCGCAAGTGGCTGTTGCACGCGGTGCGGCGACTGTTCACACCTCTCGAACCGGACCACTACCTCGAGATGATCAACCCACTTTGGTCCACCCGTGAGCTCCGCGGACGGGTGGAGCGGGTGGTGCCGGAGAGCGAGGACACCGCCTCGGTCCTCATCCGGCCCGCGTACGAGTGGCCCGGGCACGAACCGGGCCAGTACGTCCGGCTCGGAGTCATCATCGACGGCGTCTACCACTGGCGGGCCTACTCCCTGACGTCCGATCCGGACCCCCGGGACGGACTCATCAGCGTCACGCCGAAAGTCGTCGAGGGCGGGGTCGTGTCGCCCTACCTCGTACGGAAGATCGCCCCGGGCGAGATCGTGCGCCTCGGCGAGGTGGAAGGTGTCTTCACCCTGCCCGATCCGGTCCCTGCCCAGCTGCTGTTCATCAGCGCGGGCAGCGGCATCACGCCCATCATGAGCATGCTGCGCAGCCTCGATCACCGGAACCTGCTCCGCGACGTCGTGGTGGTGCACTCTGCGTCGGCCCCCGACGACGTGATCTTCTCCTCGGAACTGCGCGACCTCGACGCCCGCCATCCGGGTCTGTGCCTGGAGGTCTGGATCAGTGGCGAGCGGGGACGGATCACACCCGACGACCTGGACGACGTGTGCCCGGACTGGCGCGCACGGGAAACGTTCGTCTCCGGGCCGCGCGAGCTGCTCGACGTGCTCGAGGAACATTGGAACGACCAGGCCGACTCGCAAAGATTCCACCTCGAACGTTTCCAGCCCGTTATCGGGGGGAATGCGGGAAGCGGCGAGGGCGGCACCATCCACTTCCTCGACAGCGAACAGGACGTCGAGTGCGACGGGGGAACCCCGATCCTGGTCGCGGGCGAGAACGCCGGCCTCAAGTTGCCGTACGGCTGCCGTATCGGTATCTGCCACACCTGCGTGGGCACGTTGCGTTCCGGGCAACTCCGGGACCTGCGAACCGACGAGGTGAGCGAACCCACCGGGGCTTCGGTGCGTACCTGCATCCACACCGCGGAGGGTGACATCGAAATAGAGCTGTGAGCGGCGAGGGCTGCGACAGCTCCCGACGAATGGGGCACGTATGACGAACACCGAAGAGGCGACCGCACCCGCGTCTCCGGAAGTGGATAGCCCGCTCGCTCATCTGAGCGCAGAGACACTCGATCGTCTGGCCGAAGAATTCGATGCGATCCACGACGAGGTGTACGCAAGCCTCGGCGAGAAGGACCGCAAGTACATCAAGTCCGTCATCGCAGCGCAGCGCCAGCTCGTCGTGGCCGGCAGAGTCATTTTGTTCGCGTCCTCGTCGAAGCCCGCCTGGGTGGCCGGGACGGCATGCCTCGGGATGGCGAAGATCCTCGAGAACATGGAAATCGGACACAACGTCATGCACGGCCAGTGGGACTGGATGAACGACCCGGACATCCACTCCTCCGTGTGGGACTGGGACACCGCGTCCACGGCTGAAGCGTGGAAGCACTCGCACAACTACGTCCATCACACGTACACCAACATTCGGGGCCTGGACAAGGATCTCGGATACGAGATCATGCGGATCGACCCGAAACAGCGGTGGCAACCGGTCTACCTCGCCCAGCCGTTCTACAACGCCCTGCTCACCGTGCTGTTCGAATGGGGCGTCGCCCTGCACGACCTGGATCTCGAGGCGCTCTGGGCGGGCGAGAAGTCGCCCACGCAGGTACTCGAAGAGCTCAAGGGCATCGCCGGAAAGGCGAAGGCCCAATTCGTGAAGGACTATGTGGGGTGGCCGCTCGTCAGCGCCGCGGTGTTCGGTCTGGCGCAGGTCGCGATGCGCGGAAAGCTGCCGCAGCCGAAGACGTCCCGCGTGGGCGGATGGCTACGCCGATCCGGTAGGTGGGGCGCCGGCGCCGACATCGCCGACCGGTGGCTGCCCGGCGTCGAGAAGACGTTCCTGTCGACCCTGGCCGCGGACGTCACCGCCAACATCATCCGCAACGTGTGGGCGCATGCCATCATCTTCTGCGGCCATTTCCCGGACCAGACGTACACGTTCTCCAAGAAGGAAGTCGAGAACGAGTCGCGCGGCGGCTGGTATGTCCGCCAGCTCGTGGGTTCGGCGAACATCGAGGGAAGTCCGCTGTTCCACGTCATCAGCGGCAACCTCGGCTATCAGGTGGAACATCACCTGTTCCCCGACATGCCGAGCACCCGGTACTCCGAGGTGGCGCCCAAGATCAAGGACATCTGTGAGCGCTACGACCTGCCGTACAACACCGGGCGGTTCGGGCAGCAGTGGTGGATGGTGCACCGCACCATCGCACGTCTCGCGTTCCCCGGCGGCAAGGCACGCCCGAAGCCCGGCCCCTACCGCAGTTCCGCTGATCCGACGGGAGAAGCCGCCCCGAGCGAGGCGGCCCGTTTCCGTCGGCGGATGCCGTCGGACCACCCCGCCGCAGGCCCGGAGCACGAGGGCGGCGGCGTCGCCGTCGATCCGCCGCCCCGCTGACCCGTCCGTCTTCTACCGCCCCGACTGGCGGTAGGCGACCCAGCCGCCGAACTCGGTGATGTCCACCGCGTCGGCGGCTGCGTCGTGCGTGCACCCGAACCCGACGACGGCGCGACCGTCCGACAGTTCCACACTCGTCAGCGTCATCGGGGCGGGCAGGGCCGCCAGAAAACGGCCCAGTCCCGCTTCGGAGATGCGGAACAGTTCGCCCGCGATCGAGGCCCCTGCTCCGGCACCGTGGCGCACCAAGCCGGGCTTCGGCGGTGTGGTGTCCAGTGCCATCAGGCGATACGCATCGGACGTGCGGATCTCTTCCGTGAAGCGCGCTCCGAGATTCTCGAGCTGGAAGTGGAGCGGTTGCCCACGCAGGTGTGCTCCGAACACGGCGAGGTCCACGCCGGAATCCACGAAGAGCGGAGCCGTGCCGCCCGTCAGTGCCGCCGCGACGTCGATCGCGATCTGGTCGTGGAACGCCGGTACGACCACCATGACGCCGAACGGGTTGCCCGCGGCCGTGGGTTGTCCGGGCACCGCCACCGCCGCCATATCCAGCAGGTTGCAGAAATTCGTGTACGTCCCCATGCGGCGGTTGATTCCGAGTGGATCCGCCTGTACCGCAGCGATAGTCGGATGTTCGGTCGTCGTGGGCAGTAGCAGTCCGTCGAACCCTTCGAGGAGACGCACCGCCTGAGCCTTCGTACGGGTGAGGGTGTCGAGGTCCGCGACGAGTTCGTGCGCGGCAGGCTTTCTCGCGCCGGCGACGATAGCGGCGACCGTCGGGTCCGCACCGGCCGGCGCGGCGGAGAGGAACTCGCCCACCGCGGCGTAGCGCTCGGCGACCACCGCGCCGTCGTAGAGCAGAGTTGCCGCGTCGAGGAGAGGGGAGATGTCCACCTCGTCGACGTCGATTCCGCGCTGCTGGGCCGCGACCACCGTGAGGGCGAACGCTTCGCGATACTCGTCGCACAGTGCGTCGAGGTCCTCCGGCCGCGGCACGGCCAGGCGAATCGCCGACGACGCGGCCAGTCGGACGTCGGCGGGCCAGGAACGGCTGCGTGCATCGCGAGGGTCCGGGCCCGCCATCACCGCTGCCGCGGCTGTGGCGAGGTCGAGGTCTCGCGCGAGCACGGTCAAGCAGTCGTAATCGATACAGGCAGGAACGACTCCGTACGTCGGGATGACACCGAGCGTGGCTTTGATGCCGACGATGCCGTTCAACGCTGCGGGCACCCTTCCGGATCCGGCTGTGTCCGTGCCGATCCCGATGTCGGCAATGCCCAGGCCCACCGCGACGGCCGAACCCGAACTGGATCCGCCCGAGACGCGCTCCGGGTCCCACGCACTCCGCACTGCACCGTACGGACTGCGGGAACCCACCAGCCCGGTCGCGAACTGGTCGAGGTTCGTCTTGCCGAGCACCACGGCACCGGCCTCGACGAGTCGCGCGACGCCGGTGGCGGTGGTCTCGGGGGTATAGGCGAATTCGGGGCACCCCGAGGTCGTGGGTAGCTCCGCGACGTCCACGTTGTCCTTCACGGCCACGAGCAGGCCCGCGAGGGGCAGGCTCTCACCCGCGGCGACGCGTGCGTCGACCGCTGCGGCGTCGGCGAGAATACCGGTGGCGTCGCGGAGGGTGATCCACACCTCGGGCCGATCCACTTCCTCGATGCGGCGCAATGCATTCCGGGCTCGTTCGGTGGCGGTGATCGCGCTGCCCGGGGCGAGCGCCGCACTGTCGTTCGTTGCGCTGCCGGTACTCACGGTCATGCTGCTGCTCCGATCACGAGGAGTGGGGTACCGGGCGCCACTTTGCTACCGGGTTCCACGAGGACTTTCAGAACTGTTCCCGCCGCGTCGGTGAGGACGGGCATCTCGAGCTTCATCGCTTCGAGAATAACTGCGGTGGTACCGGAGGCCACGTGGTCACCTTCGGTCACCTCGACCCGCCAGACGTTGCCGACCATCGGTGCCTCCACGACCGTCGCGCCCGCAGGCATTCCGGCGAGGGGGTCGACGGGTGCGGACACCTCGACGGGTTCGGCATCGACGCGGTCGAACTCACCGGCGGCGTGCCACGCGCGCTTCTCGACTTCGAACGCCACGGATTGTTTCTCGTCGAACGCTGCGATCGACTCGGCATTGTCTTCGAGGAATCGGAGATGGTCGGCGAGAACGAACGTGCCGTCCGAGACGTCGGCGTCGAACCGGCCGGCCTTCGACGCGGCCCGGTACTCGAGCAACTGCTCCGGTGTCACCGGCTCCCAGACGATGCGGTCGAAGAACCGGAACAGCCACGGCTTGCCCTGTTCGAACGGCCCGGTCTGCCGGTAGCCGGACCAGATGGGGACGGTCCGGCCGATCAACTGGTACCCGCCCGGCGACTCCATGCCGTAGACACACAGATATTTGCCACCGATACCGACGGCGTCGGACGGGGTCCAGGTGCGCGCCGGGTTGTACTTGGTGGTCACGAGGCGGTGCCGGGGATCGAGGGGAACCGCAAGGGGAGCACCGAGATACACGTCGCCGAGTCCGAGGACGAGATACTCGGCGTCGAAGACGGCGTCACGCACCTGGTCGACGGACTCCAATCCGTTGATGCGGCGGATGAATTCGATGTTCGACGGCAGCCAGGGCGCCTCGTCGCGGACACCGCTCCGGTACCGGGAGATCGCCTCGGAGATCGACGGGTCGTCGAACGAGAGCGGAAGACGCACGGTGCGACTCGGAACCACGAGGTCGCGTGTCGCGGGGAGTTCGGTCTCGAGATCCTGCAGCACACCGAGTAGGCGGTAGGCCGGCAGCACATCAGGATCGAAGTGGATGTGCAGCGACCGCACGCCGGGCGTCACGTCCACGATTCCCGGAAGACCTGTCGCTGCGAGAGCCTCGGAGAGTGCGTGCACGCGCATGCGCAACCCCAGGTCGAGCACCATGTCCCCGTACTCGACGAGGATGTTGTCGTCGCCGCCGCGCAGATAGACGGCCTCGGGACGGTCGAGGACGGCCTCCGTCCGGCCCAGTCGGCCGCCGTCGGACGTGGTCTGCCGTTCCACCGGCGGAAGGTCCGCTCCGCGGACGGTGGCGGTGCGCAAGGCGGCCGCACCGGCGTCGGTCACCGGGACGAACCGCAACGAGTCACCCGGCCGGATCTGTCCCAGCTTCCAGCGGTGACCGGACACGACGGTGAGCGGGCACGCGAACCCGCCGAGGCTGGGACCGTCGGGACCGAGCAGGATCGGGGTGTCACCCGAGACGTTGAGAGCGCCGACGCTGTACGGATTGTCGTGCAGGTTCGACGGGTGAAGACCGGCGTCGCCACCATCGGTGCGAGACCAGGTGGGTTTCGGGCCGTCGAGCCGGATACCGGTCCGGTTGGCGTGGCTCTGCACCGTCCAGGTGGTGTCGTAGAACTGGCTGATGTCTTCGGGGGTGAAGTAGTCGGGTGCCGGTTGCGGACCTTCGGTGACCGCGAGGTGCCAGGTGTGCGTGAACTCCGGCCGCCCCTCGGCCGGCACGGGAGCGGGCTCGCGGTCGGTGGCGGTGTCGGCGACGCCCAGGACATCGCCGGTGGCCACGGCCCGCCCGGTGACGCCACCGAAGCCGCCGAGCGTGAAGGTCGACGCGCTGCCGTGGTACAGCGGTACGTCCAGGCCACCGCGCACAGCGACGTAGGTGCGCAGGCCGGTGTCGGCGGGGGCACCCACGTCGAGCACCGCACCGGCGGGAACCTCGATCGGCTCCCACATCGGTACCGGCTCGCCGTCCAGCGTCACCTCGGCCGGGGCGCCGGTGACACACACGAACGTGGCGTCGGAGAACTCGAGGCGCGGGCCCTGCAGCGTGCATTCGAGTCCCGGAGCGCCCTCGGGATTTCCGACGGCCACGTTCGCCGCACGCAACGACAGGTCGTCCATCGGCCCGGACGGCGGGATTCCCACCTCCCACAACCCGGTACGGCCGGGAAAGTCCTGGACGGTGGTCATCGTGCCCGCCCGCACCACGTCGATACGGTGCCCGGTCGCGCGCAGTCCCGCCAGGGTGGAGGTGGCGTGCTCGGCGGCCAGAACCGGAGGGGCAGTGCAGATACGGCGAAGCTGGGGCAGGTTCGTCTGGACGCCGTAGAGATGGGTGTCGTCGAGCGCGTCGGCCAATGCCGCGAAGGCGGTGCGGCGGGACTCGCCGTGCACGATCACCTTGGCGAGCATCGGGTCGTAGAACGAGCTGACCTCGGTCCCGGTGTCCACCCACGTCTCGATCCGGGTGTGTGCGGGGAACTCCACCTGGGTGAGCAGGCCCGCGCTCGGCCGGTAGTCGTGTCCGGGGTCCTCGGCGTACACCCGCGCTTCCACTGCGTGGCCGCTGATCGCCGGTCCGGTGTCGGGCAGCGCGTCGAGCATGTCGGTCTCACCGCGCGCGAGCCGGAGCATCCATTCGACGAGGTCGACGCCTGTGACCTCTTCGGTCACAGGATGTTCCACCTGGAGCCGGGTGTTCATTTCGAGGAAGGATGCCTCACCTCGGTCGATGTCGTAGACGAACTCCACCGTTCCCGCAGACCGATAGTGCACGGAGTCCGCGAGCGCGCGGGAAGACGACAGCAACTGTTCGACGATCTCGTCGGGCAGGTTCGGAGCGGGTGCTTCCTCGACGACCTTCTGGTTGCGGCGCTGCAGGGAGCAGTCGCGGGTGCCGAGACTGAGAGTGCGGCCGTGCCCGTCGCCGAACACCTGCACTTCGATGTGTCGCGCATGTGCCACAAATCGTTCGAGGAACACACCGGACGAGGAGAAATTGGCCGACGCGAGGCGCAGCACCCGTTCGTAGGCGGAGCGGAGATCGTCGGGACCGAAGCACGCCTGCATGCCGATGCCCCCACCGCCACCGACTGCTTTGAGCATGACCGGATATCCGATGTCCTCGGCCGCGACGAGGGCGTCGTCGAGCGAGCCGAGTAGTCCGCTGCCCGCCACGAGCGGAACTCCCACGGCGCGCGCGGCCTCTCGCGCGGTGTGTTTGTCACCGAACACGCGTAACTGCTCGGGAGTCGGCCCGACGAACGCGATACCCGCCGCCTCGCACGCGGCGGCGAAATCGGCGTTCTCGGAGAGGAATCCGTAGCCCGGATGGATCGCACCGGCGCCGGTCGCCTGGGCGGCCTCGATCACCAGATCGGCGCGCAGATACGACTCGGCTGCGGGGGCCGGGCCGAGTCGCACGGCCACGTCGGCGAGTTCGACGTGTGCGGCAGAGGCGTCGGCATCGGAGTACACGGCGACGGTCTTGAGGCCGAGCAGATGAGCCGAACGCATGATGCGACAGGCGATCTCGCCGCGGTTGGCGACGAGCAGGGTATCGAAGGCGTAGGTCAAGGCGAGCTCCTCGGATAGGGGCGGGACGGCAGCGCTGTCAGTCGGCCAGCGACATCGCGGTGACCGCGCGGGTCACCCTGTCGAGAACAACGGAGAGAGATTCGCCGATATGGCGGTGGAGCAGGGTGCGAGCGGTAGGAAGGTCGTCGTCGAGGACGGCGTCGAGGATGCCGAGATGCTCTGCGATCGACGTTTCGATGCGGCTGTTGACCATGAAGTCGTACATCCGTACATGGCGAATCCGGGAGTTGACGGATTCGAGCGCGCTCACGAGTTCGGTGTTCCCGGACGACGCCAGCAGCGCTACATGGAACTCCTCGTCGGCGACGACGAAGCCCGGTTCCTGCGCCGGCGGGTCGTCGGCAAGTGCCCGCCACCGCGTACGTTCGGATTCGAGTGCCGTCCGGTCGTGCCGCACGGCCGGATCGTCGAGTGCGCGGGTGATGCCCTGCAATTCCAGGGTGATTCGCAGTTCGTACAGATTCCGGATGCGCGGAATGCTCGGCGGCTGGGGTGAGAATCCGTAGTCTTCTCTGCGAATCAGACCGTCGGAGACGAGCATCGCGAGTGCTTCGCGTACCGGGGTGCGTGAGATACCGAACCGTGCAGCGAGTTTCGGCTCCGTCATACGGTCGCCGACACGGACCGACCCGTTCATCACATCGTCACGCAACTGGCGGTAGACCTGGAGCCGCAGCGGCTCCGGTGTCCCTGTGTCCGTTTCTGTCGACATAGCTGTATACGCTATTGACCTGCGATGACACCGTTGTGACGCCGTGTTACGGCCGGGTTAGAGGATGCTCACGTTCACCGTGTGAGCAGGTGCCGGTGACTAACCGAAGTCGCGTTCGAGGCGGAGAGTGCCGATCGTGGTGGCCAGACCGTCGTATTGGGTGACCAGCAAGCAGAATTCGATGAGCTTTCGATCGTCGAGGTGATCCGCGAGCGTCGACCACGTCTCGTCCGAGAGGTCTTTCGTCGCGACCAGTTCGTCGACGGCGCCGAGGATCGCGCGGTGACGGGGGCTCCAGCCCTCGGCGTCCGGCCCGGCGACGATGCGCGCACGGAGGTCGTCGGTGATGCCGGCGCGCCGGCCCAGCCGGGTGTGATGGTCGGTCTCGTATGCGCTGCCCCGCAAGTGCGCGACCCGCAGGATGATCATCTCGCCCTCGAAGCGGCCGAGCCTGCCGAAGGGCATCAACATTCCGGAATAGTGCAGCCATCCCCGGAACAATCTGCCCGTCCGTCCGAGCGTGCTGAACAGATGGGCGTCGGTGGTCCCCGCCGCCGCGGAGAGCGCTTTCCATGCGGCCCAGTTGAGAGGGCCGAGTTCCCTGAAACGTCCGGGCCGGATGCGGGGCGTCATACCCGCCAGTGTCGCACGATCACTCACGGACCGCCCGGGCAAGCCGCGCCACGTTCAGGGCTTCCTCCGAGCGCCGTACGACTACGGTCCGGGAGGTGCCGATGTGTTCGAGGAGCATGCGGTGCGCGTCGTCGAGTCTGTTGTCCAGGACGAGTTCCGCGACGGCGATGTGCTCGTCGACCGTGTCGGAGATCCGGTCCGGGGTGAGGTAGTCGAACATGCGCACCGGCCGCACTTTCTGATTGACCACGGCAAGTGCGTCGCACAGCGCACGGTTTCCGGACGCCGCCAGCATCGTGAGATGGAATTGCTCGTCGAGCGTCACAAATCCTGCGTCGGGTTCCGGAAGATTCAGGCGGATGCCGTACCAGCGGTCGAGTTCGGGACCGAGAATGTCGGGGTCGTGCCGGATGGAGTCGTCGTCCCGCGCGCGCCGAATTCCGCGAAGTTCCAGGGTGATCCGGAGTTCGTAGAGGCCCGCGAGATCTTCGAGGCGCGGCCGATACGGAAACAACCCGTACTCGCGACGTTCGACGAGACCGTCGGACACGAGCCGAGCCAGCGCCTCGCGCACCGGGGTGCGCGACACCCCGTAGTGCTCGGCGAGCCGTTCCTCACTGAGGCGTTCGTCGGGGGTGAGGTCGCCGGACATCAGGTCGGTGCGCAAGGCCCGGTAGACCTGCTCCCGCCGGGTGACGCCGGGACGCATCAGATCGCCATCGCCGCGCGGACGGTTGTCGCGGCGTCCGCGCCACCCTCTCCGGTGGAGGTCACGCGCCCGGATTCGAGCACGTAGTAGTGGCGCGCGTTGTCGAGGGCGAAGCCGATGTGCTGTTCGACGAGCAGGACACCGAGGTTTCCGCCGCGACTGAGTTCGACGATGGTGTTCTCGATCTCGGCGACCACCGAGGG
>JADGMW010000220.1_pt1 | contig 29384 bp, 23 predicted proteins | sample 8641801 | NCBI WGS metagenome assembly JADGMW01 (sample SAMN16272018, study PRJNA661076) | feces metagenome | isolation source: fecal sample from diarrhoea affected cattle A | host: Bos taurus | place: South Africa: Lokaleng Village, Mahikeng | collected 2019-09
GCACCGGCACCTGAGGTTGCACCGGCACCGGCACCGGCTCCCGTCCAGGAAGCACCGGCCCTCCCGGCCGAGGTGCAGCCGTACGTCGACATCGCGGTCCCCGCCGTTCCCGCCGAGGTCCATCAGTACATCGACGTCGCGCGCGGCGTGGCCGTGGAGCTGGGCTACGGCGAGCAGTTCGAGCAGGTCCTCGACGCCCTGCCCGCCGTCTGATCCGGCCGACCCTCGGCATCCGCCGTCACGAAACGAAGCGGGGCCCCGCGGTAGAAACCGCGGGGCCCCGCTTCGTTCGTCGTCCGCACTCACTCGGCGGGCGGTTCAACCGGACGCGGAGATCAGCCTCCGCTGGACTCGTAGGCGTCCGTCGCGCGCTGCAACCGTTCCAGCGCCCGGCCGTACGCGGCGAAGTCACCGCTGCTCTGCGCCTCGGCCAGCTCGCTGAGTGCGGCATCCAGTTCGGCAACCGCGGCGTCGCGGCCCGCCGGGATCGGCGCAGCCGGCGACGGCTGGTCGCCGGGCGCCGGCTCGGCAGCACCTTGCACGGCTTCCTCACGCGCCTCGTCCTCGACTTCGGCGGTCGGGAGAGCCACCCCGCCCGGAGCGGTGGCGGCATCGCCCACGCCTGCACCGAACACCTGGTCGAGCGCTGCCGCGAGGGTCGGCGCGTAGCCGATCCGCACGCCACCACCGGTACCCGGCTCCCGGTAGCTCACGAGCACCCGCGAAAGCTGCGGGAACGTCGAGGTACTACCCGCCGTCGGGTTGCGTTCGGTGTACATCGGCTGCACGTAGAGGATCCCGCCTTCGGCGATCGGCAACGTGAGCAAGTTGCCGTACTGGATCCGGTTCGATCTCTCGAGCAGCGTGCGTTCGGAGGCGACACGCGTGTCGGAGATCATCGCGTTCTGCGTTTGTTCCGGACCGAAAGTCTGCGTATCGGTGGGCAATTGCAGAATCGTGAACTTGCCGTAGTTCTCCGGGTCGGCCTCCACCGAGATGTACGCCGAGAGGAACTGCCGGTTGTAGCCGACCATCGCAGACGTCAACCTGAATGCCGGCTCGGCATTCTCCTGGTTACCCGTGAGCAGGTAGTACGGCGGCTGGTTGGCGCTGGTGTCCACGGTGGGATCCGCGGGCACCGACCAGAACGCGTTGTTGGTGAAGAACTCACGCGGGTCGTCCACGTGGTACTTCGCGAGCATCTCCCGCTGGACCTTGAACAGATCCTCCGGGTACCGGAAATGCGAGCGCAGTTCGTCGGAGATCTGATCCTGCGGGGTCACCGCATCCGGGAACACGCCCATCCACGCATCCAGAACGGGGTCTTCCTCGTCGACCTGGTACAGGGTGACGGTGCCGTCGTAGGCATCGACGGTCGCCTTCACCGAGTTGCGGATGTAGGAGACCTCCTTGCGCGGGATCAGCCGGCCGGTGTTCTGGTCGATGCTGTCCTCGACCAAGCCCTCGAGCGACGCGCGCTGCGCGTACGGGTAGTTGTCGAGCGTGGTGTACGCGTCGACGATCCACACGATGCGACCGTCGACAGCGGCCGGGTAGGCGTCGCCGTCCGCGGTGAGCCACGGAGCGACCTTGGTGACGCGCTCGCGCGGATCGCGGTTGAACAGGATCTTCGAGTTTTCGCCGATGGCGCTCGAGAAGAGGATGTTGCGTTCGGCGTACTTCGCCGCGAAGGCGAGACGGTTGAACCAGTTGCCGATCCCGACGCCACCGCTGCCGGTGTACGTGTACTTCTCGGTGTCGGTGTCGTACTCACGCGGGCCGGACGCGTCGGCGCTGTTACCCACGATCGAGTAGTCCGGGTCTGCCTCGGCGATGACCTCACCGAAGTAGATACGCGGCTGCTCGACCGGGATCACCTGGTTCTCGGCGGCGAGCGACGCGAGGTCGCTGATCTGGTAGACCGGGTAGCCGCTGTTGCTGTTCGCGGCTTCTTCCGCCGATGTGCTCGCCGCAGCGTTGACCCGGTTCGCCGGAGCGGTGACCAGGCCGTTGCCGTGGGTGTACACGGTGTGGCGGTTGATCCAGTCGGTCTGGTTGCCCGTCAGGCTGGTCGGCGAGAGCTCACGAGCCGCAACGATGTAGTCCTCGACCTTGCCGTCGACCTCGTACCGGTCGATGTCGAGCGACTCCGGGTATCCGTAGAAGTTCTTCAGCTGAGTCTGCTGCGTGAACGTTCGGGGCAGGACGTTGGGATCGAGCAGGCGGGCGTTCGCGATCGTCGTGATGTCGGCCGGAACGTCCTCGGGGGATGTGGTGCCCACCCCCGGGTAGTCCTTGTACTCGACCTTGTCGTCGGTGATCCCGTACGCCACCCTCGTGGCAGCGATATTCCGCTCGATGTACTCGCTCTCCTTGTCTGCCGCGTTCGGACGGACGGAGAACTGCTCGACCATCAGCGGGTAGACAGCGCCGACCAGGATCGACGAGAGCACCAGCAACGCCGTCGCGAGCGCAGGAATGCGCAGGTCGCGCAGGAAGATCGCGGCGAAGAACGCGAGCGCGCAGATGACGGCGATCGCGAGCAGGATCAGCTTCGCAGGGAGCACGGCGTTGGTGTCGGTGAAGCCCATTCCGGTGAACGTGGGCTCCTTGCGTCCGCTCCAGAGCAGCTCGTACCGGTCGAGCCAGTACGCGACAGCCTTGAGTGCGACGAAGACGCCGGCCAGCACGGCGAGCTGGACACGCGCGGCGGTGGACATGCTGCCGCCACGCCCGGCGAGGCGGATGCCGCCGAAGATGTACTGCGTCACGAGGTTGGCGAAGAACGCCAGCACGACCGCGACGAACAACCAGTTCAGGATGAAGCGGTAGAACGGGAGGTCGAATGCGTAGAACCCGACATCGAGCCCGAACTGCGGGTCGGTGGTGCCGAACTCTCCGCCGTTGAAGAACATCTGCACGGTCACCCAGCTCGCCTGTGCGACGAGTCCGGACAGCACGCCCAGCACGATCGGGATGCCGAGCCCGAACGCACGCATCCGGGTCAGCACGCTCGTGCGGTAGCGGGCCACCGGATCGTTGGGTCCGGTGGTGGGGACGAATACCGGCCGTGACCGGTACGCGAGCAGCATCGCCAGCCATACGGCGACGCCGACGAAGAGACCCACCGCGAAGAACAGCAGGACTCGGGTCAGAAGAACCTTGATGTAGACGTCGCGGAAATCGACTTCCCCGAACCAGAGCCAGTTGGTGTAGGTATCCACCAGGCGCGGCCCCAGCAACAGCAGCACAGCGGCCACCAATGCGAGAACCAGCAGCACTTTGCTCCGTCTCGACAACGTCGGTACTCCGGTCGGGGGCCTCATGCCCACGTGCCACGCTCCCAATCGTCCGGCGGCGAGAAGAACGCCGCGAATGTATACCTCGTGCGTCACACCGCGTGACCGTTTCGCCCCACTCTACGGACTAGTCGCAGGACAGGTACGCGGTCCTCGATCCGTGGCCGGCGGCATCGGACGCACAGCCGACACCGATCCGGCCCACCAATGACAGGATAGGCGTGTGAATCAGCACCTTCCCGTTCCTTCCGAAGCCGCCCTGTCGCGTACGGTCCACGAGATCATCGACTACGTCGACGCCGAGGGATGGGACCAGCCGCCCGTCATGTTTGCGCTGGTACCGACCGTGCTGCTCGCGGCGTCGGAGCCGAGCCTCGGCGACCAGCTCGACGAGGGACACGAGTACACGCCGATCGCGCAGGAAGCGTTTCCCGAGGACGTGGAGGGCGGAAGCCCGGCCCTCGGCGAGTTCCTCGCGACCACGAGCTGGCCTTCCTCGGTCGCGGGCTGCGCACTCGTCCAGGAGATCGTGGTCCTGCCGCCCAACGCCGAAGCCGACCTCGACGACGCGGTGGTTCCGCTCGTCACCGACTCGCACTCGGTGGACGAGGCGGCCCGCTTCGCGGCGCACGCGCACCCCGACAGCAGACGAGCGCGGCTCATCGCCGCGGTGCTGCGGGACGGGCCGGCGATGACGTTGCTGCAGCTCCGTCCCCTCGACGACGACGATCCGTTCGCCGGGGCGGAATTGCGGACCTACGAGAATCTCGCTCCCGAGGTGGTCGGAGCGCTGTACGCGACCCTGGAAGCAGAAGAAGACGACGACTGACGGACTCAGCAGGTGGGCGCGTCGCCGCCTGCCGCGATCGACTCCAGCGCGGCGGCCGCGCCCTCCAGCGTCTCGACCCTGACGAGCCGGACATCGTCCGGCTCGTTGGTGAGCGCCTCGGCGCAGTTGTCGGCGGGCACGAGGAAGACCTCGGCGCCTTCCTCGTCCGCAGCGGTGAGCTTGTGGGTGATGCCGCCGATGGGGCCGACGATGCCGTCGGAGTCGATGGTTCCGGTCCCCGCGACGTTCAGCCCACCGTTGATCTCGCCGGGACTGAGCTTGTCGACGAGCGCGAGACTGAACATCAACCCGGCCGACGGCCCGCCGATGTCGGCGAGGTTGAAGACCACCTCGAACGGCACGTCGGGAATCTCCTCGGTTGCGATACCGAGGAATCCCGCGCCCTCCCCTCCGGGTCGCTCCCCCACCACGACGTCGATCGTTTCCTCGGCGTCGCCGCGCAGGACGGTGATCGCGACGCTCTCGCCGGGAGTGACCGCTCCGACGGCGCGCTGTACCTGTCCGGCCGTTTCCACCGGTTCACCCGCGATCGCCACGATCCGGTCGTCCACCTGCAGATGTCCCGACGCGGGGGCGTCGTCCGCGATCTCGGCCACCCGGAGTATGACGGGCAGATCCAGGTAGTGCAGAGCAGCGAGTTCGGCACTGCGCTCCGACTGCGCGAACTGGGCTTGGTCGACTGCTCGCACCTCGTCCTTGCTGCGGTTGGGCGGATACACCTGCTCACGTGGCGCCAGTCCGTACCGGCCGCTGAGCCACGCCGTCACCGTCTGCGCGAGGTTGAGATTGTCGGTGACACCGACGGTCGTCATCACCAGGCTGCCCGTCGTCTCGTCCGTCTCGACGCCCTCGATCTCGATGACCGGCTTGTCGTCCACGTCGCCGAGTGTGTCGAACGTGGGCCCGGGACCGAGTGCGACATAGGGAACGGTCAGATTGAATGCGATCAGGACGAGGGTGAGAACCGGGAGCAGCACGGCGAGAGGCATCACGAAGCGTCGATTCACCCGGCCAGAGTATCGGGCCGATCGTGTTCGCGGTCAGCGTGACCACGATGCCCGTGCTCCGACGGCGCGCCTTGTACCGTTGAGAACATGAGTGACACGCCCTTCGGATTCTCGAATCCCGACGACGACCCCGACCGCAAAAAGGACGAGGGTTCAGGAAGCGGGGGTGGGTCGCCGTTCGGCTTCGGCCTTCCCGGCGGTGGTGGCGACAACCCGTTCGGTGCGCAGGGCTTCGATCCCGCCCAGTTCGGGCAGATGCTCAGCCAGTTCGGCCAGATGCTCGCCGGGATGGGCAGCGCGATGGGCACCGGCGGGGCCGGCCCCGTGAACTACGAGATCGCCTCGAAGCTCGCGCGCCAGCAGATCGGTTCGGTCACTCCCGTCTCCGCGGGGACGGCCGACGCAGTGCGCGACGCGTCGCGGCTCGCGGAATTGTGGCTCGACGCGGCGACGACGCTGCCCGCCGGCGCGACCAAGACCGTCGCCTGGACGCCCGTCGAGTGGCTCGAGAACACCCTCGACACCTGGAAGCGCCTGTGCGACCCCATTGCCGAGCAGGTCAACGGCATGATGCTGCAGGGCCTGCCCGAGGAGGCCCGCGCGATGGCCGGACCGATGATGGGCATGTTCTCCCAGATGGGCGGGGTCGCGTTCGGTTCCCAGCTCGGTCAGGCACTGGGCCAGCTGTCCAAGGAGGTCATGACCTCCACCGATATCGGCCTGCCGCTGGGCCCGGCCGGCACCGCCGCCCTGCTGCCCGCCGCCATCGAGGAGTTCGGTGAGGGCCTCGAACAACCCGCCCAGGAAATCCTCGTGTTCATCGCCGCGCGGGAAGCCGCGCATCAGCGGCTCTACAGCCACGTGCCGTGGCTGCGCCAGCGGCTCCTCGCGATCGTCGAGGAATACGCCCGCGGAATTCGCATGGACATGTCGTCGATCGAAGATCTGGCCCAAGGCCTCGACCCGTCCGCGCTGAGCGATCCGTCCAAGATCGAGGAAATCCTCAAGCAGGGTGCCTTCGAGCCGCAGACCACGCCCGAACAACTGGCAGCGCTCGAGCGACTCGAGACGATGCTCGCGCTGGTCGAGGGCTGGGTCGAGACAGTCGTGATCGATGCCCTCGGCGACCGGCTCCCCGGTGTGGCGGCGCTGAGCGAGACGCTGCGTCGCCGCAGGGCCACCGGCGGACCCGCCGAGCAGACGTTCGCGACCCTCGTCGGTCTCGAACTCCGCCCCCGCAAGCTGCGGGAAGCCGCCGCGCTGTGGCGTCGGCTCACCACCGACGCCGGAGCGGACGCCCGCGACAAGGTGTGGGAGCACCCGGACCTGTTGCCGGATTCGTCGGATCTGGACAATCCCGCCGCGTTCGTCGACCGCGTCATCGGTGGAGGCACCAGTGCCTTCGAGGATCCGATCGCACAGCTCCGCGAAACGATGGAACGCGAGCGTGCCGAGAAGGATCAGGACGGCGGGGACGACACCGCCGACCGCGAGCCGGACGACGATTCCGGAAAGAATTCCTGACACCACGTCGTCGCTGATAGAAGCCGCGATCGCCCTGTGGACAACACCGTCGGGGGCGACCGCGGCGGGCCGGATGCCTGTGATGCTGCCCGTATGACATCCCCCGTGCGGGCGGCCACAGGTCTCGTCCTCGATCCCGATGTGCTGGTGCTGCACCGAGCCGACGGTTCGGTGCAGCTCGGGTGGGGTCCCGACACTGCCGCAGTCGTCGTGCCGCCCGACGGTATGGACGCGTTCGATGTCCGTGCCCTGCTCGTACTGCTGGACGGGAGCCTGCCGTACGAGGCTGTCGTCGAGGCGGCCGCAGCGCGCGGCCTGCCGGCATCCGCTGTCCGGGCGCTCCTCGACGAACTGGTCGGCGCCGGATTCGTGCGGCCGGCGCGACCCGCAACCGCGGCCGCGTCGTCTCCGCCGTGCGTGCGGTTGTACGGGGCGGGGCCCCTCGCACACGCGCTCGCCCCGCATCTGTCGCTGTGGGACACGAGGTGGTTCCGGTCGGTTCCACGTACCGACGACGCCGGTCTCACCACCCGGCTACCGGACTGCGTCGTGCTCGCCGACACCCAGGTGCCAGATCCGCGTCTCGTGCAGATCCTGATGCGCCACCGGGTCCCTCATCTGGCGGTCCGCGTACGTGACGGGCGCGGCGTCATCGGCCCGTTCGTTGTTCCCGGCCGTTCCAGTTGCCTGCGCTGCGCGGACCTGGCTCGCACCGACGCCGACCCGTCGTGGCCGCGGCTCGCGGCACAGTTGTCCGGGCGGGAGGGACGAGCCGAGCGCTCCGTGATCGGCGCCACCGTCGCGGCCGCGCTGGCGCAACTCGATCTGTTCTTCGCCGACACTGCGTCGGCCGCGCGGATCGCGGGCGCCGGTGCGCTCGCCCTCGACCGCACGATCGAGTGGGATATCCGCAGGACACAACTCATCACCCGCAGGTGGCACCGCCATCCCGACTGCGACTGCCCGACTATCCCCGTCCCCGTTCAGGCATGATGGGGAGCGTGTCAGACATCCCTCGCAGAAGCTCTTCGCGTACCGCCAAACTCGCGAGCATCCCGCTGGGCATCGCCGGACGCGCCGCTGTAGGTTTCGGCCGGCGCCTCGCAGGTGGTGATCGCGGCGAGATCGACGCCGAGATGACTGCGAAGGCCGCCGAGCAGTTGTTCACGGTGCTCGGTGAGCTCAAGGGCGGCGCCATGAAGTTCGGGCAGGCTCTCAGTGTCATGGAGGCCGCTGTCCCGGAGGAATTCGCGGAGCCGTATCGCGAGGCACTGACCAAGCTGCAGGCGGCAGCACCTCCCCTTCCGGCCAAGTCCGTGCACCGTGTGCTCGATCAGCAACTCGGCACGAAGTGGCGCGAGCGATTCCAATCCTTCGACGACGTGCCCACCGCCTCGGCGAGCATCGGGCAGGTGCACCGCGCGGTGTGGTCCGACGGACGCGACGTCGCCGTGAAGGTGCAGTACCCCGGGGCCGACGAAGCACTGCGCGCGGACTTGCGGACGTTGTCGCGGTTCGCGGGAGTATTCGCGACCATGATGCCGGGCGCGGACGTCAGGGCGCTCCTCGACGAACTGACCGCCCGCACCGAGGAAGAACTCGACTATCGCACCGAAGCCGACAGCCAGCGGGCATTCGCGCGGGCCTTCGACGGCGACGAGAAGTTTCTCATCCCCCGCGTGGTGGCCAGTGCGCCGAAAGTGATGGTGACGGAATGGCTTTCCGCCACGCCGCTGTCGGTGATCATCAACGAGGGCACCCGCGAGCAACGTGACCGCGCGGGGGCGCTCCTCGCCGAATTCCACTTCTGCAGTCCGGCCAGAGCCGGTCTGCTGCACTGTGATCCGCATCCCGGCAACTTCATGTTGCTCGAGGACGGACGACTCGGCGTGATCGACTTCGGTGCCACCGCCGCGATGCCGGACGGATTCCCCCCGGTGCTCGGGCGCATGGTGCGACTCGCCCTCGAGGAACGTTTCGACGAGCTGACCGCCCTGCTCTACGACGAGAAGTTCGTACTCCCCGGCCGCACTGTCACCGATCAGGAGATCGCCGACTACCTACGGCCCTTCACCGACCCGATTCAGACCGAGTCGTTCCATTTCACGCGGGCGTGGCTGCAGAAGGTGGCGGGCACCGCGACGGATTTCTCGAGTGCGCAGTTCCGGACTGCACGGACGTTGAACCTGCCACCGGAATACGCAAGCATCTTCCGCGTTCTGCTCGGGTCGGTGGGTATCTGCGCGCAACTCGACGCGCAGGCTCCCTATATGGCGATTCTCTCCGAATGGCTGCCCGGCTTCACCGAGGAGTAGTCGGGGCCGGGCAGCCGATTCAGGCGTACACCAGTTCTTTTCGCGGTTCGGCGACGACCGTCTTCCGGGGTCGCCCGCGGGGGCGTTTCCGGGCGACCACCGCGCCCTGGTGGATGATTTCGCCGCCCCACACTCCCCACGGTTCTTCGCGGTCGAGCGCTGCGGCGAGACAGCGCGCGCGTACGGGGCATCCGGCGCACAGCGATTTCGCCAGTTCCAGATCTGCCGGGGCCTCGGCAAACCACAGATCGGGATCGTCGCCGTGACAGGGCAGGGGATCGCCCGCACGGATGGTTTTTTCGCCGACACCTGATGCGGTCGAAGGGTTTTCGCTCGGCACGAGGACTCCTAGAGGTTCGATCGAAAGAGATGCGATGCGAACTCCGGCCGAAAAGACAAAGGCCACGGTCCGCTGGGCGGTTGTCCGTGGCCTGGAGTCGGAAGGGACTACCGCGTAGGTGTCCCGACGAGTCGTCCGGCCACGGACGAGAAGGCTGCTGCGCGCCGACGCCATGTGCGCGGGGCGGCGGCGGATGCGGCGCGCGCCACGACGGGAGCGACGGCCGCATAATTGATGCTGATCATCACGGGCCACCTCGCTTTCGTCGTCACGCACGGGCTTCTCCCGTGGCAATGCAATACACAATAGTAATGCTGGTGCGATCAGCACAAGTTATTTTCTACCTGCGGTTTTGTCCAATTTTTGTCGAGCGTGGTTCGATTCGCCGCTCGCAACCGCACGCGGGACTAGAGTCCCGGCCATGCCACTGTCGACAACGAAATGTGTATCGGTTCTCGATTGTCCCGATCCGCGCGCGCTCGCGGGCTTCTACCGGGACCTGCTCGGCTGGACCACCGCGCGGGACGACGACGATTGGGTCGAACTCGCGCGCGACGACGCGAATTCGCTCGCATTCCAACGCGCACCCGATTTCACGCCCGCGCGCTGGCCTTCCGAAAGTGTGCACGTCCACCTCGACTTCTACGTCCCCGAATTCGAGGACGCCGAACGTCTCGCGCTCGACCTCGGTGCGACCCGCGTCGACGATCCGTCGAGCACCAAGAACTTCCGGGTGTACCGCGACCCCGCAGGCCACCACTTCTGCCTCTGCGTGGAGCCGGTAGGCCTAGATATCTAGCGTTGCCGCGGTACGTTCGCCCCGCACGAGCGCGAGCACGTCGGCGCCGTACTGCTCGAGCTTCTTCGCGCCGATGCCCGGAATCGAGACGAGCGCGCGGTCGTCGCGTGGCTGTTGTTCCGCGATCGCCACCAGGGTGTTGTCGCTGAACACGACGTAGGCGGGGACCTTGAGCTCCTTCGATCGCTCGCGGCGCCATTCCTTCAGCGCGACGAGCAGTTCCTCGTCGAGGTCGGACGGACAGCCCTCGCAACGCCCGAGCATCGTCGAGGTGGTGCCCAGGAGCGGCTTACCGCAGATCCGGCACTGCGGACGCTTCTTCTTCGGTGAGGCCGGCTCGACGATCTTCGACGCCGGAGAACTGTCGGGGATCAGCCCGTTCAGGAAGCGGGACCGCCGCCGTGAGCGGCGCCCGCCTTCGGTGCGCGCCAACGCCCACGACAGCGACAGGTGCACCCGGGCGCGGGTGACGCCGACGTAGAGCAGACGGCGTTCCTCCTCGATACCCGCTTCGTCCGGAGGAGTGTCCTTGTCTCCGGTGACGTGGGTGATCGGCAGGGTGCCGTCGGTGAGACCGACGAGGAACACCGCGTCCCACTCGAGGCCCTTCGCGGCGTGCAGCGATGCCAGAGTCACGCCCTGCACCGTCGGGGGCTGCCGCGATTCGGCGCGGGCCGCGAGGTCGCGCAGCAGACCGGTGAGGGTCAGCTCGGGTTCGTGCTCGAGCAGTTCTTCCGTGAGCTGGACCAGCGCCACCAGCGACGACCACCGTTCCCGGGCCTGCGCACCGGTGGGTTCGGTGTCGGTCAGGCCGAGCGGCACCAACGTGGCGCGCACCAGGGTGACGAGATGGCTGCCCCGATCGGCTCCGTCGGGCAGGTCGTTGCGCGCGTCGACCTGCCGAAGCGCGTTGATCGCCTGCCGCACCTCGGCGCGGTTGAAGAACCCCTCGCCGCCGCGCACCTGATACGGGATGCCGGTCTCGGTGAAGGCTTGCTCGTACACTTCCGACTGCGCGTTGATCCGGTACAGCACCGCGATTTCCGACGCCGGCACGCCGTCGCGCAGCAGTTTTGCGATGGCCTTCGCGGTCGCCTTCGCCTCCGCGGGTTCGTCGTCGTACTCGGCGAACGTGGGTTCCGGGCCGGGCGGCCGCTGCCCGATCAGTTTCAGCCGGGTGCCGGCGATCCGTCCGCGGGCTTCGCCGATGACGCGGTTGGCCAGTTCCACCACCTGGGGGGTCGAGCGGTAGTCGCGTTCGAGCCGGACGACGGTGGCGTCGGGGAACCGGCGCGAGAAATCGAGCAGGTACTTGGGCGACGCGCCCGTGAACGAGTAGATGGTCTGGTTGGCGTCGCCGACCACGGTGAGATCGTCGCGGTCCCCGAGCCATGCGTCGAGCACGCGCTGTTGCAGCGGCGTCACGTCCTGGTATTCGTCGACGACGAAACAGCGGTAGCGGTCCCGGAACTCGTCGGCGACAGCGGTGTTGTCCTCGAGCGCGGCGGCCGTGTGCAACAACAGATCGTCGAAGTCCAGGTAGAACCCTTCGTCGCCGCGGAACTTCAGCGATTCGTACATCTCGTACACCGCTGCGACGCGCTCGGCGGCGGCCGGCGGCTCGCGGCGGACCCGCGCGACCGTGGCCGGATAGTCTTCCGGCGCGATCAGCGACCCCTTGGACCACTCGATCTCCGAGAGCAGGTCGCGCACGGTGTCGGTGTCGGTCGGGAAGCCGCACCGATGTGCTGCCTGCGAGACGACGGAGAACTTGCGATCGAGCAACTGCCACGGAGTGTCGCCGACGACCTGCGGCCAGAAATACCGCAACTGCCGCAGCGCCGCGGCGTGGAAGGTGCGGGCCTGCACCGACGGTCCCGGTGCACCGACCCCCAGTTCACGGAGCCGCGAGCGCATCTCCCCCGCAGCCCGCGCGGTGAAGGTGACTGCCAGAACCTGGCCGGCGGCGACGTGCCCGTCGGAGACGAGGTGCGCGATGCGGCGGGTGATGGTGCGGGTCTTGCCCGTCCCGGCGCCGGCCAGCACACACACGGGGCCACGCGGCGCCCGCACAGCCGCCGCCTGTTGAGGGTCCAGGCCGTCCGCAACCGCATCCACACGCATGGCCTCCATCATGACAGTGCGAACCGACAACGCGACGCCGCACATCCTGTGCAGGCATATCCGCTGTGTCCGCGACCACATTCGGGGACCGGTCGGAACAGATCGCGGCGGCTGTGATGTTCTCGAAGTCATGACCACCACCGATGCACCCGCCTTGACCGTCTACTCCACCACGTGGTGCGGCTACTGCAAGCGTCTGAAGAAGCAGCTCGACGAGAACGGCATCGCCTACACCGAGATCGACATCGAGGCCGATCCCTCGGCAGCGGAATTCGTCGGCAGTGTCAACGACGGCAACCACATCGTGCCGACCGTCAAGTACGCAGACGGCACCACCGCCACCAACCCGCCGCTGTCGGCGGTCAAGCGCGCGCTCGGTCTGTAACAGCCCGGATCAGCCCCGGGCCCATCCTTCGAGCATGCCCCGGGCAATGGAGATCGAGCCCGGCAGCAGCAGAGGCACCTCGTCGGCCGACGCCCAGTCGCCGGCCTCGAGTGCGTTCCGCACCTCGTCGCGAGTGAACCATCGCGCCTCGCCGATCTCGCCGTCCCGGAATTCCAGGGGCTGAGCGGGGTCGGCGACGGCCGCGAACCCGAGCATCAACGACCGCGGAAACGGCCACGGCTGGCTTCCGAGGTAGCGGATGTCACGCACGTCGACGCCGACTTCTTCGCGGATCTCCCGCACCACACACGATTCCAGCGATTCGCCCGCCTCCACGAATCCTGCCAGGACGGAGAAGCGCCGCTCCGGCCACACGGGTTGACGCCCGAGCAGCACCCTGTCGCCGCCGTCGTGCACCAGGCAGATGACCGCCGGGTCCGTGCGCGGGAATTCCTCGTGCCCGGTCTCGGAACTGATCCGCGACCATCCGGACATGGTGGGTTCGGTGACGGAACCGTCGACCGCGCTGAACCCTGCCCGGTCGTGCCAGTTGAGCAAGGCCACCGCACTCACCATCAGGTCCGCGTCCGCGTCGTCGAGTGCGTCGCCGACCTTGCGCAGGTCCGCAACCTCTCCCGTCTGTGCGAGTACGCGGACGGCCCACACGTGCCGCTCGTCGCGCACACCGAGAAACACCGCCCCGGGGGCCGGCTCGGGGCCGAGTTCCGCGGCGGCACGGAACACCAGTGCCCCGTCCGCCACGGGCACCTGTCCCCGTCGGTCCACCTTCAGGAGTTTCGCGTCCGCCCACCCCGCCCGCAGCGCGTCCTCGTCGGAGCGAAGCTCTTCGGCGCGCTCGACGACGGTGCGCGACAGGAGTGGGGTACCGGACAGAGAGAAACTGGTCACTTCGAGCACACTAGCCGCGCATCGCGCCCGGCTGCGTGCCCACGAGCCGGATGTAGAGCAGCTTGTCGCCGGCCTCCACCGCATCCACCTCGGGCGAGCCGATCCGCCACATCCGGCCGTCGCGCACCACGGCAAGGACGATGTCCTTGAGGTGTCGCGGCGAACCGCCGATCTCCGACGGTTCCACGTCACGTTCGGCGATGGCGAATCCGGCTTCGGGGGTGAGCAGGTCCTCGATCATCTCGACCACGTTGGGTGTCGTCGTAGCGATACCCAGCAGGCGGCCCGCGGTCTCGGAGGAGATGACCACCGAGTCGGCACCGGACTGCCGCAGCAGGTGCGTGTTCTCGGACTCGCGGATCGCGGCGACGATCTTGGCCTTGGGGGCGATCTCGCGGGCACTCAGAGTCACCAGCACCGCGGTGTCGTCGCGGTTCGCGGCGACGATGACAGCGGCGGCGTGCTGCACACCCGCGAGGCGGAGAACGTCCGACTTGGTCGCCGAACCCTGGACCGTCACCAACCCCTGCCCGGCCGCGGATTCCAGGACGACGGGATCGGTGTCCACCACCACGATGTCGGATGGGGCGACACCGTCGCCCAGCATGGCGTCGACGGCGGTACGGCCCTTGGTGCCGTAGCCGATGACGACGGTGTGATTACGCACGCGGCGCCTCCATCGTTGGATCTTGAATGCTTGTCGTGAACTCGCGGTCAGAGCCGACAACGTCGTTCCGACCAGCACGATCAGGAAGAACACCCGCAGCGGGGTGATCACGAGAACGTTGATCAGGCGCGCTTCGGGTGTGAAGGGAGTGATGTCGCCGTACCCGGTGGTCGACAGCGACACGGTCGCGTAATAGAGGCAGTCCAGCAACGACAACGCGTTGCCTTGGGCGTCGCGGTACCCGTCGCGGTCGAGGTAGACGACCACCACCGCGAACAGCAGCGCCGCGAAGGCGTAACCGATGCGACGCGCAATCGCGATTCCGGGACTCGTCTGCTCTTCCGGCACCCGGAGGACGCCCACCAAAGCGAAGTCCGGACGCTCGGTGAGCTGATCGGAGCGACTGAACCTCGCACGCAATCTACCGGGCATCGTGCCTACTCCACCTCGTCTCGGTCCCCAGGGGGGACCTCACTTACACCGTAGCGATGCCGGACGGCCATCGATTCCGGATCGCAGCCTACGCGCCGCCCGCTACTGTGGCGCCCATGTCCACCCAACCGTCCCGACGACCGGCGTTGCGGCTCGCCGCATTGCTCCTCGGCGCAGGCACGATGCACTTCGTCCGACCGCAACCCTTCGACGGCATCGTCCCCCGCGCGCTGCCCGGTTCCGCCCGCACCTACACCTACGTCTCGGGAGTCGCCGAGATCGGGGTCGGGCTCGCGCTCGTGGTGCCGCGTACCCGCCGGACGGGTGGCGCGCTGGCTGCTGCGCTGTTTCTCGCGGTGTTCCCTGCGAACGCGCAGATGGCCGTCACGTGGCTGCGCAGCGACCGGATCTCACCGGTGGCAAAGGCCGTCGCGGTGGCACGGCTGCCGCTGCAGATCCCTCTCGTCACCGCGGCCCTCGAGGTGCGTCGCCTCGCCCCGGGGGCGCACCGCCGCTGACCCCGTGCGTCTGCACACCGAGGAGAATGTCGACGAGTTCGGACGGGCGCGCAAGTGCCACAAGGTGTCCCGAGTCGACGACCACCGGCTCGACACCGGTGCGCGCACGGGACAGTGCCGTCAGGAACGGGAGCGGGAACAACCGGTCGCGCCGGCCTGCGACAACCCGCACCGGAACGTCGGGCCAGCGCTCGGCATCCCAGGCGGGTTCGAACGCCGCGTCCGACAGGCGCGTCTCCTCGTGGGCGAACGCTTCCTCGGTGACGGCGTCCGGGATGTCGTGGAAGAACAACTCCCGTATGTCGAGCGGTGCATCGGGGTCCCGTCCGTCCGCGACGGCCTGCTCCCGCTGAGCATCCTCGTGCCCGACGTCGCCCCACCACTGCGCCGGTGATTCGCCGGGCGCAGGGATCATCGGTGCCACCAGCACGAGTTCGTCCACAGCACACCGCTCTGCGATACGAACGGCGGTGAACGCCGACATCGATTGGGCCACCACCACGAGGGGTCCGGGAGCATCGCCGAGCGCCGCAACCACGAAGTCTGCGTACGAGTCCTGGTTCTCGTTGTCGTCGGCGTACGGGAGATCGACGGCGAGCGCGTCGTGCCCGCGTCCCTCGAGCATCGGCACCACCCGGTGCCAGTACCAGGAGTCCGACCCTGCTCCCGGCAACAGCACAAAGGTCGACACGGCCGCCCCTTTCCGTCGAACGGTGCCTACGAGCGTAACGGCGCGCGGGGGCCCCGCACAGCGGGTTTCACAGGCCGGCGGGTTTTCACGGGCCAGCGGGTTTTCACGGGCCTGAGCCTCGTGTCCACCTGATGCAGACCGCGGATGTGCCTCTGGTCTGCGCGTCATCGATGTGGCGCGTTACCAGTACTGGTGCTGGTGCCCGTCGGTGTCGGCAACGAAGACGATCGCGTCGGCGCGCTCCACGTCGGCCGGACTCAGCGGAATATGTCCTCGGACAATGGGTTCGCCCGTGCCGAGCGAGCGCGGAAGGGCAGCGTGCAAGGGCTTCGCAGGGAACAGGGCGCGCCGTGCGGTCGCCTCGGCGAGTGTGCCCTGAAGGGTGCCTGGACGGGGGTGCAGCCCGGCGTCCGCGGCAACGAACATGTAGCGCTCTCCGAGAGCAAAGCCGACGAGCGCACCGGCACTTGGCCATATCGCTCCCTCGTTGTCGACCGGCATGGACGACTGCGTTCGCTGGAGGTGGGCGTTGTGCGCAAACACCAGGCTCGGCCCACGGCCCTTCTCCTTGGACACGATCGCGAGAAGGTTCTCGGCCATCATGGCGGCGCGCAGGCCGAGCAGGGTGGCGATGCGGTCCGATGCGGTGTGGGCCATGGCCGCGTGGTAGCGAAGCAGACCCCGCGCGGTGTGCGCGTACGCGAGGGCATCGTCGTACGCCACCGGATCGGTGGGAGCGAGGACGGGCGCTGCGCGGCGCAGCACGCTGACGAGGTCGTCCGCGACCAGGCGCAGGGCGCGAGCACGCTCGGAGTCCCCGATGGACGCAGCCGGGTCCCGCATCGCGTCCGGGTTCGTCCAGTCCGCGTCGTCGCCGAGCAGTCCGTCGACGTCCCCGGCCGAGTCCGGATGCAGCGCAGCGGGCAGGTACTCCAGAACGACGGACAGTGCGTGTCGTGGGCTGGGTGCGCCGGAGAATTCCACCGGGGCGTCGAATCCGTAGAAGCGCACCCGATCCCGCGCGGGACGACCGGTGTTGTAACCGCGGAGCCATTCGACGAGTTCGCGGTTGCCGGGGACGCGGCCGAAACCATGACTGAAACCGCGCTCGAGGACATCGTCGATCTCCGTTGCCCCGCCCCCGACATAGTTGTCGACGACAGAAGCGGCGAGGACATCGGTCTCCAGCACGATCGAGCGGTATCCGCGTTCGACGAGGTGACAGAGAAGTTCGTTGCGCAGCAACGGGAATGCAGCGATTCCGTGGGTCGGCTCGCCGAGGGCGAGCAGGCTCGGGGGTTCCTGCCGCGTGGCAAGCAACTCGTCGAACGCGCTTCCCAGATCTCCGGGCGTGTCCAATTGCCGGCAGATCTCGGTCGGCGACGTGGTCGTAGACATGAATTCTCCTTCCGGGAAAACCTGCCTTCGACGCTATCGTTGAAGAATCGGGTGAAGGTTGTCTCCTATCGGCCCACGACAGGGAGATCCAAGCCTCAAACAAAGGAAATACGATGCGGCCCGTCGACCTCGCCCGCGAACACGGGTTGTCCGCACAGGCGATCCGCAATTACGACGATGCGGGCATCTTCCCGCCGACCGGGCGCACCGAGGCCGGCTACCGGTATTACACCCCTCTTCACGCGCAGGCTCTGCGGACCTTCCTCACGTTGCGGCGCGGACACGGGCACCGGCGAGCGACGGACATCATGCGTGCGGTCAATCGGCACGACACCGAGTCCGCCTACCGGCTGATCGACGCGACACACGTCGAGGTGCTCGCCGAACGCGACACCCGAACAGAGGTCGCGACGGTTCTCGGTGGTCTCACCGCGACGGCACCTGCTTCCGTCCCGGGCCGGCCCCTCACGGTGGGCGAACTGGCACGAAGGCTCGGAGTTCACGCGGCGACGCTGCGGGCGTGGGAGTCCCAGGGAATCCTCCGGCCCGAACGTGATCGCGCGACCGGTTACCGCATGTTCGGTGCCGAGTCCGTGCACGACGCCGAGATCGCACGACAGTTGCGCCGGGGCGGCTACCCGCTGCGCCAGGTCGCCCGGTTCCTCGCATCGCTGCGCGACGCGGGCGGTGCGGACGCACTGAGCCGGTTCCTCGGCTCCTGGCAGGCGCGGCTGGCTGTGCGCAGCCGGGACCTCCTTGCCGGCGCGGGGACACTCGACGCCTACCTGTCCCTCCTCGACCACGCCGCGGCCTCCTCCGGCGCTGCTGCACCTTCCGACAGCGCGCCGCCGCCCCACACCGGCTAGGAGGCGGGCTCCCCCGGCTGTCCGGCATCCCCGGCAGGGTCGTCCCCGGCACCCCGCACGAGCTGTTCCATCGCGGCCGCGCCGGGGAGATCTCCGGGTGCGACGGTGCGGCCCGTACGGACGTAATGGAATGCCGCACGCACCTTGTTCAATGGAGGCTCGGCCGGTCGCCCGGTGATGCGTGTGATGCGGGCCGCCATGAGCTGCGCCCACGCCAGCCGATATGCGGCCAGCTGCAGACCGACCGACGCCAGTGCGTCCGCGTCGGGCTCGGCACCGGTCTTCCAGTCGATGACCGTCCAGCCTCCGTCGGGATCCTCGAACACCGCATCGATGCGACCACGGATGACGGTGCCGCCCAGCGACGTCTCGAACGGGACTTCCACCTCGACCGGGTTGCGGGCAGCCCACGGCGACCGCAGGAACGCCTCCTGCAGCCGCTCGAAGTGGGATTCGTCGCCGCCTTCGTCGTCGGCGCCGGGAAGTTCGTCGAGGTCGAGCAGACGCGTTGCGCCGAAACGGCGTTCGAGCCACGCGTGGAAGGCGGTACCCCGGCGCGCCAGCGGGTTCGGCCGGAACGGCAGCGGACGACGCAGACGTGCTGCCAGCGCCTCCGGGTCGGTCGCGAGGTCGACCAGTTGGCTGACCGACAGCTGGGCCGGGAGCATCACCTCGGCGGCCCGTTCGAACCGCTGTTCCCGTTCGGCGAGCAACGCATCGACGTCGGCTGCCCAGTCGTCCGGATCGTCCTCGCTGCTGCCGGGCGGATTCGGTTCGCCGGCGTCGAGTGCCGAGAGCACGAGCGCAGCTCCCCGCTGGACGTCGGCACGACGCGAACCGAGCGGGTCGCGAGGCCAGGTGGCACTGCGGGGTGACTCCGTCATGGGGTTGCGAGCACCGGGTTCCGGTGCCGGCTCCCACACCTCGATCGTCCCCAGTTCGCTTCGCGCCGAGACCAATTCGTGCATCTCCTCGAGGAACTCGGACGGGCCCTTCGGTTCGGCCCCCGTATCGCCCCAGTGGTGACCCGACACGAACAGGGCACGCTCGGTGCGGGTGAGCGCGACATAGAACAACCGGCGATCCTCGTCGAGCTTGCGACTCTTGAGGGCACCCTTGTGGCGGTCGATGGCGTTCTCGAGCATCTTGCGATCGAAGATGTCGTCGAGTTCGAGCACCGGCACCCCGTCGGTGCTCGACCCCGGATCGTCGCCCGGCATCGCGCGGTCGCCACGCAGCTGCGGGGGCAATTCGGTGACGGACCCCAGCCACGTCGCGGCGGCAGACGAGGACGGAAAGACGCCCGCGGTGACGTGCGGAACCGCCACGACCTCCCATTCGAGCCCCTTCGCCGAATGGACGGTGAGTATCTGCACCCGTTCGGGGTCGACTTCGACCTCACCCGGCGCGAGCCCCTTTTCGATCTCCTCCGCGGCCGCGAGGTAGCCGAGCAGTCCACCGAGGGTCGCGTGTGTGCGCGCCGCATACGACGCCACCACATCGGCGAACGCGTCGAGGTGCTCACGGCCGGCGATACCGCCGCGACCACCGACTCGCGCTTCCGCTTCGATACCGATTCCGAGGACCCGTTCGACCTCGGCAACGAGTTCGGTGAGCGGCTGGCCGAGACGCTCACGCAGCGAGGCGAGTTCGCGGGCCAGCGCGGTGATGCGCGCGAACCCGAATTCCGAGTACTGGCCCGGATCACCCGGATCGGAGATGGCGTCTGCCAGGCCCGCCTGGTCGGCGTATTCGCCGGGCAGCGAGGAATCGAGTGCCTCGTCGAGCGCCTCGGGGTCGGTGACGGCACCGGCCACTCCGTAGCGACCGGCGATGGCGAGTGTCTGGGCGCGTCGCCACAGTGCCTTCAGATCGGCCGCGCCGATCTGCCACCGGGCACCGGTCAGCACACGCACGGCCGCACTGCCGGCCAGCGGGTCGGCCGCGAGCCGCAACATGGCGAGCAGGTCGGCGACCTCGGGCGTGTGCAACAAGCCCCCGATGCCGACGACCTCCACCGGCAGGTCGCGGGCACGCAGGGCTTCGGCGATCGGGGCGGCGTCGGCGTTGCGCCGCACCAGCACCGCCGCACTCGGCGGTGGTTTTCCGGCCTCGCGCGCGGCTGCGTACTCCGCGGCGATGCGGTCGGCGACCCAGTTGCGCTCGGCGTCGATGTCGGTGTGCAGCGCCAACCGCACGTCGCCGGGCACGGCGTCGGGCCGGGGCCGCAGGCGGCTGACCGCCACGCCACGATCGCGCAGGGGTTCGGACGAGACGTTCGCGAGGTCCAGGGCTTCGGGAGGATTGCGCCAGCTGGTCAGCAGTTCGAGGGTGGGCGCGGGACGCCCGCCCGGCAACGCGAAGTCGGTGGCGAATCGCGGGAGGTTCGCCGCCGAGGCGCCGCGCCAGCCGTAGATCGACTGCATCGGGTCGCCCACGGCGGTGACCGCGAGATTCGGGTCCTGAGCACCTCCGAACAGCGATCCGAGCAGCACGCGCTGCGAGTGACCGGTGTCCTGGTATTCGTCGAGCAGCACGGCCCGGAACCGTTCGCGTTCCCCGGCGCCCACTTCGTAATGATCGCGGGCGACCCGCGCGGCGAGCGACATCTGACTGCCGAAGTCCAGGGCGCCTTCCCTGCGGAGGGTGTCGGACAGTCGCTGGACGAGCGGGAGCAACTGCAACCGGTCGTGCTGTGTCTCCAGGTATCCGAGAAGCGTTTTCGACGGTCCGCCGCGCTGGCCCGGCCCTGCCGGCAGCGTATGGATCAGCTTGTCGAGTTCGGTGTGCGCCTCGCGAAGGTCTTCCGGCTCGACGAGATGTTCGGCGAGCTGGCCGGACAGCGCGAGCACCGCCTCCGTCACCGACGCCGGGCTGCGGTCGGTATCGAGTTCGCCGTCCCACGCACTGACGACCCGGTGGGCGACCTGCCACAATTCCGTTTCCGACAGGAGCGTTGCCGTCGGTTCGATCGGCAGCAGCAAGCCGTGCTCGCCGAGCAACCGGCCGGCGTACGCGTGGTAGGTACCCACCTCGGGCTCACCGGCGAGGATGCGGGCGCGCAGGCCTCCCTCCGGGTCCAGATCCCGGATCAGGGCCGAGCCTGCGAGTTTCGCGAGACGGGTTCGGATGCGGGCGGTGAGCTGTTGGGCGGCCTTGCGCGTGAAGGTCAGTCCCAGCACCTGTTCCGGTTCGACAAGCCCGTTGGCGACGAGCCACACCACCCGTGCGGCCATCGTCTCCGTCTTGCCTGCTCCGGCACCCGCCACGACGAGCACGGGCCCCATGGGCGCTTCGATGACGGCGGCCTGCTCGTCGGTCGGTGGATGTTGTCCGAGCGCCTCGGCCAGCCGGGCGGCACTCACTGCGGGGGTGGTCATCCGTCCGTCACCTGCCTTCCTTCGTCGTGGGCAGGGCAACTGGACAGCACCGGGCAATGCCGGCAGCCGTCGTTGACCTGCGCGAGGAACTGCGGTCCCTGCGTCGCCGCGGCCGCCTCGTGGATCACCTCGCGCCAGTGGGCGAGGCCCTCTTCGTCGAGGGGCGGCTGTAAACGCTGGGTCGCGCCTTCCTTGTTGTGAGGTTTGGCCACGAACACCAGCCGGGCACCACCCGGCGACGACGCCGGTTCCCCTTCGATCGCTCCGGCAGCAGCCGCCACCTGGTACGCGGCGAGCTGTGCGTGGTCGCGCGCGGCGTCCTTGGACACGGGATTCTTCGCGGTCTTGACGTCGACGACGACGGGCCGCCCATCGGGGTCGCGTTCGAGCCGGTCGATGCGACCTTTCAGCCGCACGCGCGGCAGGTCGTCTGAGGGGGGTTCGAGTATTCCGTCGACACTGACCTCGACGCCGATCTCGGTGAGGTCGTTGCGCGTGCCCTGCAGCCAGGTCGAGAACGTGTCGAGCATGCGGCGGGTGCGCTCGAGTTCACGTTTCGCATACCACTCGGACCCCAAATCGACTGAATCCCACGCCTTTTCGAGAGCCTGATCGATGCGCTCGGGCGGGATACGGCCGGCGAGGGCCTGCACGAGCGTGTGGACGAGCGTGCCGGTGACGGCGTGACTGTTCTCGCCGTCGGCACCTCCGTGCCGCTCGAACATCCATCGCAGCGGGCAGGTGACGAGTTGTTCGACGGTGGACGGCGACAACCGCACCGCGTCGTCGTCGGGATCCCACAACGGCGCCGCGGTGCTGGGATCGGAAGTGCCGTACCACTCGTCGGGGTGGGCACCGCGCACGCCCGCGCGGGCGAGCCGGGCCAGTTGCGCGGCCGCCGTGCGCTGCCGCTCCGGTTCGTGTTCGGCAACCAGCGGATCGCACACCACGCTGCGCAGTTCGGCGACGAGCGCGGGCAACGCGAGCACCCGGATGCGCACCTCTTCGGGCATCTCGGAGTCGGGCACGGCATCGGGATCGTCGCCGCCGAGCAGTTCGTCGACGAACCGCGAACGTACGAGTTCGGTATCGCCGCTCACCGAATCGACCGCGGTGACCAGCAGGTGTGTGCGGGCTCGGCTGCAGGCGACGAGGAACAGCCTGCGCTCGTCGGCGAGCAGTGGTGCCATGCGTGACAACCGCACCGACGCATGCTCGCCACCGTCGGCACCCGACACCGCATCGATGAGCGATTCGATGCCGAGCAGGGTGCCCCGCGCCCGCAGACTCGGCCACAAGCCTTCCTGCACACCGGCGACCACGACGACATCCCATTCGCGCCCGGCGGCGGAATGCGCGCTGACCACCGTCACCGCTTCGGTCTCGGCGACCAACCGCGTGCGCACGGTGCCGGGAATCTCCTGCTCGGTCAGGTAATCCACGAATCCTGCGATCTGCGCGCGGGGTAGGCGGTCGACATAGTCGGCGGCGGCGTCGAACAATGCCACGACAGCGTCGAGGTCGCGGTCGGCCTGCGCACCGACCGGTCCGCCGCGGGCCGACGCGGCGGCCCAGCGTCGTTCGAGACCGGTGGCTTGCCAGGCCTCCCACAGCACGTCCTCGAGTCCGCCGCCCCGCAGGGCCGCGGAGCGGGCTTTGCGCAGCACGCCGAGAACCTTTCGCAGCGGCGCGGACTCCACCTCGGTCAGGCCGCGGACGAGGTGAGCGGTCTCGCCGCCCTTGTCACCGTGGTCACCGCCGTCGCCGTCGGTGAGCAGCAGACGCAGCAGTTCCGCAGAGTCGCGGTCGCGCCCGGACGCCAATTCGACGCGGCGCAGACCTCGCCGCAGACGACGCAGGGCGACGGGTTCGGCACCGCCGACCGGACCCGACAGCAGCGCCAGCGCCTCCTCGCCGCCGAACCGGCGACCGGACACTGCCCGCAGCACGAGCAGCAGACCTGCCACGCTGTGCTGCCGGGCGAGAGGGAGTTCGGAGGCCGCGGTGGTCATGGGGACGCCGGCGGCGAGCAGCGCGCGTCGCAGCGGTGCGAGGACTCGCGGCACCGATCGGACGACGATCGCCATGCGGGACCAGGGCACTCCGTCGACGAGGTGGGCGCGGCGCAGGGTGTCGGCGACGAGCGCGGCTTCCTTCGCCTGCGACGGCTGCACCACCACCCGCACCGTGCCGGGTTCGGTTGCGGCCTCAGGTGAGATGCCATCGGGCGAGGTGCCATCGGGTGAGGCGGCGCCGCGATGCGGAGGCAGCCCGGGCACTCTGCGCGCGATGCGGTGGGACACCGCCGCTACCGCGGGCGCGGCCCGGTAATTGGTACCGAGCACGATGCGGCGGGACGGGTCGTCGTCGGCCAACCGTTCGAGAAAGGTGGGATCGGCGCCACGGAAACCGAACACGCTCTGGTCGGGGTCGCCCGCGACGGTGCTCGTCCGGGTACCGGTGCCGATCACCCGCACCAGGTGAGCCGCCTGCGGGTCGAGGTGCTGCGCATCGTCGACGAGAAGGTGACGAACCCGGTTGCGCTCGGACGCGAGCAGGTCCGGGTCGGTCGCGAACGCGGCAAGCGCCGCCCCGACGAGTTCTGCCGCGTCGAGCGCGGGCGCGGTCGCTTCGGGTGCTTCGAGACCGACGGCGCCGCGCAGCAGCATGACCTGCTCGTACCGCTGCGCGAATCGCCCGGCCGCGACCCACTCGGGGCGATCACGCCGCTCGCCCAGTGCGACGAGGTCTTCGGGACCGAGCCCGCGCTCGCTGGCACGCAGCATCAGATCGCGGAGTTCGACGGCGAATCCGGTCATGCCGAGGGCGGGGCGGAGTCGCTCGGGCCACCCGGTGGCACCGTCGTCGATGTCGCCACGGAGCAGTTCGCGTAGGACCGCGTCCTGTTCGGCGCCGGTGATCAGTCGCGGCGGCGGGTTGCCGTGCGCAGTTGCCTGTAAGCGCAATACCGCGAACGCGTACGAGTGGACGGTGCGGACCAGCGGCTCCCGGGTGGCGCGTGCACCGGCACCCAGCAGCCCGGCGGTGATCGCCTCGCGCAGCGCTGTCGCGGCGCGACGGGAGTGGGTGAGTACGAGGACGGACTCGGGGTCGACCCCGGAGGAGATGCGATGTACCACCAGGTCGACCAGCAGCGACGTTTTGCCGGTACCGGGCCCGCCGAGCACCTGCCAGGGGCGCCATCGCGGGGCGGGCGGTGCGTCGGCGAACACTGCCCGCACATCGTCGGGCCACGTCCTGGCGGCCGGTGCGACATCCGGTCGCCGGACCAGTCGCGCGGCAGGTCGTCGCGAGCGGTCGGGCGCACGGAGGTCGAGGTCGGGCATATCGACATCCCACCAGAACCCCCCGACAACCGGCCGGTGGCATCTGCCGTCTCCCTGCCCGAAGAATCGTTAACGGCCGGAAGCAACGGGTAGGTAAGGCTAGGTTAAGCTCTGCTCGGCTGCGGCACCACGCCGCCGACTGTCGACGCAGAACGAGGATCACAGCTATGAACGCCATCCGTAACTACCGGCGCGCCGCAATCGGCGCCCTGGCCGTCATCGCCCTGGCCGGGTGCTCCACCTCCACGACCGACGACGCCGACACCACCGCGGCAGCCCAGACGGTCGCGATCGAGGACAACTTCGGCGAGCAGACCGTGACGACTCCGCCGAAGTCCGTGGTGGCGACGGACAACAGCACGTTCGAGACGCTCGACTCGTGGGGCGTGGACCTGTCGGCCGGCGCCGTGAGCCTGATGCCGAACACGATCGGCTACAAGCAGGACAGCGACGTCGTCGACCTCGGCACCCACCGCGAGCCGAATCTCGAGGCGGTTGTCGCGGCCGAGCCCGACCTCATCATCAACGGCGGCCGGTTCGCGCAGTTCCGCGGGGACTTCGAGCGCCTCGCGCCCGACGCCGCCATCGTCGAGGTCACTCCGCGCGACGACCAGCCGTTCGACGCCGAGCTCAAGCGCGGCACCACCGTTCTCGGCGAGATCTTCGGCAAGCAGGCCGAAGCCCAGGCCCTCAACGACGCGTTCGACGCCTCGATCGCGCGCGTGAAAGCCGCCTACTCCCCCGACACGTCCGTGATGGGCTTGATCACCTCCGGCGGCGAAATCGGCTACGTCGCGCCGAGCACCGGCCGCACGATCGGCCCCATGTTCGACATCTTCGGTTTCACCCCGTCGCTCGAGGTGCCCGAGAGCTCGGACAACCACCAGGGCGACGACATCTCGGTCGAGGCCGTCGCAGCCTCCAACCCCGACCTGATCATCGTGATGGACCGTGACGCGGGAACCGCCAACGGTGGCGGCGAGGGATTCGTCCCCGCGGCGAACATCATCGAGAACACCGAAGCGCTGAAGTCCGTCACCGCCGTCAAGGACGGCAAGGTGATCTTCCTGCCGACCGATACCTACACCAACGAGAGCATCCAGACGTACACGGAGTTCTTCAACTCCCTCGCGGACCTGCTCGAGCAGCAGAAGTCCTGATCTTCGTCACTCCTGGCGCCCGCGGGTTCGTCCCGCGGGCCCAGGCATGAATGCCTCACGGAAGACAGCAGCATCGATGAGCACAACGACGGTTTCCCCGACCCGCAAGGGCCGGTTGTTCGACTGGAAACTCCTCCTGGGAATCCTCGGAGTCTGTGTCCTGCTGACCATGTCGCTGTTCACCGGGGTGTACGACATCTTCGGCGGCGAACAGGGCTGGGAGATGTTCGAGATCACCCGCATCCCCCGGACGATCGCGCTGGTTCTGGCGGGCGCGGCAATGGCGATGTCGGGGCTGGTGATGCAGTTGCTCACCCAGAACCGGTTCGTCGAGCCGACCACCGCCGGCACGACGGAGTGGGCGGGCCTCGGCCTCATCCTGATGATGATCCTCCTGCCCGGATCCGGACTCGTACCGCGGATGATCGGGGCGATCGCCGCCGCCTTCGTCGGCACGATGATCTTCTTCCTGTTCCTCCGCCGCGTCTCGCTGTCCTCGTCCCTCATCGTGCCGATCGTCGGCATCATGCTCGGCGCCGTCGTCGGCTCGATCACGACGTACCTCGCCCTGGCCACCGACATGCTCCAGAGCTTGGGCGTGTGGTTCGCCGGAAGCTTCACCTCCGTCCTGCGGGGACAGTACGAGGTGCTCTGGATCGTCGCCGCGGTTGCGGTCGCGGTGTTCCTGGTCGCGGACCGCCTCACGGTGGCCGGCCTGGGCGAAGACGTGGCGACGAACGTCGGGCTCAACTACACCCGGATCATCTTCCTGGGCACCGGCCTCATCGCTGTGGCCACCGGCGTCGTGACCGTCGTCGTGGGAAATCTGCCGTTCATCGGCCTCATCGTCCCGAACATCGTCTCCATGTTCCGCGGCGACGACCTGCGCAGCAATCTGCCCTGGGTCTGCTTGCTGGGCATCGCGATCGTGACGGTGTGCGACCTCATCGGGCGGACGATCATCGCCCCGTTCGAGGTCCCCGTCTCGCTCATCCTCGGCGTGGTCGGCGCCGTCGTGTTCATCGCTCTACTGCTGCGGAGCCGTCGTCATGCCTGAAACCATGCCCGTCAGCGCGGAACCGGCGGTCGCGGCACCGCCGGCGGAACTTCCTGCGTCGGACGTCTTTCCGAACCCGAAGGCGCGCCGGCGCTACTGGATTCTGCTCGCCGGCCTGTCGCTGCTCGCGTGCTTCTTCGCGGTGGGAACGCTGGTGTGGAACAACCCGATGCCGTTCGGGAGTTCCGGATTCTGGCGGATCACAGAGATGCGGGCGACCAGCCTTGTCGTCATCGCAATCGTCGTGGTGTGCCAGGCCACCGCCACCGTCGCGTTCCAGACGGCCACGAACAATCGGATCATCACACCGTCGATCATGGGATTCGAGGCACTGTACGTCGCGATCTCCACCGCCGCGGTGTACTTTCTGGGTGCCGTCGGAGTCGTTGCACTGCAAGGAACTCCGCAGTTCCTCCTGCAGATCGCGCTGATGGTCTTCTTCTCGCTCGTGCTCTACGGATGGCTGCTGTCGGGTAAGTACGGCAACCTGCAGGTGATGCTGCTCGTCGGGATCATCCTCGGCGGTGGGCTCGGCTCCGTCTCGACCTTCATGCAGCGACTGCTCACCCCGAGCGAATTCGACATCCTCACCGCGCGGTTGTTCGGGTCCGTGTCCAACGCGGACGCCTCCTACCTCCCCGTCGCGATTCCCCTGTGTCTAGCCGCTGCCGCCGCACTGTGGTGGCGTGCACGGAAACTCAACCTGGTGGCGCTGGGACGCGACATCACCACCAACCTCGGCCTGAATCACCGCCGCGAGATCATGATCGTGCTGTTCCTCGTGTCGGTCCTGATGGCCGTCTCCACCGCCCTCATCGGACCGATGACCTTCCTGGGCTTTCTCGTGGCCACCCTCGCGTACCAGTTCGCGAACACCTACGACCACCGATACGTGTTTCCCGTCGCGGTGCTGACCGGGTTCGTCGTCCTCACGGGGGCCTACTTCGTTCTCAAGAACATCTTCTACGCCGAGGGCGCGGTGTCGATCATCATCGAAGCCGTCGGCGGATCGGTGTTCCTCTACGTCCTCCTCCGAAAGGGCAGACTGTGATCGAGCTCAAGGGCGTCCGCAAGGACTACGGTGACGGGGTGTCGATCGGCCCCGTCGATCTCCAGATTCCGGCGGGCGGTATCACCGCACTGGTCGGGCCCAACGGAGCCGGCAAGTCGACGCTGCTGACGATCATCGGCCGGCTGCTCGGTGCCGATTCCGGTTCGATCGAGATCGCCGGATACGACATCGCCCGCACCCCGTCGAAAGACCTCGCGAAGATCGTCTCGATCCTGCGTCAGGAGAACCACTTCGTCACCCGGCTGACGGTGCGTCAGCTCGTGGGCTTCGGTCGGTTCCCGCATTCGAAGGGCCGCATCACCCGGCAGGATCAGGAGATCATCAGCCGCGCGATCGAGTTCTTCGACCTCGGCCCGCTCGAGAACCGCTATCTCGATCAGCTCTCCGGCGGGCAGCGCCAGCGCGCCTACGTCGCGATGGTGCTGTGCCAGGACACCGACTACGTCCTTCTCGACGAGCCGCTCAACAATCTCGACATGCGGCATTCGGTCCTGATGATGCAGCACCTGCGCCGTGCCGCCGACGAACTCGGGAGGACGGTGGTCATCGTCCTGCACGACATCAACTTTGCCGCGCACTACGCGGACCGGATCTGCGCGGTGAAGAACGGGCGCGTCGTCGAGTTCGGGACCCCGCAGGAGATCGTGGTCGACGACACGCTCACCCGCGTGTTCGACACCCCGGTGACCTGCGTGGACGGCCCCAACGGCCCGCTGGCCGTCTACTACCGGTAGCCGTGCTGCGATAGTGGTCGCGTGAACGCTGCCGAGACCCTCCGCACCCACCTGTTCGGCCCCGCCGACGGGCCGCAGATCCTTGCTCTGCACGGGCTCACGGGTCACGGCCGGCGCTGGCGGCACCTCGCGGAGAGTCATCTCCCCCACGCCCGGTTCCTCGCACCCGACCTTCGCGGCCACGGCCGATCGCCGTGGACACCGCCCTGGACGTTCGAGCGCCACGTCGACGACCTGCTCCGCGTGCTCGACACGCATGCCTCCGGTCCGGTGACCGTGGTGGGTCACTCCTTCGGGGGCGCACTGGCGCTGCATCTCGCCGCCGCGGCACCGGAACGCGTGCGAGCGCTCGTCCTGCTCGATCCGGCGATCGCGTTGCCACCGGAGCGGATGCTCGAGGTCGCCGACTCGACGGCCCGCTACCCGGACTACACCGACGAGGCGGAGGCGCGCGCCGAGAAAGTCGGCGCCGACTGGGCCGAAGTCGATCCGGAACTGCTCGACGCGGAG
>JADGMW010000129.1_pt1 | contig 29167 bp, 29 predicted proteins | sample 8641801 | NCBI WGS metagenome assembly JADGMW01 (sample SAMN16272018, study PRJNA661076) | feces metagenome | isolation source: fecal sample from diarrhoea affected cattle A | host: Bos taurus | place: South Africa: Lokaleng Village, Mahikeng | collected 2019-09
TTTGATGGATAATCACCGTTATCCATGAATACTACTGCTGCACAACAGTTTCGGTGTTCGGAATGTGCGACCTGCAATCCCGCGATCCTGACGGCACCGCCTGCACCGGACACGCGACCGTCGACCTCGGCACCTCCTCCTCGGTGGATCCGGTCGACGCTCCCCGGCCGGCCAGGGCACGATCGGCACGCTGCACTCCCCTGACCCGGCCGGCACAGCGCCCTGTCCCCCATCCTCCGAGCAGCATCCGATGAGTTTGCCCGCCGCGCCCGGTCTACCTCTGCGTATCCATCCGAGACGACACGGGAGAACAGTGTGTCCCAGCTTTTGCGCGTACAGAACTTCACCGTTTCGAGCGACGGAATCGCCGCAGGAGAAGATCAGACCCTCGAGAACCCCTTCGGTCTCGACCACAGCGAAATGTTCGAGTGGGCCGGGGCCACCGCGAGCTGGCCCAACCGCGCCGATCCCGGCGGCACCCGCGGCATCGACGACTACTTCACCCGCGACTTCTCCCACAACATCGGTGCGGAGATCATGGGCCGCAACAAATTCGCTCCCAAGCTCGGACAGTGGCCCGACCCCGAATGGCGGGGCTGGTGGGGCGACGAACCACCGTTCCACACCCCCGTGTTCGTCCTGACGCATCACCCCCGCCCCTCCCTCACGCTTTCCGACACCACCTTCCACTTCGTCGGCGGCGAACCATCCGACGTCCTCGCCCGAGCGCGCGAGGCCGCGGGCGGCAAGGATGTCCGACTCGGCGGCGGGGTCACCACGATCCGGCAATTCCTCGACGCCGACCTGGTCGACACCCTGCACATCGCAGTGGCGCCGCTCGAATTCGGGTCCGGCCTGCAGCTCTGGGAGTCACCGGACGAATTGCACGACAGATTCCATCACGACGTCGTTCCCAGCCCGAGCGGCGTCACCCATCACCTGTTCTGGCGTAAGTAGCCCGGCACAATCGCATCCCCCGCTCACCCGGAGGCCGACGCGGGTGAGCCGTTGCCGTGTCTGCCGAGCGCTGCCGTCGCACCTCGGATGTGGGTACTGTGCACCCAGATCGACGCGTGCAATCCCGATCGTCGGAAGGCTCACGATGTCTGCTGCCGTGTGGTTGACCCCCGGCGAGTTGGCCGCTCGGTCGGGTGTGGCGGTCTCGGCGCTGCACTATTACGAGTCGCGGGGGCTCATCGACAGTCGCCGGACGACCGGAAATCAGCGCCGGTACCGGCGCGACACACTGCGGCGGGTGGCGTTCATCCGGATCGCGCAGGGCGTCGGGGTGTCGCTCGACGACATCAAGGCGGCCTTGGATTCGTTGCCGGACAGCCGGGTGCCGACCGCCGAGGATTGGGCACGGATGTCCGCGTTGTGGCACGACGAGTTGACCCGCCGTATCGACGCGTTGACCGAACTCCGGGACGATTTCGCAGGGTGTATCGGGTGTGGATGCCTGAGTCTGAAAATCTGTCCGCTGGCCAACCCGGGCGATGTGCTTGCCAAGGAAGGTCCGGGCCCGCGACGGTTGCCCGTCCGCGGCGACTGACACATCGCCCGCACGTCGGAGACGGAACGACCGGGACCCCTGCCTCGCGTCGGTGTCGGCGAACCGCACACTCCGGCCTCACGCTGTGTCGGTGCAGCACCCGTCGGTCTCCTCCCCCTAGGTTCGACGCATGGGGAGTCGAGACAGGAGTCGAACACACGAAACAAGATCGACGGTGCCGAGGTGGTGGCCCGTTGCGGCGGTGATTCTTGCCGGCGCCGCGTTTCTCGCCCACGACCGGCTGCTGGGGTTCACCGACTACTACGGCTTGTTCGGCAACGGCGTCGACGCGCTGGTGTACCGGCACGGCGGCCTGACCGCGCGCAGCCCCGAACCGCTGTACTCCTTCTTTTTGTTCGACTCGTTGCCGTTCACGTACCCGCCGTTTGCTGCGCTGATGTTCGTGCCGCTGTCGCTGCTCTCCGCGGCGGGCACCACCATCGCGGTGAACCTGGTCAATCTGGTGCTGTTGTACCTGGTGGTCCGGCTGAGCTGGCGCGCGCTCGGTTACGAGGATTCGGTGTGGATGCGGGTCGTCAGCGCGGGATCGGCGGTGGCGCTCACCTGGATCGAGCCGGTGCGGATGACCCTGTGGCTGGGTCAGATCAACCTGGTGTTGCTCGTCTTGGTGCTCTGGGATCTGTCCCGTCCGGAGCAAAGCCGCCTGCGTGGGATCGGCGTCGGCCTGGCCGCGGGCCTGAAACTGACGCCGGCGTTCTTCATCGCCTATCTCGTGGTGGTGCGACAGTGGCGTGCCGCCATGGTCGCGACCGTGACCTTTGCCGTGACGATCGTGGCGGGTTTCGTGGTGATCTTCACCGACGCGTGGCAATTCTGGACCTCGGCGATCATCCGCTCCGACCGCATCGGGCTGATTTCCTCACCGGCGAACCAATCGGTGCGGGGCATCCTCGCGCGGGCGCTCCACACGCAGGAACCTCCGATGTGGCTGTGGTTGCTGTGCGCCGCCGTAGTGGCCGGCGTCGGGCTGTGGGCCGCGCAGCTCGCCCACCGGCACGGCCGCCATCTGCTGAGCCTGACGGTGTGTGGGTTGACCGCGCCGATGGTCTCACCGTTCTCGTGGGGTCATCACTGGGTGTGGGTGGTGCCGCTGCTGGTGGTGTGCCTGGACCAGGCGGTGCGGTGGGGCCGATGGTGGGGTTATCTGCTTCCCATTGCTGCGGCGGTGCCGTTGTCCGCGTGGTACCGCTCCTACCCGGACGGTGTCGTCGCGATCGGCATCTTCATGACCCCCGGTGAGCCACTGGTGCGCACCCTTCTCCAATCCGCGTACCCCATCGTGTTCGCGGTGCTGATCGTCGTCGTCCTGATCGCCTACGGTCGCGCGCCGACACGCGCTGCCGTGCCCGAAGAAGAACAGGTGCCGACCGCAGATCGGAGCCCGACGATGGTGATGGCACCGGTGGTCATCACCTCACCCGTCGTCGAAGAAGGAAAGACCGCGTCCGGGAGTTTCGGTGAGGGAAGCAAGGATTCACCCGCTCCGAGAGTGTGAGGCACTCGTATTCGCTTCGATCACGCCCTAGCGGAGCCGACACGCTGAGCGCAGTTCACCGTGCGGACGGAGGTGCGCGGCTAGCATTGCCGAACGACGCGGTATCGGGCGGTCCGACACAAGGGATGCAGCGATGATTCGTAATGCTCTGGCACGAACCGTTCTCGTCCTTGCGACTGTGTCTGCGACCGGTCTCGCGGCGCCGGCACTCGTCGACGCGACGCCCGCTGAACCCGTTCCGGCAGTGGCAATTGCCCGGGGGATCGGTTATTCCGTTCAGGTCGACGGGCTGTCGATCACCTACACGGCCACCGATGTGCCGCGTGTGCCGCTCGTCGGGTCGCTCACGTTGCCGGGCTCGTGCACCACCGCGGTGGTCGACGCGGTTCGGGCCGCGCCGGTCGTCGGACCGGTACTGCTCGATTATCTCGTCGGTAACCCCGACATCGATGTTCTCGCCTTGCTCCGGGAACTCGGCGATGCCGACGCGATCACCGCGATACAGCCCCTGCAAGGCGCCAACCGCGACAACGTGGTGTCCGGAACGTTCCAGGACATCCCGCGAGGTGTTTATGCGGTCGTCAGCATCTGCAACCTGAACTCCGACCTGCTCGGCGCGGCCGGCGCGCTGGTCCTCGGCCCGGCATGGAGCTCGGGCTCCAGCGATGGGGGCGGATCGTCGATCGGTTCCAGCACCGGATCCTGAGGGGTGGGCTCATCGCCCGGTCCGTCACGTCACTCCCTCCTGTCACACTGGAATCGCACATGCGTACGACAGGGTGACCGAAGGAGGACGTGGGAATGACGAGCCGGGACGATCCTGGTCTGCTCGAGTGGGTCTCGTCGTATCTGGAAACGCTGCAGACCGCGAAGCGGTCTCCGCACACCCTGAAGGCGTACCGCCTGGACCTGCATGCGGTGTGCACACACCTCGGTGAGCTGCGGGAACGGCCGCCCGCGGACCTGACAGTCGGCGACATCTCGATCCGCGCGATGCGCTCGGCGTTCGCATCGTTCGCCGCCGAGCGGCAGCCGGCCTCGGTGCGGCGCGCGTGGTCGGTGTGGAACAACTTCTGCAATTTCCTGGTCTCCGAGGGGGTGTCGGAGGGCAACCCGATGGCCTCGATCACCCAGCCGAAGAAACCTCAGCACACACCGAAGTCCTTCTCCCCCAGTGCGATTCACCAACTCGTCGAGACCGTCACCGTCGAGGCGCAGCGCCCGGCGGAATCGTCGCGGGAGTGGCCGCAACGCGACCTCGCGCTGATCGCGACGTTGCTGCTCACCGGCATCCGCTCGGACGAGTTGATCCGCCTCGACGTGGGCAGCATTCTCGGCGGAGCGGGCACGCCGGTGCTGCGGGTGCTGGGTAAGGGCGCGATCGAACGGGAGATTCCGCTCGAGGACAGCTGGACGGCCATCGTCTCGAGTTATCTCGAGGAACGGTACGCGCGGTTCCCGGCGCCGCGACGGCAGGTGCGCGGCGAGCGCGACGATCCGGCCGTGTGGGAGCGCTACCCGGGAACCGATCCGTTGTTCGTGGGCAGCGACGGACAGCGCATCACCCGCGGCACCCTGCAGTACCGGGTGCGTCGTCTCTACCGGCGCGCCGGCATCGAGTCCGAACGTAAACGCGGAGCGCTCGCGCACGCGCTGCGGCACACGTTCGCGACGAGCCTGGCCGACAGCGGGGCCACCATGGTCGAGTTGCAGCAGTTGCTCGGACATCGGTCCTTGCAGACCGTGCAGATCTACACGTCGGCGACCGGCGACGCGGTGCGGCACGCCGCGCAGCACAACCCGGTGTACGGACTGCTCGGCGACTCGGCACCCGGCCCGCACTGACCGCCCGGCACACCTGCATCCGGCGCGATCCCCCTGTGCTGCGGCGTGTCAACTGCGAGACTGGATGCAGTCCCACCCGCGTCGGCGGGCTGCCGTGGGGGTACCCAGGGGTGGTCGTGCCGACAACAGTGAAGGAGCATGCATGAGTGTCCAGTCGGGTGAGTCTCGTCATCGTGTCGTCGTCATCGGGTCCGGGTTCGGTGGATTGTTCGGTACCCAAGCCCTGAAGAATGCTGACGTCGACGTCACGTTGATCGGGCGTACCACCCATCATCTGTTCCAGCCGCTGCTCTATCAGGTGGCCACGGGCATTCTGTCGGTGGGCGACATCGCACCGGCGACGCGGATGATCCTGCGGAAGCAGAAGAACGCGCGGGTTCTGCTCGGTGACGTCGAAACGATCGACCTCGAGAACAAGACGGTGACCTCGCAACTCCTCGAGCGGCGCACCGTCACCCCGTTCGACAGCCTTATCGTGGCGGCGGGTGCCGGCCAGTCGTACTTCGGTAACGATCATTTCGCCGAGTTCGCACCCGGGATGAAGACGATCGACGATGCGCTGGAGTTGCGGGGCCGCATTCTCGGCGCATTCGAGCAGGCCGAACTGTCCGACGACCCCGAGGAGCGGGCACGGCTGCTCACGTTCGTGGTGGTCGGTGCGGGACCGACCGGAGTCGAACTCGCCGGGCAGATCGCAGAACTGTCGCGGCGCACGCTCCGGGAGGCCTTTCGCCACATCGACTCCACGGAAGCGCGGGTCGTCCTGCTCGACGGGGCACCGGACGTCCTTCCGGTCTACGGTGGCAAACTCAGCCGCAAGACCCGCCAGACTCTCGAAGGCCTGGGCGTGCAGATCCAGCTCAACGCGATGGTGACCGGCGTGGATGCCGACGGGTTGACCGTCAAGGAGAAGGACGGCACCGAACGGCGCATCGAGTCGCAGTGCAAGGTGTGGTCGGCAGGTGTCGCGGCCAGTCCACTGGGCAAGCAACTCGCCGAGCAGTCCGGAGCGGGCATCGATCGGGCGGGCCGGGTGGAGGTGCTGCCGGATCTCTCGTTGCCGGGATACCCGAACGTGTTCGTCATCGGCGACATGATGTCGCTCGACAAGCTGCCCGGTCTCGCGCAGGTCGCGATGCAGGGCGGCAAGTATGCGGCGAAGCAGATCACCGCCTCGGTCGAAGAGGGGCAGGATCCCGCGCAGCGTGCGCCCTTCCGGTACTTCGACAAGGGCAGCATGGCGACGATCTCACGGTTCAGTGCGGTCGCGAAGGTCGGCAAACTCGAGATCACCGGGTTCCTCGGATGGATCGCGTGGCTGTTCGTGCACCTGCTGTACCTGGTGGGATTCTCGTCGAAGGTGTCGACCTTGCTGTCGTGGGCACAGGCGTTCTTCTCGACCGGGCGCAACCAGATGGCGGCAACCGAGCAGCAGGTGTTCGGTCGGCTCGCGATCCAGCGGTTGCGGACCGAGGAGGACGCGGCCGAGGCACGCGAGGCTGTCGCGCGACGCGAAGCGGGATAACCCTCCGGGCGTCACACGCGTTGTTGTCTACGGGGTGACGAGTCCGCTCCGGTAGGCGATGACCACCAGTTGTGCGCGGTCACGGGCGCCGAGTTTCGCCATGGCATGACTGACGTGGGTGCGGGCGGTGGCCGGGCTGAGAAACAGGGCGGCACCGATCTCCTGGTTGCTCAGGCCCTCCCCGACCAGCGCGAGAACCTCGCGCTCGCGTTCGGTGAGGACGGAGAGCCGATCTTCCCCGGCCCTGTCCGCCGCCTGCCGGGTGGCGAAGCGGCCGATGAGGCGGCGGGTGATGCGCGGCGCCAGCAGTGCATCACCCGCCGCGATCACGCGGATGGCATGCAGGAGTTCGGCCGGACCGGCGTCCTTGAGCAGGAAACCGCTGGCACCGGCCTGTAAACCCTCGAACACGTAGGCGTCGGTGTCGTAGGTCGTCAGGATGAGGATGCGTACATTTCCCAGCCCGGCAGTGGTGATCTCCCGGGTGGCTTCGATGCCGTCCAGGTTCGGCATGCGGATGTCCATGAGGACGACGTCCGGCCGCAGCGCGTAGGCCTTCGCTACCGCGTCTGTGCCGGTGGTCGCTTCCCCGACCACCGTGATGTCGTCCTCGGTGTCGAGGAGGAGCCGGAACCCGGACCGCACCAAGTGCTCGTCGTCGGCGAGCAGCACCTTGATTGTGCCGCTGGGCGTCGCTTCCTCTCCGGTCATGTGGCCGCCGTTTCGGTCGACGTCAGCGGAAGCCACGCGGTGACGGCGAATCCGCCGTCCGGCCGGGGACCCGCGTCGAGGTGCCCTCCCAGAAGGCGGCAGCGTTCCCGCATCCCGGCGAGGCCGTACCCGCGTCTGCTCTCCTGCTGCGCCGGACGGTCACTCCCCCGACTCGGGGCCGACAACGGCGAGACCGCGGGTGTCGCCGAGAGTGCTCGGCCTTCGTCGACGACGCCCACTTCCACAGCGTCTGCGCCGTAGGTGACGGTGATCGTCACGCGGGTCGCTCCGACATGACGGATCACGTTCGTGATCGATTCCTGCACGATCCGGTACACGGCGGTACCGACCGCAGCGGGTACGGGCTGCGGAGGCGGCGGCGCATCCACGGTCAGATCGAGGCCCGCGTCGCGTGCCAGGTCGGCAAGGTCCTGGATCTGCGCCGGCCCCGGGTTCGGGGCCCGCCCGTCGGTGTCTCCCCCGACGCCGGCAGTTCTGTCGTCTCCGACGTTGTCGTCCCGGAGTACGTCGAGGATTGCGCGCATCTCCGCCAGTGCCCGCGCGCTGGTCTGCTCGATGACCTCGAGGGTTTCGCGGGCGCGCTCGGGTCGTTTGTCGAATACATGTGCGGTGACACCGGATTGGACGTTGATGACGGCGATGGCGTGCGCCACGGTGTCGTGTACCTCGCGTGCGATCCGGAGCCGTTCCGCGTCGACCCGGGCACGGGCTTCCTCGTCACGGGTGCGTTCGGCCACCGCGGCGCGTTCGAGTGCCTGCGCCGCGATCTGATTCCTCGCCCGCACGCTTTCACCGAGAGCCGCGCTCATGACCGACGCGCCGATGCGGAAGTAGACCCAGCCGATGGCGGCGGGTGGCTCGATGTCGGACGCGGCGATGAGCCATGCCGCGGACAGGACCACGATGCCCACGGCGGCCAGCCGGAGCGTGCGGTGCCCGTCGCCGTGCGCGGTGAGCGTGTAGAGGGCGACGAACAGGGCGAGCCACCCGGGCCCGTCCGGGAAGTCGAGGCCGTAGTACACGACGCTGCTGAGCGCGGTGACGGCAAACACGGCGACCGGTCGGTCGCGGCGTACGACGAGGGCCGCGCCGGGGACGATCAACAGGAGGTAGCCGAGGTTCCCGAGGTCGGACAGGGGACGCAGCACGACTTCGGGCTGCCCGCTGTTGCGCACCACGGTGCCCTGAACCTGCATGACGGTGACGAACAGCGCCAACAGCAGGTCCTGAACGCGGGTAGGCAGGCGGAACGACGCAGCGCGATCCTGCATGCAGTGATCATAGGTTTCCCGCGCCCGCAGCACCCGAGGTCTGCGGCTCGATCACCTACGTCCGCGGTTGCGGATCGATGCGCGCGGCGTACACCCGATGCCGTAGTCGCCGACGCCCGTCGGCCGATGACCTGCCGTCCCCGTGGCACGACGATCGAAGGTGCCCCATCTCGACGGATACCCGTCCGACCGAAAGGATCGTCATGTCTGTCTTCGAGGTCTCTGTTGCCCCGCTTCCGGAGCCCACCTCCATCGTTGCCGCCGGTTACGAACTCGGTGTCGGCCGGGCGGTACCCACGACTGCGGCCGTGCTCGCGCTGATCGGCGTGGTCGCCGGCGCAGTGGCCCTGAGGCGTTCCCGCCGCTCCGGCACGCACCTCGCCCTGCCGTGGATCGTCGTCGCGTTGGCGACGGGAGCGATCGGTGTGATTGTCGGTGGGATGCACGGCGCGAATGCCGCCGGTGGTCCCAATACCGGCAACGGGGTCGTCGGCGCATTGTTCGCCGTGGTGCTGGGAGTGATCGCCGTCGTGCTGGGCGGTCTGAGTCTGGCCCGCTACCGCCGCACCGAGCGTGCCGCCCCGGTGCTGTCCGGCTCGTGACCTCGCTTCACGCCGACCTGAGCGCTCTCGAAGGGACCCGCCCGCGAATTCTCACGACGTGGTGAGATCGCGGCGGCGGAACAGCATCACGCCACCCGCGCAGAGAGCCAGGGCAATCAACGAGAGCGCGACCAGCAGACCGGCCGTGACCGACGCGGCCGGGACCGCCGGCACATGCGTGAACGGCGACACGTCCCGGACGGCGTCGGGCACCCCGAGGAGCGGACCGAACAATCCGACGACGAGGCAGAAAGCGAGCAGTGCCCAGGACAGCCCGGCCGACCAGGCGGGCAGTCCCCCGATGAACAGCACCACCGCGGCGGCGACCACCAGGACCGCGGGTACGAAGACCAGTGCCGCCCCGGTCAGCGCCGCGACCTGTCCGGGCACATCCCCGACGATCACGCCGTGGGCCAGACCCATCGCCGCTCCGGTGAGTGCTTGCAGCGTCGCGATTCCTGCGGCGACGAGACCCACGTGTGCGAGCATCCACCGGGGCCGGGAGAGCGCGGTGGCGAGGACCGGTTCGAGCCGGCCGGCCGTTTCCTCGCTGCGCATCCGCAGCAGCGCCTGGACGGCGTAGCCCGCGACCGCGATTGCCATCAGCGCGAAGATCGCCGCGAAGTAGGCGTCGATCAGATCGGTGACACCGCCGCCCAGGTCGGTGAGCACATCACCACCCTGCTCGCCGTCGCCGAGGAAGTCGTCGATCTGATCGGCGATCGCGCCGTACACCAGCGACAGGACGACGATCCCGAAGGCCCACCAGAACCAGATCGTGCGCTGCATCCGCCACGCCGATCCGAGCGCTGTGGGTAGTGCCCGTGACGCGCGGGGCGGTCCGGGCCGGGTCGGTACCAGCCCGGAACCGAGGTCGCGGCGTCCGGTGAGCGCGACGGCGACGACACAGAGCACCAGCGAGAACACCATCGGCAGCGCCAACACCCACCAGTCGTCGCTGTCGTACGGCCGCATCTGCTCGGCCCAGCCGATCGGCGACAACCACGTGGGCCATCCGCTTTCCACGCGGGTGCCGTCACCGGTAACCGTTCCGGTCATGTCGCCCACCGCGCGCAGCAGGAACGCCACACCCAGGGCGGCACCGGCCAGCCCGTTGGCGGTGCGGGCGCTGTCGGTGACCTGCGCGGTGACTGCGGCGACCGCGGCGAAGGCGATACCGGCGGCCGCGACGCTCGCGCCGAGCGCTGCCGACCCGCCCGCCGGTAGGCCCTGCAGTGTCAGCACGGCCGCACTGAGAACACCGAGCGTGAGGTTGGCGCCCACGGCGACGAGCAGGGCGGCGGCGAGCAGCGCCCGGCGTCCGACGACCGCTGCTCCGATGAGCTCGGCCGCGCCGGTCTCCTCGTTCTGGCGGGTGTGCCGCACCACCAGCAGCGTGGTCATCAGCGCGGCGGCCAGCGCCAGCGGCATGACGGTCTGGCTGGCGACTACAGCGCCCGTGCTGTAGCCGGACACCAGTCCGTTGGTGGCGAGCGCGACCGGGGACGCCGCGGACGCGGCTGCGAAACCCCGCAATTCGGCGACGGTGGGATACAGCCCCGCCACGCTGGCTGCGGAGAACGCGAGGATCGCGGTGAGGGCGAGCAGCCACACCGGCAACCGGATGCGGTCGCGGCGCAACGCGAGTCGGACGAGCGGCCCGGTACCGGCGAACCGTTCGGCCCCGGTCGTGGACGTCGGGGCCGCGGCGGCTGCCGTCGTCATCGCGGAGACGTTCCTGGTTCGGCTCGCCGGTGCCGCTCGCTCTCGCGGACCCGTTCGTCGCCGTAGTGCCGCAGGAACAGTTCCTCGAGAGTGGGTGGAGTGGACGTCAGCGAGGTGATCCCGAAGGTCAGCAGGTGGCGCAGCACCGCGTCGAGTGCGGTGGTGTCGACCTCGCAGCGGGTGTGCACACCGTCGATGCGGACATCGTGTACTCCGTCCAGTTCGGTCAGCCCGGTGACGGGACGGCCGGTTTCGGCGGTGATCGACGTGCGGGTGAGGTGCCGTAACTGGGTGAGAGTGCCGGTCTCGACGGTGCGGCCCTCCCGGATGATGCTGACCCGATCGCAGACCGCTTCGACCTCTGCGAGCAGGTGGCTCGACAGCAGCACCGTCTTCCCGGCCGCGGACATCTCACCGAGGCAGTCCTGGAACACCGATTCCATCAGTGGGTCCAGTCCGGAGGTGGGTTCGTCGAGGATGTAGAACTCGACGTCCGACGCGAACGCGGCGACGAGCGCGACTTTCTGCCGGTTGCCTTTGGAGTAGGTGCGGGCTTTCTTCGTCGGGTCGAGTTCGAAGCGGTCGAGAAGGTCCGCGCGGCGGGCCTCGTCCAGTCCGCCGCGCAACCCGGCGAGTAGATCGATCGCCTCGCCGCCGGTGAGGGTGGGCCACAGGTTCACATCGCCGGGCACATAGGCGAGGCGCCGGTGCAACGACACCGAGTCACGCCACGGATCGCCGCCGAGCAACCGGACCTGTCCCGAATCGGCGCGCAACAGCCCGAGCAGCACGCGGATGGCCGTTGACTTACCGGAGCCGTTGGGGCCGAGAAATCCGTGGATTTCGCCCGCTTCGACGGTCAGGTCGAGGCCGTCGAGGGCCCGCGTCGGACCGAACGTCTTGACCAAGTGCTCGACCGCGACCACCGTCATGGGGGCATGGTACGCCCGACCTCCGGGGGTCTGCCCGAGAAGAACAATCGGGACCGCGTGCAGATCCCTGAGCCGACCTGGCAGGTCAGTGGTGCGCCGAGTTCGAAAAGGGCCTGATCTCAACGGTATTGCGAAACCGAGGGGTCGGCGCGCCCGCAGGAGAGGACACAGCACGGTTTCGGAAGTGCGTCGGGTCGGTCTCGACTTCCGGACGTGTTAACGGAGGTCGGCGTCCCTGCGACATCTCCAACGTCGGGGTACCCCATCCATTCGGTCATCGAATTGAGGCACCCACCATGCGAAAAGCAACTTCTCTGCACCCTTCGTCGGGCAGTTTCCCCGCGGTCACACCGTCGTCGACGGCTACTGCGATGGCGGAGCCGGTTCCGTCTCCCTTCCAGCAGAACGCAGTTCCCGGAACGACCACCAAGATTGGACCGGTGACCGGGCCGAATACGTCGTCGACGCAGTACGGTGTCGGCGGTACGGACCTGGGCATTGCCCGCAGCCTTCCCAACGGCAGCCAGGCCGTCGTCCTGGGTGACACCTTCGACCAGGCCGGCGTCGGTGGCCCCGGGTGGCGGTCTCCGGTGATGCTCTTCACGAACGAGAAGTCCCCGGCGGACTACGCCAATGGACTGACGTTCCATGGGGCCGTCGGCGGCTCGTACGCCCGCCAGTTGTGGCCGTACACCCACGACAGGTACCCGTGGACCAATGGCGGGTTCGCCACGGTCCTGCCTTCGGACCTCCTTGTCGTCGGCTCCCGCATCTACCTGTTCGTGACGATCTGCCGGTCCCTCTCCGAGGTCCTCTGGACGGAGATCCAGTATTCCGACGACAACGGCCAGAGCTGGCATCACGCGGGCCCCGCCGGACAACGCGACTGGCATCACGAGGGCGCTTTCCAGATGGGCATCACCTGGGAGATGGGGACCGACGGCTGGGTCTACATCATGGGCAACAAGTGGCTGGTGGACGGCGGATCGAACGTTCATCTGTACCGCTGCCGTCCCAACGAGGTGGCGGACCGCTCCAAGTGGTCCGGCTGGGGATGGAACGGGACGGACTGGGGATGGAACCGGGCATGCTCGGACATCTTCCCGGCGGGGACGAAGGTCCGGGAGATGAATCTCCGCTTGGTCCAAGGCCAGTGGCTGCTCACCTACACCCAGACCGCACCGGACATCCGCGTCAACGTGAAGGGCCTTCGCAACGGGCCGACATCCCATATCGGGGATGCTCCGACCACGACCGTGGTCCGTCACGTGGACCACGACCAGGAGCACCTGGACCGGAACAACACTCTCGCCCAGTGCTACGGCGGGTACGTCCTCGCCGGTTCCACGCTCGACGAGCTCTATGTTCTGGTCTCCCAGTGGGATACCCGCGACGGCTGGCCGTACCAGGTCAATCTCTACCGGCACACGGTCCACGCCGATATCCCGCGTCCCGCACCGGTACCGACGCTGGATCAGGTCGTGGACGAGAACTACCTGCTGTCACGGTCCGTCCTGGCCAAGGTGGGCGGGAACGTTGCGGACCTCCCCACCACTCCGGCGGTGGAGACACTCGACGCGGCGAGACAGACCAACACGGCGTTGCGGCGTGTCGCCGGCGTCGTGGGCGCCGGCACGGCAGGAATCTGACCTGACCCCCATCTCCCGCCGCGGGAACGCCATGAACCGCGGTCATCTCCGCGGCCGGCGGCGGGAGGTGGGGTCTCCCTTGTGCTGAGGGGTGGGTCGTTCCGATGGAAGCATCACGCCTGGATCGCTACAGCAGTCGGTGTGTCGGAATTCGGCGAACGGTGCTCAGCCCGAGGCCGCGAGACCGATTGCCACGCTGGGCAGGACGAGCCACCAGGACCCGGCGGTTGTGGGCTGCTCCTGCCCCGCCGTTTCGTCTCCGGGGATGTTCCGCGCCCGTCTCCCGTCGCGTGGTGTCAGCGGATTCCGTTCGGTGCGCCGGACGACGGGAACGGGGTTGTCGCGATCCACACGGACTCCTTCGGTGACGTCGAAACCGGACCCGGCTTCTGCGGCGAGTGGGATGTTCTCGAAATGTCAGGAAGCGATCAACCGGCGGAAGGCGCTGCGATGGAACACGATCGGTTCCACCTCTGCGTCGGTAAGCATTTCGTTGATGCGCAGCACGACGATGTCGTGATCACCGGCCGGAATCTCCTGTTCGACGGTCACGTCCATGCGCACGCTCGTGCCTGCCACGAACAGGGCACCGCCATCACGGATCTCGGTCTCGATACCGGCGAACCGGTCACCGTTCTTCGCGGCGAGCACCTTCGCCGCACCGTCGTGCTCCTCACTCAGCACGCTGATACCCAGGTGCGGCAGAGCCGACAGTCGCGGCCACGTACCCGAGGTACGTTGCACGCAGAACGCAACGAGCGGAGGGTCGAGCGACACCGGCACGAACGTGCTCGCAGCCATCCCCACCCGCTCGCCGTGCACCTCGGCGCAGATCGCGACCACCCCGGAAGGGATGTGCGCGAAGGCGTGCCGCAGGGCGGTGCTGTCGAACGTGCTCATGACGCCCCGGTTCGGATGGCCACGGGCAGGGCCGGCGTCCAATGCTCCGCGTGCCGGCCGTCGGTGATGTAGCCGGCGTCGACAAGGTACCGGCCCGGCGACGGGGTCCCGGCGTCGCGAGTGCGGGAGTACGGCTCGGGGTTACCCGTGACGACGGCGATCGTCATACGGCCACCTTTCGGATCTGCGCTGTCGGTTCCCGCGGTCGGCACGGGCACCCGCCATCCTTCGCTCCCCCGAACCGCGCGGAAACCCTTTCGCTCTGCTCGAGCAAAAGAGGGGCGCATGCCCGGCGGAGTGGCCTCGTCGCCGGTCGGAAACCTCGGGCGGATTCGGGCTCTCGGCGCCCACCGACGATTGGCGTGACGTCCGGCCGCTGCAGATCCGCCGCCCCACCGGTGCCCGGACCACCGGGCATGGTCCCGCCGATCGTCGGTCACATGCGAATACGGTTGGGGTCACGCCGATCCGGCTATCTTCGACACTATTGCTTCCCGCACCCGGTGGTGACCAGCAGTGTCGAAGGGACGGCAGCACATGAGGGTTCTGGTTCTCGGGGGTACGACATTCATCGGCCGGCGCATCGTGGAAAGACTCCACGAGCGCGGCGATCGGGTGCTGGTTGTCCACCGCGGACACCACGAGCCGTCCCCCTGGGTGGCGGTCGATCACCTACGGGTCGATCGGCTCGCACTGGGCGATCACGCCGACGATGTTTGCCGGTTCGATCCGGACGCCGTAGTCGACACCTATGCGCTGACCGCCGACCACGTCGATGCCGTCCTGCCGGCGATACCGGAGGTGCCGACGGTCGTGCTGTCCAGCGTGGACGTGTACCAGGCGTTCACGGGTCTCACCTCGGGGCGTTGCGAATCCGCGGTGCCTCTGACCGAGGACTCCGAAGTGCGCCGGGAGCGCTATCCCTACCGCGGGGCCCGGAGGCCGGGGATCCCGGACGCCTACGACAAGCTCGATGTCGAGGAGCGGTGGCTCCCTCGAGGCGCCGTGGTGTTGCGTCTTCCCATGGTCTATGGACCGCACGATCCGCAGCGCCGGGAGGACCCGGTGCTGCGCCGGATCCGCGCCGGACGGCAGCACATCCCGGTCGGTGCCGGAAATCTGCTGTGGACCCGCGTCCATGTCGATGATGTCGCCACCGGCGTACTGGCCGCTCTGGACACGCGGGCCGCGGACGGCATGGCGGTGAATCTGGGCGAGCCTGCCACGGTGCCGGTGATCGCATGGGTGGAACAGATCATCGCGGCCGCCGGCTCCGCGCTGGAGCCGGTACGGGTACCGGAGTCGGTACTGCCCGGCGAACTGGCGCTGATGGGAGCACCCGCGCAGCATGTGCTCGTCTCCGTCAGCCGGGCGGAGAACCTTCTCGGCTGGTCTCCCGGCGACCCGCAGCAACGGGTAGCCGAATCGGTGCGGTGGCACCTCGACAATCCACCGGCGAGCACGTGGTCCGCCGAGGACTCACGGGTGGACGAGGATGCGCTCGGCTCCGCCTGACCCGACGACGGCACTCACGACGGCCGCAGGTGCTCGATCGTGAAGCCGTGCTGCTCGACGAGCCGTCGCGCGACCAAGGAACGATGACAGGCTTCGGGATCACCTTCGACGCAGAACAATGCGGCTGGTCCCGTGCTCGGCAGCACCGACACGACCGCCTCGAGATCGGCCGGATCGAGGATCTCGGCGGTGTAGCGGCTGACGTACCCGGTGGCGAGTTCGCGGCGGGTGCGTTTGCCGACACCCTGGCGGGCGTCCTCGGCGTACTGAAGCTCACGCAACTCGGTGGTCGGTGCCAGTTCGAGGTGGTGGCGGTATGCGATCCCGCTCGCGGCGAGTGAGGTCTGTAGTCGCTGCGAGTTCGCCCAGGCGTAGTCGGGTCCGCGAACCCCTCGACGCTGACGCACGTCGAGCAGCATCCTCACCTCCGCTCGACGCAGTCGTTCCAGGAACGTCGTCACGTCGAAGCCGTAGACGCCGATCGTCCACAGATCGGGCACCGGCACTCACCCCTCTCGGTTGCTGCCCGCGCCGCCGTGCCCGGCGCGGGCAGCGGAACGGCGTCACGTCAGGCGACAGCGGTACCTTCGAGCTCGATCATCTGGCCGGGTATCGCCAGTCGCACCACGCCGAGCATCGTGGTGGTCGGTGCTGCCCGAGCGGCCGCAAGCCGTGAGGCGAGCACGCCGTAGTGCTGGAAAAGCAGGTCGACGTCGGTGGTGTACACGTTCAGCCGGACGAGGTCGGCGAGCGACATGCCCGCTTCGGCAAGCACACCCTCGAGATTGTTCAGACTCAACGCGACCTGTGCCGCCATGTCTCCCTCGTGCTGAGGAGCGCCGTCGGCATTCATTGCCGTCTGTCCGGAGCAGTACAGCGTCCTGGTGTGCCCGCTGACCACCTCACCCTGATTGAACCCCATCTCCACCGACCACGTCACCGGGTTGAGGACCGTTCGTTCGATCGTCACTTCGACTCCATTCGGATCCTGCGGGGCGCATCCCCCGACCGCGACACCGCCGATGCGGCGTCGCGTCATGGAGCCTTCCGCTGAATCACGACACCTTGTGTCAGGTATTCGGTAACGTCCCGATGCGTGCGGGCCGACCGACTGGTGTCTCTGGTGCTGTTGCTGCGTCAGCGCGGCCGGCTGACGGCGGACGTCCTCGCCGAGGAACTCGAGGTTTCGGTCCGTACCGTCCTGCGCGACATCGAGGCGCTCTCCACGGCGGGTGTCCCCGTGTACTCCGAACGGGGCCGGCACGGCGGGTTCTCGTTGCTCCCCGGGTTCAGGACCCAGCTGACCGGGCTGAACCACGACGAAGCTCTGTCTCTGCTCGCTGCCGGTTCCGGTCCGGGCGGGCAGATTTTCGGACTCGGCACGGCTCGTGCGTCGGCGGTGCGGAAAATCGTCGATGCACTCCCCGAAAGCCACCGGATCGCCGCGAGCAATGCCGCCCGACGACTGCTCGTCGACCCCGAGACCGACCTGCTCTCCCGCCGCACGGCCCGCGACGAGGTTGCGGGCCCGATCCTGGTCGCGGTCCGGAATGCGGTCCTCGGCGGACGGAAGCTGCGCCTTCACTACTCCTCCGCGGGCCGGGCACCGCAGTGGCGCACGGTGGACCCGATCGGTCTGGTCACGGTGCGGGACAAGGCCTACCTGCTGGCCACCGAGTTCGGCTCCGACAGGACGCTGCGGATATCGCGGATCCTCGCCGCGCACGAGATGCCCGCAGCGGCGGAGCGTCCGGATCGGGTCGACCTGGCACGCATCTGGGCGCAACGCTGCGCCCGGTTCCTGTCCGAGGACCACATCGCCGTCGATGTGCGGGTCGACCCGGTGCGACGAGACGACCTGCTGGACATGGCGGAAGCCGTCCGCACCGAGGAACCCGACGCCGACGGCCGGTTGCGCCTGGACGTCACGTTTCAAGATCTCCGGCACGCGGAGTGGGCGCTGTGGCAACTCGGCACCCAGGCCGAGGCGCTCGCACCGCCGGAGCTCCGCGCCTCCCTGCGCAGCCGGGCGCAGAGGGTCGCGGATCGCTACCGAGAGCCCGTGTGACCCGATCCCGGTGTCGCGTGGGGTTCGGCGGCGGTCAGCCGCCGAGATGCGCGGCGTCGGTGATGTTCGCGAGTCGCACCTGACCCTGGGCGACGAGGCGGTCCTGCTCGTCGGTGATGATCACCTTCCAGAGTTGCTGGGTGCGACCGCGATGCACGGGGGTGCCGACCGCGGTGAGAACACCCTCGCGGGTGGCACGGAGGAAGTCGGTGTTGTTGTTGACTCCGACGACGGTGCCGCGGTCGGCGAACCACGCGGAGCCACCCACGCTCGCCAGTGTCTCGATCACCGCGCAGTACACGCCACCGTGCACGATTCCGAACGGCTGGTGCTGGTTCGGGGTCACCGTCCAGCGCGCCCCCACCCGGTCGGGGCCGATCTCGAGGAATTCGAGGCCGAGGGCGGTGCCGAACCCGTTGGCGTTGAGCGCTGTGGCGGCGGCCGGGTCGTGCAGCGAGGTGGGGTCGAGCCGGGGCTGATCGGTCATGCGGTCTCTCCGTTGCGTGCGGGGCCGCGTCCGGTGGATCCGGGCGCCGGTGGCCACCGAACGATGGTAGGGCATCGCGGTTTTCGGTCACGTCGCGTGTTTCGGTTGCGCGGCGCGTTCGCCGTACCCATCCCTGGACCGGGGCCACGGGATACGCACGACGGCGGGCCCCACGAGTGCTCGTGGGACCCGCCGTCGGTATGGACCCGGGAATCACTGCAGCCCTCAGGACTCCGGCGCGGTCCGTTGTTGCGCGAACATCCCCACTATAGGGAAGGCTGCCCTTATTTCACAAGACCTCGAACCGGAAACCCTGCTGCGACGAACGCGTCGAGGAGAATCTGCCCCCGGCGCGCGGCGACCCGCCGGGATCCGCCGCCGAGAATCGGCAGTTGCGCCGCACCGGTCACCACGGACCGGCCCACCATGGCCCAGAATCGCGGACCGTCGAGGGGCGCGGACCGGCAGACGGCGCCGTGCACCGCCGTCAGGGCACTGACGGCGCGATGCGCCGTCCACACGGCCATCGCCTCCTCGCACGGCAGCACCACCACGTCGCCGGAGTCGGCGGCGCGATCGTCCGGCAGAACCCGCAGCGTGTCGTCGGCGACACCCGCCCAGTCGATGCAGCCGTCGCTGTCCTGATGCAGCCAGAGGTTGTCCAGTCCCGGATCCCACACGCGGCCGTCCAAGACATACGGGGCGAGCACGCGTCCGGTCACCGCATGGATGAGCGCGGCGGCGACCTGTTCCGCGGCGATGCGGGGATCCTCGACGTCTTCGCGCGCCCGGGCGTAGAGCAACTCGATGCGGTGCGTGCGTTCCATTCCCCCGAGGTACCACCAGCGTCGCCGCGGTTCCTCGTCCACGCACGCGACCGCGTACACGCGCGGCGCTCCCGCGGTGAGTGATTCCAGTCGCCGGCGCGTGTCGTCGAACGCGCGGACGGGGGTGGGAGCGGCCGCGGGTGACGGCAGCAGCAGAGTCGTCATCCGACCTCCTGATCGACGGGTCCCGTTAATTAGGTAAGCCTAACCATTGCAGTCCGGGCGGGAGCGCGCAACCCTCCCGTTCCCGTTCCCCCGGGCACCCCCTCCCGCCGCCACATAGGATTCCGTAACCTAACTCCTAGATCCGCAGTCCCACTCGCGATCCCTCCCGAGGAGCACCCCGCGCACGTGACCACCACCCCCCACCGCGACGCCGCCCCACCGGCGTCCACCCCGATCACCCCGCCCACCACGGGGCGTCGCGTCGCCGCCGAACTCCTCGACCTCGCACTCGTCGCCCTCCCCCTCGCCATCGGCGCCCTGGTGGTCGACACCCTCGGCGACGCACACGGCGGCGGGCAGGCCGACCGCATCGTGTTCGGCACCGCAGCCGTCCTCATCGCCGCAGCGGTGCTGTGGTGGAATCGCGGACTCCGCGAAGGCCGCACCGGACAGAGCCTCGGCAAACAGTGGCTGGGCCTGGTCACCCGCGACACCGTCACCAGCGCACCGGTCGGCGCCCGGGCCGCACTCCTGCGGCGCGGCACCGACACCGTCACCGTCAAGGCCGCCGTCCACGACGGCTTCACGCCCCGACCGGCCGACACCAGCCTCCCCGCGATGCGCCGCCGCCGACTCCTCGGCCTCGCCGTCCTGGCAGTTCTCCTCGTGCTCGTCCTGCTCGCCAGCATCGCCGTCGGTGCCCGGCCCATGTCCTTCGCCGAGGTCTACCACGCGCTGGCCGTCAACGACGGCGCCGAAACCGACCTGATCGTGCACTCGCTCCGCATCCCCCGCACCCTGCTCGCCCTGATCGTCGGCATCGCACTCGGCGTCGCCGGAGCGCTCATCCAAGGGCACACCCGCAACCCCCTCGCCGACGCCGGCCTGCTCGGCATCAACGCCGGTGCCGCGTTCATGGTGGTGCTCGCGATCTACCTGTTCGGCGTCACCACCCCCGCCCAATACCTGTGGTTCGCGTTCGCCGGCGCCATGCTCTCGAGCATCGTCGTGTTCGGCTTCGCCTCCGTCGGCAACGGCCGCTCGAGCCCACTGAGCCTCGCCCTGGCCGGCGCAGCCGTCGCCTTCTTCCTGCAGGCGATGATCCAGACCATCGTCCTGCTCGACCAGACCAGCCTCGACGGCTACCGATTCTGGGTGGTCGGCTCCGTCGCCGGCCGCGGCATGGACGTGCTCTGGCAGGTCCTCCCGTTCCTCGTCGCCGGACTCGTCGTCGCCATCGCGGGCACACCGTCGCTCAACGTGCTCAGCCTCGGTGACGACGTCGCCCGCTCCCTCGGCACCAACGTCGTGCTCACCCGCGTGGTCGGCATCGCCGCCATCACCGTCCTGACCGGCGCAGCCACCGCAGCCTGCGGACCGATCGCCTTCGTCGGCCTGATCGTCCCGCACATCGCCCGCGCGATCACCGGGCCCGACTACCGATGGCTGCTGCCCTACGCCGGGCTGCTCGGAGGCGTCCTGCTCGTACTCGCCGACGTGATCGGCCGCATCGTGGTGCGCCCCGGCGAACTGCAGGTCGGGATCGTGCTCGCACTCATCGGCGCCCCGTTCTTCATCGCCCTGGTGCGACGCCGGAAGCTGGTGGCACTGTGACCACCACCCCCGGCACCGAGACCCCCACGCCCCTCACGGCCCCCGTCGACGGCGCGCGGCGCCGCTCGCCGATCCAGATCTCCACCGCCGTGCCCGGCCGGCACGCGTTCCGCATCGGACCGTTCTCGGTGGTCTGGCGCGGCCGCATGGTGCTGGTGTGCGCCCTGATCGCTGTCGCCACCTTCCTGCTCACCTGTGTGTCGCTCGGACGTGGCGACTACCCGATGTCGGTTCCCCAGGTCATCGAGGTGCTCTTCGGCGGCGGCTCCCGCCTCGAGCGATTCGTCGTCTTCGACCTGCGACTGCCCCGGGCGGTCGGCGCGATCGTCGTCGGCGCCGCCCTCGCCGTGGCCGGCGCGATCACGCAGTCGCTGTCCCGCAACGCCCTCGCCAGCCCCGACATCCTCGGCATCACCGCCGGTGCGAGCGCCGCCGCGGTCGCCCTGATCGTCCTCACCGGCGGCGGATCCGTCGTCGGCATCCTCGCCACCCTCGGGTTGCCGCTGGCGGCCCTCGCCGGTGCCCTGCTCACCGCCGCGGTCATCTACCTGCTCGCCTGGCGCAACGGCGTCGAAGGGTTCCGGCTCGTCCTCATCGGCATCGGCATCAACGCGATGCTGCTCGCCCTCACCAACTGGATGCTGGTCTCCGCCGACATCAACGACGTCTCCCGCGCCCAGGTCTGGCTCACCGGATCACTCAACGGCGTCTCCTGGAACCAGGTGGCCCCGGCCGCCCTGGTTCTGCTCGTCCTCGGCGCGTGGGCCACCGTCTCGTCGTTCACCGTCGGCGCGCTGCGCCTCGGCGACGACACGGCGCGCTCCCTCGGGGTGCCGCTGCAAACGCAGCAGGCCCTGCTGCTGATCACCGCCTGCACCCTCGCCGCGGTCGCCACCGCCGCGGCCGGACCCGTCGGGTTCGTCGCGCTCGCCGCCCCCCAGATCGCAGTCCGTCTGGTCAAGTCCGCGGGGCCGCCGATCATCGCGTCCGCACTGACCGGGGCGCTGCTCGTCGTCGGCGCCGACCTCATCGCCCGTACGATCCTGCCCGTACCACTGCCCGTCGGTCTCGTCACCTCCGCGCTCGGCGGCCCGTTCCTGCTGTACTTGCTCGTGCGCTCCAACCGGAAGGTCTCCGCGTGACCGACACCCACACCCCCGCCGCCTCGGACACCGAACACCCCGAGGCAACCCCGGCGACCCGTCTGGTCGCCGAACACATCGGGCTCGGCTACGGGGATCGGCTGATCATCGACGACCTCGACCTGGAGATCCCCACCGGCGTCATCACCACCATCATCGGACCCAACGGCTGCGGCAAATCGACCCTGCTGCGGTCGCTGAGCCGACTGCTCAAACCCCGCACCGGGCAGATCCTGCTCGACGGCCGCAACATCACCACGATGCGCACCCGCGACGTCGCCCGCGTGCTCGGGATGCTGCCGCAAGCGCCCCTCGCCCCCGAAGGACTGACCGTCGCCGACCTCGTCGCCCGCGGCCGGCACCCCCACCAGTCGTGGCTGCGCCAATGGTCGTCCGACGACGAGGGCGAAGTCGCCGCCGCGCTCGACCGCACCGGCATCGCCGACCTCGCGGACCGGCCGGTCGACGAATTGTCCGGCGGCCAGCGCCAACGCGCCTGGATCTCCATGGCACTCGCGCAAGGCACCGACATCCTGCTGCTCGACGAACCCACCACCTACCTCGACCTCGCGCACTCGGTGGAAGTGCTCGACCTCGTCGACCGGTTGCACAGCGAACTCGGCCGCACCGTCGTGATGGTCCTGCACGACCTCAACCTCGCCGTCCGCTACAGCGACCACCTCGTGGTGATGAAGGACGGCCGCATCGTGCGCTCCGGTCCGCCCTCGGAGGTGATCTCCGCCGAACTGCTCGCCGAGGTGTTCGACCTCGACGCGTCGGTCATCGAGGATCCGGTGTCCGGCCGGCCGCTGATCATCCCGATCGGCACCCGGCACGTCTACGGCGCAGTCGGGGGTCCCGTGGCCCCGGCGCACACGCCCGGAATTGCCGAAACTCCCTGATCACGACCCCGCCGAGGCTACGACCCGGGGTAGTACGCACAAACGTCGGAGAAATCCGTAGAATCGGACCATGGCAGCACTAGGCGAACTCGAGCGAGCAGTGATGGACCACCTGTGGTCCTCCACCGAACCCCAGACGGTCCGGCAGGTCCACGAAGCCCTGTCCACCCGCCGCAACCTGGCGTACACCACCGTCATGACGGTGCTGCAACGGCTCGCGAAGAAAAACCTGGTGGTCCAGCAGCGCGACGACCGCGCCCACCGCTACATGCCCGTCCACGGCCGCGACGAACTCGTCGCCAACCTCATGGTGGACGCCCTCGATCAAGCCGACGAAACCGCCGGCCGCGCCGCCGCCCTCGTCCACTTCGTCGGCCGCGTCGGCGCCGACGAAGCCGAAGCACTGCGCGCCGCACTCGCCGAACTCGAAGCCCAGCAGTCGGGCACCACCGCCACGCTGGGCGAACACGGCTCCGGGCGCGCGAGCTGACACACTCGATGCCATGAACGCCCCCACAGCGCTGTTCTTCGGGATACTCGCGCTGCTTCTCGCGGGTCCGGTGCCCGGGCTCCTCGCCCGTGCCACCTGGCCGCACCGCAACCCGCGTGCGGCGCTCGTGCTCTGGCAGGCGATCGCGCTGGCCGCGGTCCTGTCCGCGTTCAGCAGCGGGCTCGCCATCGCCAGCCGGCTCCTCGTCCCCGGGGCCGACGGCCGGCCCACCACCGAGCCGCTCCGCGAAATCGAAGCGCTCGGTCTGCCGCTCTGGCTCACCTACATCGTGGTGCTCGCCCTGACCCTGCTCATCGGTGCGCGCCTGATCTACTCCATGCTGCGCGTCGCGGTCCGTACCCGCCGTCGCCGGTCCCGGCACCGGATGCTCGTCGACCTTCTCGACAACCGCGACTCCCGCGAGGTCGTCCGACGCCACCCGCACGTCCGGATCCTCGACTCCGCCGACCCCATCGCATACTGCCTTCCCGGCCTGCGCCACCGCGTGGTGCTCAGCGCCGGCACGCTCGACAACCTCAGCGACGCCGAACTCCGCGCGATCCTCTGCCACGAGCACTCGCATCTGCGGGCCCGTCACGACCTCGTCCTCGAGGCGTTCACGGCCGTGTACGAAGCGTTCCCCCGCTGGGTGCGGTCCCGTTCCGCTCTCGGCTCGGTGCAGACGCTCGTGGAGATGCTCGCCGACGACTCCGCGGTCCGCGTGACCGGGCCGACCCCCCTCGCCCGGGCACTGGTCGCGTGCGCCGGCACCTCCACCCCGAAAGGCGCCCTGGCCGCCGGGGGGCCGAGCACCGTGCTCCGGGTGCGGCGCCTCGCCGATCCGGGACCCGACCTGCGTATCTCGGCCGGCGCCTACATCGCCGCCGCCGCGATCCTCGTGGTGCCCACCGTCGCCGTCGCCGTACCGTGGCTCACCGAGCTGAGCCGCCTGCTCGCGCACTGACCCCGCGCCGATTTCGATCCCACCCCGTTTCGGGGGAAGCTGTACCCATGACCGTCGAACACACCGCGACACCCCAAGCCCAGATCGGCGTGACCGGCCTGGCCGTCATGGGGTCGAACATCGCCCGTAACTTCGCCCGCCACGGATACACCGTCGCCCTGCACAACCGCAGCATCGGCAAGACCGACGCGCTGCTCGCCGAGCACGGCTCCGACGGCACGTTCGTGCGCACCGAAACCATCGAAGAATTCGTCGCCGCACTCGAGAAACCCCGCCGCGTCCTCATCATGGTCAAGGCCGGCGACGCCACCGACGCGGTGATCGAAGAACTGGCCGGGGCGATGGAACCGGGCGACATCATCATCGACGGCGGTAACGCCCTCTACACCGACACCATCCGCCGCGAAGCAGCGCTGCGCGAGCGTGGCCTGCACTTCATCGGCGCCGGTATCTCCGGCGGCGAAGAAGGCGCACTCAACGGCCCCTCGATCATGCCCGGCGGGCCCGCCGAGTCCTACAGCGCCGTCGGCCCGCTCCTCGAGACCGTCGCCGCCCACGTCGACGGCATCCCGTGCTGCACCCACATCGGCCCCGACGGCGCCGGCCACTTCGTGAAGATGGTGCACAACGGCATCGAATACGCCGACATGCAGCTCATCGGCGAGGCCTACCAGCTGTTGCGCGACGCGCTCGGCCACGACGCCGCAGCGATCGCCGACGTGTTCTCCGAGTGGAACACCGGCACCCTCGAGTCGTACCTCATCGAGATCACCGCGGAGGTGCTCCGCCAGACCGACGCCGCGACCGGCAAGCCCCTCGTCGACGTGATCGTCGACGCCGCCGAACAGAAGGGCACCGGCCGCTGGACCGTCAAATCCGCCCTCGACCTCGGTGTGCCCGTCACCGGCATCGCCGAAGCGGTCTTCGCGCGCGCCCTGTCCGGCTCCCGCGACCAGCGCGCCGCCGCCCGTGGACTCACCGGCGGCACGCTCGGCGCCGCCCCCACCGACGCCGCCCAGTTCACCGAGGACATCCGCGCCGCCCTGTACGCGTCGAAGATCGTCGCCTACGCCCAGGGGTTCGACCAGATCGCGGCGGGCAGCGCCGAGTACGGCTGGAACGTCGACCGCGCCGCCCTCGCCACCATCTGGCGCGGCGGCTGCATCATCCGGGCCCAGTTCCTCAACCGCATCAAAGAGGCGTACGACGCGGACCCCGACCTGCCCAGCCTGATCCTCGCCCCCTACTTCCGTGACGCCATCGAAGCGGGCATCGACAGCTGGCGCCGGGTGGTGGTCACCGCCACCACGCTGGGCATCCCGATTCCCGCGTTCGCGTCGTCGCTGTCGTACTACGACGGGCTGCGCGCCGAACGGCTCCCCGCCGCCCTGACCCAGGGTCAGCGCGACTACTTCGGAGCGCACACCTACGAGCGGATCGACAAGCCGGGCAAGTTCCATACCCTGTGGAGCGGCGACCACAGCGAAGTCAGCGCCTGACCTCGCCGTGAACGGCCTCGCGGCAGCATCCGTGGCGTGCGCACTCGCCGCCGCGGTGCTGACCGCGATCGCCGGGGTCGCGCAGCAACGATCCGCCGCCGCCGTCCCCGAAACCGGCAACCTGGTCAGCTCACTGCTGCGCAACCCTCGCTGGTGGGCCGGCGCGGTCGGCGACACCGCCGGCTACGGATTCCAGATCGCGGCGCTCGCCCTCGGCTCGGTGCTCGTCGTGCAGCCGCTGATGGTGAGCTCGCTGCTGTTCGCGCTGCCCCTCGCCGCCTATTTCGGCGGCTACCGCCTCACCCGCAGCACCTGGCTGCTCGCCGCAGCGCTCTGCGCGGCGCTGGCGATCTTCCTGATCGTCGGCAACCCCGCCGCCGGGACCACCGACGCGGCCGCCACCCGCTGGGCGCTGCCCCTCGGCGCAGTCCTCGCCGTCACGGCGGCCGCCGCGGCGCTCGGCGCCGCCCCGGCCCACACCACGCGACTGACCCCCGGCGTCCGCGCGACCCTGCTCGGTACCGCCGGCGGTCTGCTGTACGGGGTCGTGGCCGCCCTCACCAAACACGTCACCGACCTGTTCGAGGACGGGCCTGTCGCGGTACTGACCTCCTGGCAGGTCTGGATGCTCGTCGTCGCCGGTGTCGGCGGCTACTACCTGCAACAACGAGCATTTCAGGTCGGGCCGCTGTCCGCGTCTCTCCCCGCCCTCACCGTCGGCGAACCGCTCGGTGCGATGTTCCTCGGTGTCGTCGTGCTCGGTGAACACCTGCAGGTCGGCGGCGCCGGCGTGGTCCTCGTCGCCGCGGCGGTGCTCGTCATGTTCGTCACCACCATCGCGCTGTCCCGGGCGGAGGCTCCCACCCCCGAGGTCGCTACGCCCGCGACAACACCGCCACCAGAAAATCCGAATCCTCGGTGAAGGGACGCAGATCCCACGTCGACAGTCGCAGGTCGACCGTCAGTCCGGCCCGTTCCGCATCGGCGAAGAATTCCGCGAACTCGTAGTCCCGACCGGCACCGAATCCCACCACGACACGCCCGCGGTCGGCGAGGTGCCGGACGAATCCCGCCAGGACCGCATCCCGTGTCGGCGGCGCCACGAACGTCATCACGTTGCCCGCACAGACGATCACGTCGAACGCGCCCGTCACCCCCCGCGCCGGCAGATCCAGTTCCGCGAGATCCCCGACCAGCCAGCGCGGACCGGGATGGTCCTCCTCCGCCGCGGCGATGAGCACCGGATCGACGTCCACGCCGACGACCTGGTGTCCGGCGCGATGCAGATATCCGCCCAGCCGGCCCGGCCCGCAGCCCGCGTCGAGTACCCGCGCCCCGCGCTCGACCATGGCGTCGACCAGCCTGGCCTCACCGGCGGTGTCCTGGCCCTGTGCCGCCAACTCCCGGAACCGCTCCACGTACCAGGTCGAATGCGACGGATCTGCCGCCGTGATCTCCTCCCACCGGCTCGGGATACGTCCGCCAGGGGTTCCTGCAGTCATGGTCGATACTCCTTCGTCCGAGGGCGCGAGCACGGATCCGTTCCGCGGTCCCGCCCACACCGTAGGCCGACGGCCGGCGAACCGTCGCACCCACCGCCGACCGGGTGCGCTTCGGCGCCGCGGCGACAACACCGCATCCCTCTCAGTAGAATGAGGACTTTCACACGATGTCCGGGCGGCCGCTTCCTCTCCCCGTCCCGGACCAGACGAAAGGAACCCGGTGCCCGCGGCACCCTCTTCCCGCAGGTCAGTACCCGAAGCCACTGCGGAGCCCGACTCCGCCGGTCCGGAGGGCTCCCCTACCGAGCCGGGTGACCACCCCGGCGATACTCAGCGCCCACGGGAGCGGATGTGACTTCCGTGATCCTGTCCGTCCTCAGCCTGGTCGGCTTCGTCGCCTTGACCGCCGGAACCGCGCTCTTCGTCGCGGCCGAATTCTCCCTCACCGCCCTCGAACGCAGCACCGTCGACGCCGAAGCGCGAGACGGCGACCTGCGCGCCCGGCAGGTGCAGCACGCACACCGCACCCTGTCGTTCCAGCTCTCCGGGGCACAGCTCGGCATCACCATCACCACCCTCATCACCGGCTACCTCGCCGAACCTGTCCTCGCGCGCTTCCTCAACCCGCTGCTCACCGCGGTCGGGCTGAGCGAGTCCGCGTCCGGCACCGTGTCGCTGATCGTCGCGCTGATCCTGGCGACCTCGTTCTCGATGATCTTCGGCGAACTCGTCCCCAAGAACCTCGCCATCGCGCGGCCCCTGGCGACCGCCCGCGCCACCGCAGGCCTGCAAGCCGGGTTCTCCCTCGTGTTCAAGTGGGCCATCAACGGGCTCAACGGCAGCGCCAACTACATCGTCCGGCGCCTGGGCATCGAACCCGCCGACGAACTGCGCTCGGCGCGGTCGCCGCAGGAACTGGGCTCGTTGGTCCGCGCGTCCGCCGTCAGCGGCGTCCTGGACGAGAGCACCGCCCAACTCGTCGACCGGTCCCTGCAGTTCGGTGAGCGCACCGCCGCCGATCTGATGACTCCGCGCGTGACCATCGAGTCGCTGGACCGCAACGACACCGTCCTCGACCTGATCGACCGCTCCGACCGCACCGGCTACTCCCGGTTCCCGGTGGTCGACGGCGACCTCGACGACACCCTCGGTGTCGTCCACGTCAAACACGCGTTCACCGTCCCGGCCGCCGCACGGGCCACCACGCCGGTCCACACCCTGGCCCGCCGGGTTCCGAACGTGCCCTCCAGTCTCGACGGGGACGCCGTGATGGAACGGGTCCGCGCCGACGGCATGCAGGTCGCGCTGGTCGTCGACGAATACGGCGGCACCGCCGGCCTGGTCACCATGGAGGATCTCATCGAAGAAATCGTCGGCGATGTCCGCGACGAGCACGACGAACCGGAACTCGACGCGCACCCGCAGGGCATCGGCTGGTCGTGCGCGGGTCTGCTCCGCACCGACGAACTCGCCCAGCTGACCGGCTACCAGGCCCCCGAGGGAGACTACGAAACTCTGGCGGGCCTGTTCCTCACCGAACTGGGCCGCATCCCGGACGTCGGGGACGAGATCGTCCTGCCGGCCCGCCCCGGGGAGGAACACCGGCCCTGGTACGCGCAGATCCTCGAGATGGACGGTCACCGGATCGACCGGGTTCTCCTCGTCCCCGGCGAACCGGACGACGACCCCGAATCCGGTGACCCCGAATCCGGGCACCTCGGTGACACGGGCTCCTCGGAGACA
>JADGMW010000162.1_pt1 | contig 29126 bp, 28 predicted proteins | sample 8641801 | NCBI WGS metagenome assembly JADGMW01 (sample SAMN16272018, study PRJNA661076) | feces metagenome | isolation source: fecal sample from diarrhoea affected cattle A | host: Bos taurus | place: South Africa: Lokaleng Village, Mahikeng | collected 2019-09
TGCCCGGCATGAACGGCCGGCAGATGGCGGAGATCGTCCGCCAGCAGCGTCCGGGCCTGAAAATCCTTTTCGCCACCGGTTACGCCGAGAACGCCGCAGCGGGAAACTTTGTCGGCCCCGGCATGGCGGTCATCACCAAGCCCTTCGACATGGAATCCTTCGCCACCCGGGTGCGCGAGATGCTGGAGACCTAGGCGCTCAAACGTCCTGGCCGGGAAGCCTTACCCCGGCAAGCGCCGAACGCCCGTCCGCGCCGGACGGGATGACGCTGAAGCTGCCGTCCGTCTCCAGCACGACCGCCTCGATCTGCTCGACGGCGGCCAGGCCGCTGGCGCGCATCGCCGCGCGAACCTCGTCTTCGGTCACCCGTGCGGCACGCAAGGCGTCGCCGAGAAAGCGCCCACGGTAGAACAGCAGCGCCGGCTCACCGGTGACGACTCTGCGCACCCAGGCGAGGCGCACGCTTGACCAGGTGACGACGTATTGCAGCCCGATCAGCAACGCCAGCGCGAGCACACCCTGGGCCAGCGATACATCCTGATTCAGCAGGATGGTGGCGAAGGTCGAGCCCAGGGCAACGGTGATGACCAGGTCGAAGGCATTCATCTTCGACAGCGTGCGCCGCCCCGAGAGGCGCAACAGCAGCACCAGGCTGATATAGGCCAGCACTGCCACCACCAGTGTCCGAAGCAGTGCCGTGCCGCCATTGAAGAACATGCCCTCCACAATCACCTCCAGACCGAGACCGTTCCGGGGTAGACCGGACCAGTCGGCGGGAATTTCAGGGCATGCGGCAACTTGGACCAAAGCGAACAAGGCGACCGATCCGGCAGTCGTTGCAAAACCCTTTCCAGAGGCGTGCCTGTGGAGCCGGGTGAACCCTCTCCTGCGCCGCCCACTCGTAGCTTGTACCTGACAACAGCTATCGAGGAGCGCGAGCCATGTCCGATCAACAGCCAAGTGTCCGCCATGACGCGGCCCAGCAGCGCTACGAATTACTGGTCTCCGGGCAAGCCCGTGGCGTCGCCGAGTACAGCGAGCAGGGCGAGCAGATGGTGTTCACCCACACCGAGGTCGACCCCAGCCTGGGCGGCCAGGGACTGGGCAGTGTTCTGGCCAGGGGCGCGCTGGAGGATGCGCGCCGCCGCGGCAAGCGGGTGGTTGCGCAATGCGAGTTCATCGCCGATTACATAAAGCGGCATGAGGAGTGGCAGGATCTGGTCGATCCGGTGTGATATTCGCCCGTCCAATAGCGGGCGCCCCGTTTTCTTCGCAACCGGATTGACCTTCGGCAAAAACGAAAAGGGCCGCTTCGTGCGGCCCTTGTTCCGGCAGACCCGGCTTCAGTTCGTGCGTCGAATCACGCACACCCGGGCACTGCACAGGCTGGTGTCGCCAGCATTCACGTCCGCAGCCGCTGGTGCGCCGGTGACGCTCGTGCCGTGGCCGGTGATGCCGGCGCCGGTCGGGGCGGTGGTGGCGGTGGTCTCCGGATAGTCGGTTCCGGCCCGTTTGGCGGCACTGCCTATGTCGTAGCGACCGGTGTCGGCGGTGCTTCGGTCGCCGTAGTCGCTTGGCGTGGAGGCAAGTCCGCCGACTTCGGCAGCGGATTGGGTGCCCGCGCCGTCGCCAAACCGCTCGGAGGCGGAATGCAAGCCGGCTCCCTCAACGGCTCCCGTACTGGTGCCGGCTGGGGCGGCTGTCGTTTCGGGTCGCGTGAAGTGCTTGTCCAGGTGGCTGTCGCCGCCGGTCGCGCCAGCATAGGGGCTGGTGGGGCCCGCATAGCCGTCGGTGGACCCTGTGCCGCCGGGTTCGGAGATGTTCAGCGCGCCGTTGTATTCCAGTGCATCGCGCGCGCGCACCAGCTGGTCCTCATCATCGACGTCCACGGCGATCACCTGTGCGCCCCCGCGTATCGCTTCGGGATAGGCGGTTGCGTAGTGGCGATGCTCCTCGTGGGGCGTATCGCCGAACAGCGACTTGAAGAAGTGCGCGACGCGGGACTCGTGGTGGGTGCGATCCAGGTTGCCTTCGGTGGCCGTATAGGGCGCATCGTAGGCATGTATTTCGGCGGTGTCGCTGCCAACCGAATGGATCTGTTCCATCGGAATGCCCCGCGACATCAGGTCGCCGCGGGTGCGGTTGGCGTCGGTCGGCGTTGCGAAGGCTGCTACCAGCGTATGTCTCATGGCTCACCTCAGGTGATGTTGAACAACCGGCTATGGGGAAACGCTGCAACTATCTGGACTCCGGCCATGGGCGGTTCCATGGCAGATGGCCCAACAAGGGCAGCGCTCATGTAGGGTTGAGTTTGAGCGTGCTGGCAGAGTTCAGCCTGGCAGGATCAGCGGTCAGGTGGGTTGCCTGGATCAGCAGCAGTCGGCAGGAGAAGGTTGGATCGCAAGCCCTGGCCCGGAAGGCTCGGCGCTTGTCAGCCGGCAGCCATGCGGCAGCGCGCCTGAAGGTGCGCCCCGGTCACCGCGGTGCGGGAGAGAAGGCTGCAAGGGTGGGCATGAAGCCCACCCTGAAGGAGGGTAAAGGGCAGCGAGCTCAGTCGAGATCCGCGGCGCTGTGGCGCTCGGGCGCCTGCTCGGTTTCGTCGCCCCAGCTGCGATTGACCTTGCGCCCGCGGATGACAGCGGGGCGCTCGGCAACTTCGGCCGCCCAGCGCTGTACATGCTGGTACTCGTGCACCGACAGGAATTCCGCCGCGTCGTACAGCTCGCCGCGCACCAGCCCACCGTACCAGGGCCAGATCGCCATGTCGGCGATGCTGTAGTCCTCACCGGCGACGTAGCGCCGCTCGGCCAGCTGGCGATCCAGCACGTCCAGCTGACGCTTGGTTTCCATGGCATAGCGGTTGATCGGGTATTCGTACTTCTCTGGCGCATAGGCGTAGAAGTGGCCGAATCCACCGCCGAGAAAGGGTGCCGAGCCCATCTGCCAGAACAGCCAGTTGAGGGTCTCGGTACGCGCCCGGGCTTCCGTCGGCAGGAAGGCGCCGAATTTTTCCGCGAGATAGACCAGGATCGAGCCGGATTCGAAGACGCGCAGCGGCTCGCCTTCCACGCTGCGGTCCACCAGCGCCGGGATCTTCGAGTTCGGGTTGATCTCCACGAAGCCGCTGCCGAACTGGTCGCCGTCACCGATGTTGATCAGCCAGGCATCGTACTCGGCACCGCTGTGGCCAAGCGCGAGCAGCTCTTCGAGCATGATCGAGGCCTTGACGCCATTAGGCGTGGCCAGGGAGTACAGCTGCAGCGGGTGCTTGCCGACCGGCAGCGGCTTTTCTTCCCGCGCGCCGGCAGTAGGGGCGTTGATGCTGGCGAATTTGCCGCCCGAGGGCGCGTCGTGTGTCCAGACCCTTGGGGGAACGTAGGAAGTATCAGGCATGGCAATCTCCTCGAGTGGATTGATCGGGGATGTGGACCAGCATCCTACGCGTTTGGCACTGCGAGTCGAAATCAAGCGGGTTGATAGCAGACCTCGATGGCGAGGACTGTCGGTTGCCATGCTTCGCAGGCTGGGCTTCAGCCCACCAGTGACTCAATCGCGCCAGTGGTGGGCCAAGGCCGCCTGCCTCACTCGCTACCTTTTCATCAGGCGCGGGCGTTGCGTATGCCTTCGGCCAGTTCGCGGCAGTGGTTGAGCACGCCGCTGACCGCTTCCTCGGCGCTCTTGGCGTTGGCGATATGGTCGATTAGCGCTGAGCCGACCACCACGCCATCGGCCAGGCGGGCAATCGCGGCGGCCTGCTCCGGCGTGCGGATGCCGAAGCCGATGGCGACCGGCAGGTCGGTGTGGCGCTTGAGGCGGGCGACGGCCTCTTCCACGTGTTCCAGGGTCGCGGAGCCCGAGCCTGTGACGCCGGCCACCGAGACGTAGTAGACGAAGCCCGAGCTGTTGTTCAGCACCACCGGCAGGCGTGCATCGTCGGTAGTCGGCGTGGTCAGGCGGATGAAATCGATGCCTGCGGCCTGGGCCGGGTCGCAGAGGTCTTCGTTATGCTCGGGCGGCAGGTCGACCACGATCAGCCCGTCGACGCCGGCCTCGACGGCCTCGGCAATGAAACGCTCCACGCCCATGGTATGAATGGGGTTGAAGTAGCCCATCAGCACGATGGGGGTGGTCTGGTTATCCTGGCGGAACTCGCGAACCATCTGCAGGGTTTTCGCCAGATCCTGCTTGGCGGCCAGCGCGCGGATGTTGGCCAGCTGGATGGCCGGGCCGTCGGCCATCGGATCGGTGAAGGGCATACCCAGCTCGATCACGTCGGCGCCAGCGGCGGGCAGGCCCTTGAGGATCGCCAGCGACGTGGCGTAGTCCGGGTCGCCGGCGGTGGTGAAGGTCACCAGGGCGGCGCGATTCTGTTGTTTCAGCTCGGCGAAGCGCGTCTGCAGGCGGCTCATATGTGTTCTTCCTGTTCGTCGAAGTGGTGCATCACGGTCTGCATGTCCTTGTCGCCACGACCGGACAGGTTGATCACCATCAGGTGATCCTTGGGCAGATTCGGCGCGCGCTTGAAGGCTTCGGCCAGCGCGTGGGAGGACTCCAGCGCCGGGATGATGCCTTCCAGGCGGCAGCAGTCGTGGAAGGCCTGCAGCGCTTCGTTATCGGTGATGGGCACGTACTCGACGCGCTTGATGTCATGCAGCCAGGCGTGTTCCGGGCCGACACCGGGGTAGTCCAGGCCGGCGGAAATGGAGTGGGCATCGGTGATCTGGCCGTCGGCGTCCTGCAGCAGGAAGGTGCGGTTGCCGTGCAGCACGCCCGGCGCGCCGCCGGCCATGCTGGCGGCGTGCTTGCCCGAGTCGATGCCGTGGCCGGCCGCTTCGACGCCGATGATCTTCACGCCGGCATCATCGAGGAAAGGGTGGAACAGGCCGATGGCGTTGGAACCACCGCCGATGCAGGCCACCAGCGAGTCGGGTAGCCGGCCTTCCTTCTGCAGGATCTGCTCGCGCACTTCGTTGCCGATCACCGACTGGAAGTCGCGGACCATGGCCGGATAGGGGTGCGGGCCGGCAGCGGTGCCGATCAGGTAGAAGGTGCTGTCGACGTTGGTCACCCAGTCGCGCAGCGCTTCGTTCATGGCGTCCTTGAGGGTGCCGGTGCCGGCGGTCACCGGAATCACCTCGGCGCCCAGGAGCTTCATGCGGAAGACGTTGGCCTGCTGGCGCTCGATGTCGGTGGTGCCCATGTAGACCACGCACTGGAGCCCGAAGCGTGCGGCCACGGTGGCAGTGGCCACGCCGTGCATGCCGGCGCCGGTCTCGGCGATGATGCGCTGCTTGCCCATGCGCCGTGCCAGGAGGATCTGGCCGATGCAGTTGTTGATCTTGTGCGCGCCGGTGTGGTTGAGGTCTTCGCGCTTGAGGAAGATCTTCGCGCCGCCGCAGTGCTCGGTCAGCCGCTCGGCGAAGTACAGCGGGCTGGCGCGGCCGATGTAGTCGCGTTGGAAGTAGGCCAGCTCTTCGAGAAAGGCCGGATCATTCTTGGCCTTTTCGTATTCGGCGGCCAGCTGGTGAATCAGCGGCATCAGGGTCTCGGCGACGTACTGGCCGCCGAACGAGCCGAACAGGCCGCGGGCGTCGGGGCCGTTGCGGTATGAAGTCATGGCGATCTCCTGGGTTCTGTTGCAGGGGCCGGAAACCGGCCACTGCGGATTGAATGCACCCTAACCGCATGCAGCGTGAAAAAAAAGCGATAAGATCGCTGCAATACGTCAGGAAAACTCACAAATGGCAAACAGCCTTCCGCCGCTCAATGCGTTGCGCGCCTTCGAAGCCGTTGCCCGCTTGGGCAGCCTGAAGCGAGCAGCCGCTGAGCTTAACGTTACCCACGGTGCCATCAGTCGCCAGTTGAAAAGCCTGGAAGACGCGCTGGGTATCGTGCTGCTGGAGAAGGACGGGCGGGGCGTAAAACTCACCGGTTCCGGCCTGCGCCTGCGCGACGCCGCAAGCGATGCCTTCGAGCGCCTGCGCAGTACCTGTGCCGAGCTGCAGCGGCAGACCGCCGAGGCGCCTTTCGTGCTCGGCTGTCCCGGCAGTCTGCTAGCGCGCTGGTTCATCCCGCGCCTGGACCGGCTCAACCGCGAGCTGCCCGAACTGCGCCTGCAGCTGTCGGCCAGCGAGGGCGAGCTGGATCCTCGCCGCGCCGGGCTGGATGCGACCCTGTGGTATGCCGAGCCGCCCTGGCCCGCAGACATGCAGGTGTTCGAGCTGTCTGCCGAACGCATCGGCCCGGTGCTCAGCCCGCACCACCCACGCTGTGCCGAAATGCGCACCGCACCTGCGTCAGCGCTGCTCGGCGAGGCGCTGCTGCACACTGCCTCGCGCCCGCAGGCCTGGCCAAGCTGGGCCTCGGCCGAGGGGCTGGACCCGGCGAGCCTGCAGCTGGGGCAGAGCTTCGAACATCTCTATTTTTTGCTGGAGGCTGCCCTGGCGGGGCTCGGCGTGGCCATCGCGCCGCGACAGCTGGTGGCCGATGACCTGGCCGCCGGTCGCCTGCTGGCACCCTGGGGCTTCGTCGAGACCCGCGCGAAGCTGGTGTTGTGGGTGCCCAGGCCGCGCCTGGATCGCCGCGCCGAACATCTGGCCGAGTGGCTGCTACGGGAGGTCGGGGCCCGGTAGCGGCCGGTGGCCACCAGGCTGGCATGCAACGCGCATCGCGTAGCGTCTTCGCCACTGGAGCTGCCCCATGAACAAGCTGGACAACGCCCTTCTCAACATCCTCATCCGGGACGCCCGAACGTCCTACGCCGATATCGCCCGGCAGCTGAACATCTCCCGGGCGCACGCCCGCAATCGGGTGCAGGCGCTGGTGCAAAGCGGGGTGGTGGAGAAGTTCACCGCCGTGGTCAACCCAGAGAAGCTCGGCAAGGGCATCTCCACCTTCGTCGACCTGACCGTCGCGCCATCGGCCATCGAGGCGGTGGCCGAGCGCCTCGCCAACACCGTCGAGGTGGTCAGCCTGTACATCATGAGCGACCTCAAGAGCCTGCATATCCACACGCTCACCGACAGCTACGAGACTTTCGATGCCTTCGTGCGCCAGCACATCTTCAACCACCCGGAGATCCTCACGGTGGACTGCAAGGCCCTGCTCACCCGGGTGAAACACCGCCGTGGCGGTGCACGGTTATGAATCACTAACGCCTCACGCCGAGGCCAGGCGCTCCGGAACGGTGCATGGCTGACATTCGCTCACCGGAAGTACTCCGATACCCACCGATGGAATCCAAAAAGCTACCCGTGGCGAACAAATGTATCGATTGGCTGCTGCGTCCCACCGTTTCGCTATGAACATCGCGCGACGACTGCCCGCTTTCTGTGCTGGCCAGTTGCTCAAGCTGGCTCGGGCGATTCCTTAAAAAACCTTTTATATCAATCATTTAATCCGAAAAAGGACGATGGCACGGCTGTTGCTCAGGCCATTGCGCATGACTTTACATTCGACAGGCACCCCGCCGAACGAACCCGGACCGTGCACAGGAGATCAGCCCATGAGCCTCAACCGTCGTAAATTTCTAGGCGCCAGCGCAGGCGCGGCCGCCGGCCTCGCCATAGGCGCGCCGGCCATCGCGAGCGCTGCCAGCAAGCAGACCTTCAACTGGAAAATGACCAACGCCTACGGCCCGGGCTCGCCCTTCTATGTTCAGGGCCCCGGAAGCCCGACGGACTTCTGCAAGCGCGTCGAGGCGATGTCCAACGGCCGCCTGAAGATCCAGCACTTCGCCGCCGGCGAGCTGATTCCGGCACTGGAAGGTTTCGATGCGGTCGCCAGCGGCATGGTGGAAATGAACGCCGCCAACGCCTATTTCTGGGCCGGCAAGATCCCCGCCGCGCAGTTCTTCACCGCCGTGCCCTTCGGCATGAACACCCAGGGGATGAACGCCTGGCTCTATAACGGTGGCGGCCTGAAGCTCTGGGAAGACCTCTACGAGCCCCATGGGCTGGTGCCGATGCCCATGGGCAACACCGGCACCCAGATGACGGGCTGGTTCCGCAAGCCGCTGGAGTCGGTCGACAGCCTCAAGGGGCTGAAGATGCGCATTCCCGGACTCGCGGGCAAGGTCTACAGCGAACTGGGTGTGGCCGTGCGCCTGCTGCCCGGCGGCGAGATCTTCCCGGCGCTCGAGCGCGGCGTGATCGATGCCGCCGAATTCGTCGGCCCGTACCAGGACCGCCGCATGGGCCTGCACAAGGCGGCGAAGAACTACTACACCACCGGCTGGCACGAGCCGACCAACGTCACCGAGCTGATCATCAACAAGAAGGCCTGGGACAGCCTGCCAGCCGACCTGCAGGAAATCGTGCGCATCTGCGCCCAGGCCTGCAACGCCGAGAGCCTGGCCTGGTCCGACGCGGTGAACGCCGAAGCCCTGGACGACCTGGTCAGCAACGAGGGGGTTATCGCCCGCCCGCTGCCGGAAGACATCATCGCGCGCCTGTACGAAGTGACCCAGGACACCCTGTCCGGCATGGCCGCCGCGGACCCGGCGACGCGCCAGGTCTACGATCACTTCATGGCCTTCCGCAAGCAGTATTTCTCCTGGTCCGGGACCGGCGAGAAAGGCTTCCTGAACCTGCGGAGCTGAGTCGATGCTTGCCTTGATCGACCGCCTGGAGCGGTTGGTCGAGACCCTGGGCGGCGTGGCACGCGGATGCGTGCTGGCGCTGGTCCTGCTGGTCTCGGTCAACGTGCTGATTCGCTATGGCTTCTCCATCAGCCCGGTGGCGCTGCAGGAGCTGGAGTGGTTCCTCATCTCGCCCATCGCCCTGCTCGGCATTTCCTACGTGCTCAAGCACCGCGCCGACGTGCGGGTGGACTTTCTCTATGAGAAGTTCCAGCCGCGCCTGCGAGCCGCCGTGGATCTGTTCAGCGCCCTGTCGACCTGCCTGATCGGCTGCTTTCTCGCCTGGGTCTGCTGGCGTTACATGATGCAGTCGTACCAGATGGGCGAAGGCTCGCCGGACCCGGGGGGCCTGCCGCACCGTTATCTGGTGAAGGCCTTCCTGCCGCTGGGCTTCGCCCTGTTCGGCCTGCAGGGCATCGCCGACACCTTGCGCGCCCTGCGCACCCTGTGCGCGCCGCACTCCCGCGTGCAGGAGGTGACGGCATGAGCCTCAACGAGTGGATCGCCATCATCATGGTGTTCGGCTTTTTCTCGATGATGATGCTCGGCGTGCCGGTGGCGATCTCCCTCGCCGTATCGGGATTCGCCGCCGGGCTGGTCGGCTTCGGTCCGGCGCTGTTCAGCCTGCTGCCGGCACGCATGTTCGGCGTGGTCAGCAACTACACCCTGCTGGCGATACCGCTGTTCACCTTCATGGGCGTGATGCTGGAGAAATCGAAGGTCGCCGAGGACATGCTCGAGGCCGTCGGCCAGGCCATGGGCGGCCTGAACGGCGGCATGGGGCTGGCCATCGTGCTGGTCGGCGTGCTGCTCGGCGCCTCTACCGGCATCGTCGGCGCCACGGTGGTCACCATCGGGCTGCTGACGCTGCCTGTGCTGCTGCGCCGCGGCTACAAGCCCAGCGTGGCCTGCGGCACCATCTGCGCCTCCGGCACGCTCGGCCAGATCATCCCACCCAGCCTGGTGCTGATCCTGCTTGCCGAGATTCTCGGCGAGTCGGTGGGTTCGATCTTCGCCGCGGCGTTCATCCCCAGCCTGATGCTGGCCGGGGTGTACGTGGCGTACATCCTGCTGATGGGCTGGCTGCGGCCGAGCTGGGTGCCGGCGATTCCGGCCGAAGAAAGAGCCCTCGTCAGCCGCCGCGAATTGTGGCGAAGCATCACCCGATCGGTGCTGCCGCCGCTGCTGCTGGTGATCTGCGTGCTCGGCTCGATCATCGGTGGGCTGGCCGCGCCCACCGAGGCCGCGTCCCTCGGCGCACTTGGCGCCCTGGTGATTGCCGGCTGCGCCGGACGGCTCAACCGCGACACCCTCAAGCAGACCCTGCACGGCACCCTGAGCATCACGGCGATGATCTTCCTCATCCTGCTCTGCTCGCAGCCGTTCTCCCTGGCCTTCCGCGGCCTGGGCGGCGAGGCGCTGGTGCATGACCTGTTCTCGCTCCTGCCCGGTGGCGAGCTGGGCGCGGTCCTGTTCCTCATGCTGCTGCTGTTCGTGCTCGGCTTCTTCCTGGAGTGGATCGAGATCTCCTACATCGCCCTGCCGATGTTCCTGCCGGTGTTCATGGGCTACGGCACGGACATGGTCTGGCTGGCGATCCTGGTGGCGCTGAACCTGCAGATGTCGTTCCTCACGCCGCCTTTCGGCTGGTCGCTGTTCTTCCTCAAGGGCGTCGCGCCGCCAGGCATCAGCACCCGCGATATCTACGTCGGTGCGCTGCCCTTCGTCGGGCTGCAGATGCTGGCAGTGGCGCTGGTGTTCTGCTTCCCGACCCTCGCCACCTGGCTGCCTGACGCCATCGGCTGGTAAACACAGAGATTGATCATGGAATTCTTTTCGAACTACAGCCCGTTGTGGCTTGGGGGGCTGGTCGCGGCCCTGCTGCTGACCGGTGCGGTCGCAGGCATCCTGGCCGGGCTGCTCGGCGTCGGCGGTGGCATCGTCATCGTGCCGGTGCTCTACCACCTGTTCACCCTGCTGGGCATCGACCCGGAGGTGCGCATGCACCTGGCGGTCGGCACCTCGCTGGCCGCCATCGTGCCGACCTCGATCATCTCGGCGCGGGCGCACTACCGCCGCGGGGGGCTCCGGCCGGATCTGCTCAAGCCGCTGATCCCCGGCACGCTGGTCGGCGTGCTCATCGGGTCTTTGCTCAGTGGCTACCTAAGTGGGCAGGTGCTGGCGGCGATCTTCGCCGTGGTCGCTTTGCTGGTGGCGCTGAACATGACCTTCGAACGCAGCCTGGACCTACGTGACGGCCTGCCCGGTACCGCCGGCACCAGCCTGTTGGGCGTGTTCATCGGCAGCCTGTCGACGCTGATGGGCATCGGTGGCGGCACCCTCAGCGTGCCCATCCTCAATGCCTGCCGCACCGCGATGCACATCGCCGTCGGCACCGGCGCGGCCCTGGGCGTGGTGGTCAGCCTGCCCGGCGCGCTCGCGTACCTGGTCAACGGTCTGGGCGCGACCAACCTGCCGCCGGCCAGCCTGGGCTACGTCAACCTGCTCGGCCTGGCGCTGATCGTTCCGGTCACCATGCTGACCGCCCCTTGGGGCGCCCGTATCGCCCATGCCATCAACGCGAACCTGCTGCGTCGTCTGTTCGCCCTCTTCCTTGCCCTGACGGCCGTGCGAATGCTGTACGGCGCCATCACTTTCTAAGGAACGCTCATGCTGAAAAGTACCCACGCAACGGGCGGCATCTTTGTCGCTCCCCATCATCTGGCCGCCCAGGCCGGCCGAGACGTGCTCAAGGCCGGCGGCAACGCGGTGGAAGCCATGGTCGCCGCGGCGGCCAGCATCGCCGTGGTTTACCCGCACATGAATGCCATCGGCGGCGACGGCTTCTGGCTGATCCGCGAACCCGGCAAGGCGCCGGTAGCCATCGATGCCTGCGGCAGCAGCGCCGCGCTGGCGAGCCGGTCCTTCTATGCCGGTGCCGAGCAGATTCCCAGCCGCGGACCCAAGGCGGCACTGACCGTGGCCGGCACCATCGGCGGCTGGGCCAAGGCGCTCGAGATCGCCGAAGGCTGGGGCCAACCGCTGCCGTTGCGCACGCTGCTCGGCGAGGCCATTTCCCAGGCGCGCAACGGCATCGTGGTCAGCCGCAGCCAGGCGCATCTGACCCGCGTAAAGTTCGACGAACTCAAGGACGTGCCCGGCTTTGCCGACGTCTACCTCAGCGCCGACGGCCAGCCGCCGCGTGAAGGCAGCCTGATGAAGCAGACGGCGCTGGCCAGCACCCTGGAGCAACTGGCGGAAAGGGGGCTGGAGGACTTCTACCGGGGCGAGCTGGCGGCGAGCATGGCCGCCGAGCTGCAACAGCTCGGCAGCCCGCTGCGCCTTGAGGACCTGCAGGCCTACCAGGCCCAGGTCGTCACCCCGCTGCAGGTGCGCCTGGGCGATGCGACCCTCTACAACATGCCGCCGCCCACCCAGGGCCTGGCCTCCCTGCTGATTCTCGGCGTGTTCGAGCGCCTGCGCGTGCAGGAGGCGGAAGGCTTCGCCCACGTGCACGGCCTGGTGGAGTCCACCAAGCAGGCGTTCATGATCCGTGACCGGGTGGTGACCGACCCAGGGCGCGTACCGGCCGATCCGCAGGCCTTCCTCACTGCCGAGAACCTCGATGCCCTGGCCGACGCCGTTGACCCGGAGTTTGCCCTGGAATGGCCACGGCCGGCGGCGCCGGGCGACACCATCTGGATGGGCTGCATCGACAGCGAAGGACGCGCGGTGAGCTTCATCCAGAGCGTCTACTGGGAATTCGGCTCGGGCGTGGTACTGCCGTCCACCGGCGTCTGCTGGCAGAACCGCGGCATCAGCTTCTCCCTGGATGCCGAGGCGCTGCAGGCACTGGAACCGGGTCGCAAGCCCTTCCACACCCTCAATCCGGCCATGGCGCTGTTCGACGACGGCCGCGTGCTGAGCTACGGGACCATGGGTGGTGAAGGCCAGCCGCAGACCCAGGCCGCGGTGTTCAGCCGCTACCGCCTGGGCAGCGACCTGCAGGCGGCGGTCACCGCGCCGCGCTGGCTGCTGGGCCGCACATGGGGCGACGTCAGCACCAGCCTGAAGCTGGAGAACCGCTTCGCGCCCGAACTGGTGGAGCAGCTGCGCGCGGCGGGGCATGTGGTGGAAGTGCTGGACGAGGACTTCAGCGACACCATGGGCCATGCCGGCGCGCTGTTGCGCCACCCCGATGGTGTGCTGGAAGGCGCTGCCGATCCGCGCAGCGACGGCAGCGTTTGCGGGCTGTAGGGCGTCAACGCGGCGCCTTGCTCAGCTGGCCAGTGCCGCCGGGGTGGTCGCGGTCTTGACCTCCTCGGCGTAGCCGCGGGGATTGTTGCTCTGCCAGCGCCAGGCGTCGGCGAGCATGGTCACCAGGTCTTTCTCGGCGCGCCAGCCGAGTTCCTTCCAGGCCTTGGCCGGGTCGGACCAGCACTGGGCGATGTCGCCGGCGCGGCGTGGCTTGATCACGTGCGGCAGGGGCCGGCCGGTGACTTCCTCGAACGCGGTGATCATCTCGCGGACCGAGTAGCCCTTGCCGGTGCCGAGGTTCCACACCGAGACGCCGCGCACCGTTTCCAGCCGATCCAGTGCTTTGAGATGGCCCTTCACCAGGTCGACCACGTGGATGTAGTCGCGCACGCCGGTGCCGTCCGGGGTCGGGTAGTCGGCGCCGTAAACACTGAGATGCTCACGCCGGCCCACTGCCACCTGCAGCATGTAGGGGAGCAGGTTGTTCGGTACGCCGTTGGGGTCTTCGCCGATCAGCCCGGACTCGTGGGCGCCGATCGGGTTGAAGTAGCGCAACAGGCCGATCGACCAGCGCGGGTCGGACTCGGCCAGCCCCTTGAGCACGCTTTCGGCCATCAGCTTGGACTGGCCATAGGGATTGGTCGGCACGCCAGTGGGGCGATCCTCGGTGATGGGCATCACCGGCGCCTCGCCATAGACGGTGGCCGACGAGCTGAACACCAGCCGGAACACGCCGGCTTCGGCCATCGCCTGGCACAGCGCGATGCTGCCGCTCACGTTGGTTTCGTAGTAGCGCAGCGGTTCGCGCACGCTTTCGCCGACGGCCTTGAGCCCGGCGAAGTGCATGACCGCGCGGATCGGGTAGGAGGCGAACAGCGCGGTCAGCAGCGACCGGTTGCGTACGTCGCCCTTGACGAACTGCACCTCGCGTCCTGCCAGTTGCTCGACGCGCTTGAGCGCCATCTTCGAACTGTTGCAAAGATTGTCGAGAACCAGGACGTCCTCGCCCGCCAGCAGCAGCTCCAGTACCGCATGTGAGCCGATATATCCCGCTCCGCCGGTCACCAGAATCATCTGTTCGTACCTCCGCAATGCTGTTTTATGAACGCACGAAGGACAAGTCGCAGCTGGCCGTCGAAGCGGCGCCGCAAAGCATCTCCAGGGTTGGGTCGGCCTACCGAGCCGGGCGCGATAACAGACTGTGCGCGGCAATCTGGGGGCCGATTGGAATCAGGCGTCCTGAAATAGGGAGAGCAAGCTGTCGGGCAAGTTCAACCCGCCCGATGACGGGTGCACCTGCGGGAGCCGCCGCCTTCCCTGCATCGTCCATAACCGGCGAACGGCGTGCGCTCGAGCGAACTAATGACCGCGCAATACGCCTTATATGTTGCGCAGGGCAGCGCGAAATTCAGATGCGATGCAGCGGATGGGAAGCCGGCAGCACCGCCACCCGTACCGAGGTTCTCTAATGAGCTGGGCAGGCCCTTTCCAGTACGAGATTGGCAAATCCTCCGACAAATCGGCTGCGCCGGCCGAGGTGGTCTTCGACGAGCAGGTCCCGACGCTGCTGTGCCTGTCGCATCTGCGCTGGAGTTTCGTCTACCAGCGGCCGCAGCACCTGATGGCGCGCTTCGCCCGTGACTTCAATGTGCTGTTCTGCGAAGAGCCGATCCCCACCGAGGATGCGCAGCCCTGGCTGGAGGTGCGCCCGGAAGAGAACGGCGTGCAGGTGCTGATTCCGCGGCTGCCGGCGGGCTGCGAGGGTGAGGTGGCCGATCGCGTGCAGCGGGAACTGCTCGATGGCTACCTGGCCAAGCTGGGCGTCAACGAACTGCTGCTCTGGTACTACACGCCGATGAGCCTGGCCTTTTCCGATCACCTCAAGCCGAAGCTGACGGTCTATGACTGCATGGACGAGCTTTCGGCCTTCCACGGCGCGCCGCCGCAGCTGATCGAGCGCGAAGTGGAGCTGATGCGCCGCGCCAACCTGGTGTTCACCGGCGGGCACAGCCTCTACGAGGCCAAGCGCAAGCATCACGAGAACGCCCATCCGTTCCCCAGTAGCGTCGATGTCGAGCATTTCGCCGTGGCGCGGCGGCCGCAGTCCGATCCGCCGGATCAGGCGGAAATCCCCGCGCCGCGGCTGGGCTTCTACGGCGTCATCGACGAGCGTCTCGATCTCGCGCTGATCGCCAAGGTCGCCGCGCAGCGCCCGGACTGGCAGATCGTGCTGATCGGCCCGGTGGTCAAGATCGACCCGGCGCTGCTCCCGCAACGCGAAAATATCTACTACCTGGGCGGCAAGACCTACGACGAGCTGCCGCGCTACCTGGCCGGCTGGGACGTGGCGATCATGCCTTTCGCGCTGAACGAGTCGACCCGCTATATCAGCCCGACCAAGACCCCCGAGTACCTGGCCGGCGGTCGCCCGGTGGTATCGACGCCGATCCACGACGTGATCCGCACCTATGGCGACACCGGGATCGTGCGCATCGCCGATACGCCGGAGGCTTTCATCGCAGCCACCGAAGCCGCGCTGGCCGATGCCGAGGACCGTGATCAACTGCTGGCCAAGGCCGATGAAATCCTCGGCGACATGTCGTGGGACCATACCTGGAGCCTGATGAAGGAGAAGATGCAATGGGCAAAATGAGCCTGCAAGACAGCAACCCCGAATACGCAGGCGGTGGCGCCAGCGAACTTCCCTCCCGTCGTCGTGGCTTCGACTACCTCATCGTCGGTGCCGGTTTTGCCGGCAGCGTATTGGCCGAGCGCCTGGCAGCCGGGCTGAACAAGCGCGTACTGGTGGTCGACCGCCGGCCGCACATCGGCGGCAACGCCTACGATTACCACGATGAATCCGGCGTGCTGATCCACCGCTACGGCCCGCACATCTTCCATACCAACGCCCAGCGCATCGTCGACTACCTGTCGCGCTTCACCGAGTGGCGGCCCTACGAGCACCGGGTGCTGGCGCAGGTGGACGGGCAGGAAGTGCCGATTCCGATCAACCGCACCACCCTGAACAAGCTCTACGGCCTCGATCTGAAGACCGACGAGCAGGCCGCCGAGTACCTGGCCAGCCGCGCCGAGCCGGTCGCAGACATCCAGACCAGCGAAGACGTGGTGATCAACGGCATCGGCCGCGAGCTGTACCAGAAGTTCTTCCGCGGCTACACCCGCAAGCAGTGGGGGCTGGACCCGTCGCAGCTGGACAAGTCGGTGACCTCGCGCATCCCCACCCGCACCAACACCGACGATCGCTACTTCACCGACACCTTTCAGCAGATGCCCAAGTACGGCTACACCAGGATGTTCGAGAAGATGCTGGCGCATCCGAACATCAAAGTGATGCTCAACACCGATTACCGGGAGATCCGTGACGAGGTGCAGTTCGACCACCTGATCTTCTGCGGCCCGATCGATGAATACTTCGATTACCGCTTCGGCAAGCTGCCGTATCGTTCGCTCAAGTTCGAGCACAAGCAGCTCGACCAGGAGCAGTTTCAGGCGGTCGGCACGGTCAACTACCCGAGCGAGGACGTGCCCTACACCCGCATCAGCGAATACAAGCACCTCACCGGACAGGTGCATCCGAAAACCAGCATTACCTACGAATACCCCTCGGCCGAGGGCGACCCTTACTATCCGATCCCGCGGCCAGAGAACGCCGAGCTGTACAAGCGCTACCAGCAGTTGGCGGACGAAACACCGGGTGTGACCTTCGTCGGTCGGCTCGGCACCTACAAGTACTACAACATGGACCAGGTCGTGGGCCAGGCGCTGGCGCTGTACAAGCGGATCGAAGAGGCCGAGCCGGGCGCGGCGGCGGGCGAACGCGCCGAGCACAGTCAATCGCTGGCCGAACAGGCCCCCTGAACGAGAGCGAAGATGCATCAGCCCACGCTGTTCAAGAGTTTTTTCATGGGCGGGTTCGAATGCTCGAGCCATCGTCGCAGCGACGGCCGCCGCCTCGATCTGCTCGCCGCTACCGGACATGACCGCTGGGCCGCGCACGACTACGGTGTGCTGCACCGTCACGGTCTGCACAGCGTGCGCGACGGGCTGCGCTGGCACCTGATCGAGCGCCTGCCGGGCCAGTACGACTGGTCGAGTTTCCTGCCGATGCTGCAGGCCGCGCAGCGCCAGGGCACCCAGGTGATCTGGGACCTGTGCCATTACGGCTGGCCGGACGATATCGACATCTGGCGCCCGCAGTTCGTCGAGCGCTTCGCCCGCTACGCCGCGGCGGTGGCTCAGCTGGTCAGGGACGAAACCGACAGCGTGCCCTTCTATGCGCCGCTCAACGAAATTTCCTTCTGGGCCTGGGCCGGGGGCGACCAGGCCTACTTCAATCCGATGGCCCGTGGCCGCGGTTTCGAGCTCAAGCACCAGCTGGTGCGCGCCACCATCGCCGCGATGCAGGCGATCCGCGCGGTAGAGCCACGAGCCCGCTTCGTTCAGGTCGACCCGGCCATCCATGTGGTGGCCTCCAATGACCGCCCCGGGCCGCAGCGTGATGCGGAGCGCTTTCGCCAGTCGCAGTTCGAAGCCTGGGACATGCTCTGCGGTGACGCATGGCCCGGCCTCGGCGGGGCGCCGGAATACCTCGACGTGCTGGGCGTCAACTACTACTCCGACAACCAGTGGTACCTCGGCGACGGCCGCACCATCGACCGGGAAAACCCGGACTACCGGCCCTTCAAGGGCATCCTCACGGAAATCTGGCAGCGCTACAAACGGCCCTTGCTGATCGCGGAAACCGGCGCCGAGGGCGATCTGCGCGGCGACTGGCTACGCTACGTCAGCGAGCAGGCAGGGCTGGCGATGCAGCGCGGAGTGCCGGTGGAGGGCATCTGCCTGTATCCGGTCCTGGACTACCCCGGCTGGACCGATGAGCGTCACTGCCCGACCGGCCTGCTGGGGTTCCCCGACGAAAACGGCAACCGTTGCGTGCACCAAGGCCTGGCTGACGAACTGCGGTTGCAACAGATGCGATTCAGCGCGTCCAACCAGACCGTGCAACCCGCCGACGCGCTGTCATGAACGCACCGGAGCAGGCGCCCCAGGCCAAATCTCAGTCCGTGCCGCTCCCCCGGCGGCCGGTCGCCTTCCTCTGGCATTACGTCTGCGCCCGCCCCTGGCATTTCGGTGGCCTGCTGGCGCTGATCGTCGGCGCTTCCAGCTGCGCGGTGGCCGTGCAGTACGGCATGAAGCTGCTGGTGGACGCCATGGCGCAAGGCACGGCGGACCGCGGCTCGGCCAACGTGTGGTGGCCGCTGGGTCTGTTCATCAGCCTGATCGTCATTGAAAACGTGTTCTGGCGCCTCGGCGGCTGGCTTGGCTGCCGCACCGTGGTCGCCAGCGTGGTGGACCTGCGCGTCGACCTGTTCAAGCACCTGACCGGGCACCCGATGCGCTACTTCACCGAGCACTTCGCCGGCTCGCTGGGCAACCGGATTTCGGCCATGGGTGCGGCGGCAGGTGCCATTTATGGCGGCCTGGCCTGGAAGATCGTCCCGCCGATCGTCGATTTCATCGGCGCGGTGGTGGTGCTGTTCACCGTCGACGTGCGCATGGCAGTGGCGCTGATCCTGTTCGTCGCCATCGTCGCCGCGCTGATCACCGGCTTCGGCATTCGCGGCCGCGCCAAGCATCAGCGCTTCGCCGCCCAGTCGGCACGGGTTGGCGGCGAGCTGGTGGATGCCGTCTCCAACGTCTGGACCATCAAGGCCTTCTCTGCCCGCGACCGCGAAGCCGAACGGCTGGCGCAGGAAATCGGCTACGAGGCGCGGGCGCAGCGGCGCAGCTGGATGTACCTGGAAAAGGCGCGGGTGATGCACGACATCTGCCTGTCGGTGATGGCCGGCGGCATGCTGATCTGGGCGATCAATCTGTGGGTCGGCGGCGAGGTGACCGCCGGCGACGTGGTGCTGGTCAGCGCGCTGACCTTCCGCATCCTCCACGGCTCGCGTGACCTGGCGCTGGCATTGGTGGATGCGACGCAGCAGATCGGCGCCATCGAGGACACCCTGCGCATCATCGTCCAGCCCCATGGCCTGGAAGACAGTGACGCGCAGTTGCTGCTCGCCGAGGGTGACATCACCTTCAAGAGCGTCAGCTTCAGCTATCCCGACCGCCGCTCGGTATTCCACCAGCTCGATCTGCACATTCCCGCGGGGCAGAAGGTCGGGGTGGTAGGGTCCTCCGGCGCAGGCAAATCGACCCTGATCAACCTCATCCAGCGGCTGGATGACGTTCATGAAGGCAGCATCCTGATCGATGGCCAGGACATCCGCAGCGTCAGCCAGGACAGCCTGCGCGAGAAGATTGCCGTGGTGCCCCAGGAAACCGCGCTGTTCAACCGCAGCATTCGCGAGAACATCCGCTACGGCCGCCCGGGCGCGACCGACGCCGAGGTGATAGAAGCTGCGCGCAGCGCCTTCTGCGACAGCTTCATCCGCCAGCTGCCGGAAGGCTACGACACCCTGGTCGGCGAGCGCGGCGTGATGCTTTCGGGCGGTCAGCGCCAGCGTCTGGGCATCGCCCGCGCCTTTCTCAAGGATGCACCGATCCTGATTCTCGACGAGGCCACTTCCGCGCTGGATACCCAGTCCGAAGCCGAGATCCAGGCGGCGCTCAACGACCTGGTGCACAACCGCACCGTGGTGGCGGTGGCCCACCGGCTGTCGACGCTGTCCAGCTTCGACCGGATCGTGGTACTGCGCGACGGCCGCATCATTGAAGACGGACCACCCCATGAGCTGCGTAACCGCGGCGGGGAGTTCGACGCCCTTTGGCGCATGCAGGCCGAAGGCTTCAAGGCGCAGCCCGATCCGGCCACATGAAGCGCGTCGCCGTGGCCTCCAGCAGCCTGCGCTCGCTGGGCTACGACCCGGACGAGCAGGCGCTGGAAGTGGAGTTTCACAACGGCTCCGTCTACCGCTACGAGCAGGTGCCCGCCGAAGCGGTCCAGGCCCTGCTGGAGGCCGATTCGCTGGGGCGACACTTCAACCAGGTGTTCAAGCCGCAGCACTACGCCTACCGCCGGCTCGCGTAGGCCGGGCAAAGGCGAAGCCTTGCCCACGCGTCCGGTGGGCATGAACACGGATCATCTGTTTGCACCCTTGTAGTTTCGTAGGGTGGAAAACTGCGCAGCATTTTCCACGCGTGTGCCAACACCTACCGGCTCGACACCGCCGGACAAGACGCAGCGGTGGATAAGCTTCGCGTTATCCACCCTGCGCCTGAACTTCGCCAGGCTCTGCTGGCCTCAATTCAGGCAGGACGCGTTCATCCGAGCGGAGTCTCGCGGACCAGAAGGAGACATTCATGTCGGATCACCACACCTACAAGAAAATCGAGATCGTCGGCTCGTCGCGCAACAGCGTCGACGAGGCCATTCGCAACGCCATCGCCGAGGCCAGCAAGACGCTGCAGAACGTCGAATGGTTCGAGGTAGGCGAGATTCGTGGGCACGTCATGGACGGTGCCGTCGCGCACTTCCAGGTCACGGTGAAGATCGGTTTCCGCCTCAACGACAGCTAAGCGCCGTTTCCAGCTGACAGAATTCATTCATGCGCGGTAATGGTGGGCTGAAGCCCACCCTGCGGCAGTCGCGCGGAGGGTAGCGCTTCAAAGGTAGGGTGGGCTTCAGCCCACCAACCCCTGCCCCGCGTCCCTCAGGCCTGGTGCAGCTCCGCGATGATCTCGAAGGCGCGATGGCGGTCGGCGGTCTCGTAGAGATCGCAGGTGAAGATCAGCTCGTCGGCCCGGGTCTGTTCCAGCAGTACATCCAGACGCGCCCGGACCTTCTCCGGCCCGCCGATCAGCGCCAGCCCGAGGAAATCCCCCACCGCCTGCTGCTCGTGCGGCAGCCACTTGCCTTGCATGCTCTGCACCGGCGGGCGCAGCACCAGGCTCTGCCCGCGAATCAACGACAGGATGCGCTGGTAGACGCTGGTGACCAGGTATTCGGCCTGCTCGTCGGTGTCGGCGGCAATCAGCGGCACGCCGAGCATCACGTAGGGCTTGTCGAGCACTGCCGAGGGCTTGAAGTTGTCGCGGTAGAGCTTGATCGCCTGGTGCATGTAGCGCGGCGCGAAGTGCGAAGCGAAGGCGTAGGGCAGGCCCTTGGCTGCGGCCAGCTGGGCGCTGAACAGACTGGAGCCCAGTAGCCAGATCGGTACATTGCTGTCGACGCCGGGCATGGCGATCACCCGCTGGTTGGGCTGGCGCGGGCCCAGCAGCAACTCAAGCTCCTCGACATCCTGCGGGAAATCATCGGCGCTGCCCATGCGGTCGCGGCGCAGCGCGTGGGCGGTGAACTGGTCGGCGCCCGGCGCGCGGCCGAGGCCCAGCTCGATGCGGCCGGGATACAGCGCCTCGAGCGTGCCGAACTGCTCGGCGATCACCAGTGGTGCGTGGTTGGGCAGCATCACGCCCCCGGCGCCGAGGCGAATGCGGGTGGTGTTGGCGGCCAGGTAGCCGATCAGCACCGATGTCGCCGCGCTGGCGATGCCGTCCATGTTGTGATGCTCGGCGACCCAGAAGCGCTCGAAGCCGAGCGCTTCCACGTGTCGAGCCAGGGCCAGGGCGTTATGCAGCGCCTCTGCCGGCGTGCCATCGTCGCGGATGGGCGCCAGATCCAGGGCGGAGAAGCGGGTCTGGGAAATTCGGGACATCGGTTACCTCTGAATTCAGTGACAGTGCTCGGCTTCGGCCCGGACCAGCACGTTGCGCTGTTCATCGCGCAGCCAACCCTGAGGGGTGAAGCCCAGTGATCGGGCCTGGAACAGGTATCGCTTGCCGGCCTCGAAGTTGTCGTAGTTGACCACCAGGGTACAGCGCATGGTCTGGGTTTCGCCGAACAGACCGAAGCCGCCGCTACTGACTTCGAATTCGTAGCGGGCCTCGAGTTCGTGGGCGCCCGGCGGTACCAGGAAGTAGCGGCCGTCATAGGTCCGTTTGTTGTCCAGGCGATCGGACATGAAGATATCCGTGGTCTGGGCGCTGAGATCGACCCAGGCCATCTGCGGGTCGTGGGGCGGCAGCGGGCTGGCGCAGCCGGTGAGGATCAGGGTGAAGAGGGCGACCAGCGACAGGCGACGCATGTGGAGGGCTCCAAGTCAGACGAGCAGGGAACGGCTCGGCGCAATGCACAAAGCCTGCGCCACACGCCGGTTCTTTTCAACGCCACGGATGCTGTGGGCAATCGCGGCCCTTGTGGGTTCACGACCGGTCGCGGCGGTTTCTAGAGGTCGGCAAGGTCGCCACAGCCCTGTTCCTTGCCGCGGGCGAGCAGGTCCTGGTGCTGGTTGTAGAGCTTCGCCCAGGGGCGGAAGCCGTGACCACCGGCAACCAGGCGATAGCGCGCGCCGGCGGTGAAACGATCATATTCCAGGCTCAGCTTGCAATCGCGCGACAGCGGACCGCTGTCGGGTCCGATGTCGGCGCCGTCCACCTCGAAGCGGTAGCGCATCTCCAGCGTGCGGCTGCCGGGCATGACCTGGAAGTAGCGATCATCGTCCAGCCGCCGACCGTCCACCTTCAGCGCCTGGAGGTCGGTCTCCTGCCTCGGTGCGAGTTCGATCCAGGCCTGCGCCGGGTCGGGCTTGGGCATCCACAGCGAGCAGCCGGCGAGGCTTGAGAGGATCAGGGCGAGGGCGAAAAGGCGCATGTGTACTCCGGCTGGAGAATTCGGAAGGGGGCGGTGTGCCCGGGATTGCCACTGGAGGCGCAGCCTCTGTAGGGTGCTGAGCGCACCCGCTGTCCATTCGCACAGGCCTTGCCGATGCCGAAGCTCCACGCCGCCTTGATCGACCTTCCGAGCCTGCGCTGGGTTCCCCTGCTGCTTGCCGTCGGTCTGAATGGCTGCAGCACCTATTACGGTCAGCTGGCGCTGGGGCATCTGGAGGTCCTGCGCGAGCGCCGGCCAATCGCTGCCGTGATTGCCGACCCTGCCAGTGATGCCGTCCTGCGCCAGCGGCTGGCCCGGGCCGTTCAGGCTCGTACCTTCGCCAGCCAGGTGTTGGCGCTGCCGGACAACCCGAGCTACCAGCTGTATGCCGACCTCGGGCGCCCCTACGTGGTCTGGAACCTGTTCGCCACCGAGGAGTTCTCCGTGGCGCCGCGCGAGCACTGTTTTCCCATCGCCGGTTGCGTCGCATACCGCGGTTACTACCGCCTGGGTGCAGCCCGTGGCGAGGCAGCGCGATTGCAGGGTGAAGGACTGGATACCCATGTCGCCGGGGTGGAGGCCTATTCGACCCTGGGCTGGTTCGCCGACCCGCTGCTCAACACCATGCTGCGCCGCGACGACGAACAGCTGGCGGCGCTGGTGTTTCACGAGCTGGCGCACCAGCAGCTCTATCTGGCCGGAGACACGGCGTTCAATGAGTCCTATGCGAGCTTTGTCGAGCGCGAGGGCCTGCGCCAGTGGCGCGCTCATCGGGGCCTACCCGAGCAGGAGGCACCGGCGAGAATGCGCTACCGGCAGCTGGTCGAGCTGCTGCTGGCGACGCGCGAGCGGCTGGCCGAACTCTATGCGTCGCAGCGGCCCGAGGCCGAGCTGCGTCAGCTCAAGCAGGCCGAATTCATGCGTTTGCGCCGGGCCTATCGCAACTTGCGTGACAACGCCTGGCAGGGCGATGGCCGCTTCGATCGCTGGTTCGCCCAGCCGCTGAACAACGCCACCCTGCTGCCGTTCGGCTTGTACGACCTTTGGGTACCCGCCTTTGCCGCGCTGTTCGAGCAGAGCGGCAGGGACTGGGGGCGTTTTCACGCAGCAGTGGCGGCCCTCGCCGAGCGGCCTGCCGACGAGCGGGCAGCTCTACTCCGGCAACTGGCGGATTGATCAGCAAAGCGCCGAAAGCTCTGGTACAGGCGCTCGGGACCGCTTCTCCCGTTGTTTGATGGAGTTCGTTTCCCGACTATTGGGCGATGATCGCGTCCATCGCCGATGAACGGCGCGAATCGTTTTCGACCCGCCTCTGTCCCCTTTATAGACCGCCCGTGTTCATGGGCGCGTACCGATGCCTGATACCCACGCATGACAACGGAGGCTCCATGGAGACCATTTCCGGAATTTTCGATAACAAAGGCACGCCGCTGGAAAAGCAGAAATTCACATGGAAGGAAATGGCCGGCAAGCCGATCAGCAAGCTCGATGATGATGCCTTCACCCGGGTGCGCATCATCCTCATGAACGGCGTCGAAACCGACGCGCTGCGCCTCAAGCACGGCATTGCCCGCTTCAACAAGGAGCTGCGCCTGCCGCTGGCCGAAATCCGCCGGGTCGAGCAGCACCAGGCGACCATGGTCAACTGGCTGATCGGGGCGGACCATTCGCCGCTGGAGACCACCGTCGCCTACGAGCAGGTCGCCATCGAAGTGACCGCCGCGGTGGCGCAGACCGAGCCAGATCCCTATCAGGCGCAGACCTATCGCTTCGGCCTGCTGGAGGACTTCGATCACCTGTACCGCTACTCGGCCATGCTCGATCGCCTCGAGGGCAAGGATGCGAACAACATCCTGCAGGGCTATACCGACATCGTCCCGGGCCGCAAGACCTCCGAGCACCACCGCCATCCGGAAAACGACATCCGCGACAACTACGAGAAGAACAGCGCCGCGCTGATCACCAAGATCCATGCGGCGCTGATCACCGGTGCGGAATACCAGACCCACGACTACTACATGAACATCGGCCCGCTGTTCGCCGATCCGCTGGCGCGCCAGCTCTATGCCGAGATCGCTTCGGTGGAAGAGCAGCACGTGACCCAGTACGGCGCCCTCTCCGACCCCAGCGAAAGCCACATCGAGAAGTGGCTGGTGCATGAGGCGATGGAGGTCTACATGTACGCCAGCTGCGCCGAGCAGGAGACCAATCCGCGCATCAAGGCGATGTGGGAGCGCTTCCTCGATTACGAGCTGGGCCACCTGAACGTCGCTTGCGAATGGTTCAAGAAGATCGAAGGGCGCGACCCGGCCGAGATCCTCGCCGGCCCGCTGCCGAAGATGGTCGAGTTCAAGAGCCAGCGTGAATTCGTCCGCCAGGTGCTGGCCGCCGAGGTCAACCTGCGCACCGCCGGCCCGGCCTATGTGGACAAGGCCAAGGAGCCGCAATCCTCGCTCGACTACCGCAAATACCTGGCCTCCGAAGGGCTCGCCTCGGACATCGTCTCGGCGGGCTACCAGTGGGCACCGGGTGGCGAACTCATGCGCAAGAATTCCTGAGGAGATCGAACATGGCGACTTCAGCGAAACTGGGAACCAACTTCACTGGCGTGCAGATGTCCCCCAAGGACACCAAGAGCCTGCTCGAAGCAGTAGAACAGATACTTCCGGACGTGCCGGGGGACTCCAAGGCCATCAAGGTCGAGCGCGTCGTGCGCAACGAAGAGGCCGACCGCATCGGCTCGGTACCGGTGCCGGGCTCGGCGAAGGGCATGCTCAAGAGCACCTTCGACATGGCGCTGGGCAAGAGCCCGGAACTGCTCGTCGACAAACTGGGCGAGCGCCTCGCCTTCGAGCGCAGCGGCGTGCGCCTTTACGACGCGATGATTGCCAAGGCCAAGGCGCTCGAGGGCGCCGAATCGGATCTGGTGCAGGTGCTCCGGCACATCCGCGACGAAGAATTCGAGCACATGAACATGGTGCGCGAAGCCATCGAAACGCTCGGCGGCGACCCCACGGCGATGACGCCCTGCGCCGACGTGGCCGGCGTCAAATCCATGGGCGTGATGCAGGTGCTGACTGACCCGCGCACCAACGTTGCCCAGGGCCTGGGCGCGCTGCTGACCATCGAGCTCGAGGACAACGCGGCCTGGGAGCTGCTGATAGAGCTGGCCGATGCCGGTGGCCATCCAAACATTGCCAAGAGCTTCCACAAGGCCAAGGAGCAGGAGGACGACCATCTGGTGAAGATCAAGACGCTGGTCCGTCGCGACCTGATCATGCAGATCAAATAGATACCGCGTGCGCTTCACCTTGGCGCGCCTTAGGGCGCGTCTTTTTTTTGCCTGCGGACTACAGATGGGCACCATGACGCCCGCCACCCGGGTAGTAGGCGGGCGTTTTCTTTTGCAGCGATCAGATCTGGAAGCGGCTGACCATGCCGGTCAGCTGATGGCCCAGACGCGCCAGCTCGGCACTGGACTTGGCGATTTCCTGAGTGGCCGTGCTGCTCTGCTCGGTCACGTCGCGAACGTTCAGCACGCTGCGGCTGATCTCTTCGGCCACGGCGCTCTGCTGCTCGGCGGCGGCCGCGATCTGCTGGTTCATCGACTGGATGCTGGATACGCCGCTGTTGATGGCGATCAGCGCGGTGCCGGCCTTGCGAGTCAGCGTCACGCTGCTGTCGGCCAGGTCGTGGCTGCTGTGCAGGCTCGCCGAGACGCGCTGGGTGCCCGACTGCAGGCCGGCCACCAGGCCTTCGATCTCCTCGGTGGATTGCTGGGTGCGCTGGGCCAGGGTGCGCACCTCGTCGGCGACCACGGCGAAGCCGCGACCGGCCTCGCCGGCGCGCGCCGCCTCGATGGCGGCGTTCAGCGCCAGCAGGTTGGTCTGCTCCGCCACCGCCTTGATCACGTCCATGACGCTGCCGATCTTGTTGCTCTCCTGCTCCAGCAGCGTCATCGCTTCGGTGGAGCGGTTGACTTCCTGGGCCAGGCGCTCGATCTGCGCGATCACCTCGTTGACCACCTCGTCGCCCTGGCGGGCTTCGCTATCGGCCTGAGTCGCCGCTTCGGCAGCCGCTTCGGCGTTGCGGGCGACTTCCTGAACGGTGGCAGACATCTCGTGCATGGCGGTGGCGACCTGGTCGGTCTCGATCTTCTGCTTCTGCGCGCCGGTGCTGGTCTGTTCGGTAACAACCGAGAGCTCTTCAGCGGCGGCGGCAATCTGGGTGGCGCTGTCCCGGATGCCGCCGATCAGCTCGCGCAGCGTGGCGGCCATGCTCTGGATGCCGCGCTGCAGATTACCCAGCTCGTCGCGGCGGGTGGACGGCGCGGTGGCGGTCAGGTCGCCCTGGGCAATGCGCTCGGCGATTCGCATGGTGTGGTGCAGCGGGTGGGTGATCTGCCGGGTAATGACCACTGCGGCGAGCAGGCCCAGCAGCAGCGCGGCGAGCGCGCCGACTACCTGCAGCGTGCGGGCGGCGGCACTGTCGGCGTCGCGCAGCGCAATCTGATGACTCTGCAGTTCCTCGGTCAGGCGCTGGATGGCGTTGGCGTACTCGGTCAGGCCAGGACCGACCGCCTTGAATGCGCGCAGGCTGTTCTTGTACTCATCCAGCGAGGCGAAGTAGGCCTCCAGGGCGCTCTTGAGGCGCTGCAGGTTGTCCGGAAATTGCTGCGCCAGGATGGGTTCGATGCGCGAGAGCTCGGCACGGGTGGTTTCCATCTGCTTGTCGAGGGTGGCCTCGCGGTCGGCGGAGCCGGTCATCATGAAGCCGCGCACCTCGTAACGGGTGACCAGCATCTCTTCGTTGAACGCGGTGAAGGCGCGGAACAGGCGGTCGCGTTCTTCGGGGAGCTCGATCCGCTCGATGCGCGCGCGTACCGCATCGATGCTCTGCACCACCTGGTTGCCCTGGGCGATCATCTCCCGGCGTGCCGCCTGGGTGCTGGCGACCGCCGCAACCATCTCCTGCAGCGCCTGCTGATAGACCTGGATATCGCGCTCGATCTCACCCAACAGGCGCACGTTGGTGCCCTGAGTGAAGTTCTGCTTCATCAGCTGCTGCCTGTTCTTCAGCTCGTCCAGCGCGGCCTGGGCCTGGCGCAGAGCGTCTGTATCACCGTCGGTGAGCATGTACTCCAGCCGGCTGATCTGAACCAGATTGGTGGCCGTGTTCAGCGAGGCGATGTCGCCCATTCGATCGCTGCGGTCGATCATGCTGTTCAGGCTGTTCCAGCCGATGACGGCGAGCGCCAGGGTGAACATCAGTACAAGACCGAAGCCCAGACCAAGCTTGCGGTTGACGCTCAGGTTGCCAAACCAATTCAACATCAGAAGTCTCCAGTAACCGGTAAACGGCGAGAACAGCGCCCGAACTCTGGCGCCAGTTTCCTGCCGCAGCGCGGCTATCGGCCGCCCGCGGGCAAACTTGAACGCTGTGTCACGGTGCGACCGTTCGGTTCTGTCCGTGTTGGCTGGAGGCGGTTTCGATCAGGCGAAGGCCCGGCGTAGATCCGCGAGCGTGGCGAAGTAGTAGGCGGGCGATTCGGCCATCAGTTCGGCATGGCTGCCGAAGCCGTAGCCGACGGCGGCGGCCTGCAAGCCGTTTTCCCGGGCGCCGATCAGGTCGTGCTTGCGGTCGCCGATCATTAGCGTCTGCGCAGCTTCGAGCTTCTCTTCAGCGAGCAGGTGACCGATCAACTCGACCTTGTTGGTGCGAGTGCCGTCCAGCTCGCTGCCATAGATCACCTTGAAGTGGTGATCGAAGGCGAAGTGACGGGCGATCTCGCGGGCGAACACCGAGGGCTTGGAGGTCGCCACATACAGCGTGCGGCCCTGCCCGCGCAGGTGTTCGAGCATCTCCAGCACGCCGTCGAACAGCAGGTTCTCGTAGAGTCCGGTGACGCGGAAGCGCTCGCGATAATGCTCCACCGCCTGCCAGGCCCGCGCCTCGTCGAAACCGTAGAACTGCATGAAGGCCTGCAACAGCGGTGGCCCGATGAAGGGCTCGAGCTTCTTCAGGTCCGGCTCGTCGATGTCGAGCCTGTTCAGCGCGTACTGGATCGAGCGGGTAATGCCTTCACGCGGGTCGGTGAGGGTGCCGTCGAGGTCGAAGAGGAGGGTCGAGTGGTGCATGGGTGCTCGTTGTGGCGTTTCAGTAGGCGGCATTCTAGGTCCGTTCTTCTTCCATCTGTAGGGCCGAATTTATTCGGCCGGGTGATGCCGGCCGAACAAGTTCGGCCCTACGGTCCGCGAGCACCTTCGGACATGCAGATTCTCTGCTCACAGTGGCTGAAGAAGCTGCGGATAGCGATCAGCGGGCGGGCCCGGTTCACCCGCTACGGCGCAGAAGATCCCTCCGGTAGGGCCGAATTTATTCGGCCGGGTGATGCCGGCCGAACAAGTTCGGCCCTGCGGACCGCGAGCGCCTTGGGACATGCAGGCTCTCTGCTCACAGTGGCTGAAGAAGCTGCGCATAGCGATCAGCGGGCGGGTCCGGTTCACCCGCTACGGCGCAGAAGATCCCTCCGGTAGGGCCGAATTTATTCGG
>JADGMW010000262.1_pt1 | contig 28765 bp, 17 predicted proteins | sample 8641801 | NCBI WGS metagenome assembly JADGMW01 (sample SAMN16272018, study PRJNA661076) | feces metagenome | isolation source: fecal sample from diarrhoea affected cattle A | host: Bos taurus | place: South Africa: Lokaleng Village, Mahikeng | collected 2019-09
CTCCCGGACTTCATCGCCTCGGTGCGGGCCCAGGAGGGGAGCCACGCCTCGCTGGAGGTGATCGCCGTCGACGACGGCTCCACCGACGGCACCGGCGACCTGCTGCGCGCCTGGGCGGCCGAGGACTCGCGGGTCACCGTGGTCACCCAGGAGAACGCCGGTCAGGCGGCCGCCCGCAACCGCGGGCTGGAGCTGGCCGGCGGGGTGTGGGTCACCTTCCCCGACCCTGACGACATCCTCGAGCCCGGGTACTTCGAGAAGGTCGCCGCCTTCATCGACGCCCACCCGGAGACCGACATGGTCGCCACCGCGCGGGTGATGCTCGACGACGCGACCGGGGAGGTGACCGAGACCCACCCGCTGCGCCGCCACTTCGACAACCGCAACCGGGAACGGGACCTGCTGCTGCAGCCGCAGTTCTTCCACGGCAGCGCCTCGACGGCGTTCTTCCGCACCGCCCAGCTCCGCGAGCAGGAGCTCTTCTTCGACCCCCGGGTGCGCCCGAACTTCGAGGACGGCCACTTCTGCAGCCACTACCTGCTGCGGCTGGAGCGGCCGCGGATCGGCTTCGTGCCGCGGGCCCGCTACCAGTACCGCAAGCGCCACGACCAGAGCTCCACGCTGCAGACCAGCCGGCGCCACGTCGGGCGCTACACCGCCGCCGTGCGCCACGGCTACCTCGAGGTGCTCCGCGAGGGCGCCCGGCGCTACGGCACGCCGCCGCAGTGGCTGCAGAACTTCGTGCTCTACGAGCTCTCCTACTACTTCCGCTACGAGGACTCCGCGGCACCGGGCTCCGCGCCGGCGCAGGTCGTCGACGAGTTCCACGACCTGATGCGCCAGGTGCTGGCGCTGATCGACCCCGAGGTGATCGAGGACTACCGCGTCACCCGGCTGCTGCCCGCCACCCGCGACGTGCTGCTGCACGGGTACGCCGAGCCGGGCTGGCGCTCCGGCTACGCGCTGGTCGAGTCGTGGGACCGCCAGCAGGGCCTGATCGAGCTCAGCTACCGCTTCACCGGAGACGCCCCGCGCGAGGAGGTCGTGGTGCTCGGCCGGCCCGACCGCGCGCGGTGGACCAAGACCCGCGAGCTGCGCTACCACGGGCGCGCCCTGCTGCGCGAGCGGCGGGTCTGGGTCCCGGCCCGGCGCACCGAGCTGCTGGTCGACGGCCGCCCGCTGGAGATCCGGACCGAGGCCCCGACCCCGCCGGAGCGTGAGCTGCGCCCGGGGCGGGTGCAGCGCGAGCTGGCGCTGGCCCCGGTCACGGTCCGGGGTCGCAGCGAGCCCGCCGGCGACGAGACCCCGCTGACCCCCGCCCAGCGCGCCCTGCTGGCGCTGGCCCGGCGCGGCCCGCTGGCCCGCCGGTTCGCCGGTGCGTGGGTGCTGATGGACCGGGTGCACGACGCCGACGACAGCGCCGAGCACCTGTTCGCCTTCCTGCGCGAGCGGCACCCCGAGATCAACGCCTGGTTCGTGATCGAGAAGGGCACCCCGGGCTGGGAGCGGCTGCACCGGAAGTACGGCGACCGGGTGGTCGCCCACGGCACTCGGACCTGGCAGGCGCTGATGCTGAACGCCGCGCACCTGATCTCCTCGCACGTCGACGCGGCGGTGGTCGCCCCGCCCGCCCTCGACGCGTTCCGTCCCCACCAGTGGCGCTTCACCTTCCTCCAGCACGGGGTGATCAAGGACGACCTGTCCGGCTGGTTGAACCAGAAGCCGATCGACGTGTTCGTGACCAGCACCCCGGCCGAGCACGCCTCGATCGTCGAGGAGGGCTCGCCGTACCGGTTCGGCGAGAAGCAGGTCCGGATGACCGGGCTGCCCCGCTTCGACCTGCTGCACGAGCAGGGGCAGCGGTTCGAGCCGCGGGAGCGCGACCTGATCCTGGTCGCGCCGACCTGGCGCTCCTGGCTGGCCGCGCCGCTGGAGGCCGGTTCGCAGCGCCGGGCGGCCGCACGCGAGGTGGCCGACTCGGAGTTCTGCCGCACCTGGGAGGCGTTCTTGACCTCGCCGCGGCTGGCGGCGCTGAGCAAGGAGCACGGCCTGCGGATCGGGTTCCTGCCGCACCCCAACCTGCTGGCGACGATGCAGACGCAGCCGATGCCGCCGCAGGTGGAGCTGCTGGACTACGCCACCGTGGCGGACCCGCGCGAGCTCTTCGCCCGCGCCGCGGTGCTGGTCACCGACTACAGCTCGGTGGCGTTCAACGCCGCCTACCTCGAGCGCCCGGTGGTCTACCTGCAGTTCGACCGCGACCGGGTGCTCGGCGGCGCGCACGTGGGCACGGCCGGCTACTTCGACTACGAGCGCGACGGGTTCGGGCCGGTGGTGCTCACCGCCGACGACGCGCTGGCGCGGACCGAGGAGATCGTGCGCGGCGGCCGGGTGCCGGCTCCGGAGCACCAGGCGCGCATCCGGGCCACCTTCCCGCTGCGCGACGGGCACTGCCGCGAGCGGGTGGTCGCCGCGATCCTCGCCTCGGCCGGCCGCGCGGACGGGTGAGCGTCAGCGGCGCCCCGGCCGAGCCGGGTCGTGGCTACGATGGCGCCGTGCCACCTGACGGCCTCGTCGCCTCCTCCGCCGAGCAGCGCGCGGTGGAGCTGCCGGCGACGGTCGCGGTGATGGGCAGCTGCATGACCCGCGACAACTTCAACTCGCGGTTCAACCCCGACTACAAGCGCTGGTACGAGTGCCCGCTGCACCAGAACCAGTCGGCGCTGCCCGCGCTGATGTCGGAGCCGCTGGACGTGGAGTGGGCGCCGACGAAGAACCTCAGCGACTACGACCTGTGGAACGTGCGCACCGACTTCACCCGCTCCTTCCTGGACGAGGTGGTCGCGCTGCAGCCGGACTACCTGATCCTGGACTTCTTCGGTGACATCCACTTCGGCTGCCTGGTCCTCGACGACGGCCGGCTGATCACCAACAACCGGTGGAAGTCGCGGCACACCGACTTCGTGCAGCGGATGCTCGAGGAGGGCCGCGCCCGGCCGCTGAGCATCGTCGACGACACCGACGAGTACCTGGCGCTGTGGCGCTCGTCGTACGACCGGTTCGACGCTTACGTCCGCGAGCACCTGCCCCGCACCACGGTCGTGGTGCACCGGGGGCAGAACACCGACCGGCTGCTGCTGAGCGACCGGCCGCGCCCGGTACGGCTGCAGCGGCACCGCAAGATCTCCCGGCTCGACGTGCCGCGCACCAACGAGCTGTGGTCGGTGCTCGACGACTACGCCGTGGCCACCTCGGGCGCGGCGCAGATCGACCTCACCCGGACCGGGGTGGCGACGTACGACGAGCACCCGTGGGGCCCCTTCTACGTCCACTTCACCCCGGACTACTACGAGGCGTTCCTCGCCGAGCTGCACGCCATCCACCTGGCCCGCTCGTCGCCGGCGGACCTGCACGACATGCTCGCGCACATCGACCGGTCGCACCGGGCTCGGCTCGCCGCGTCGCAGCAGCGCGCCGAGACCGCGGAGCAGCAGGTGCGCCGGCTGCGGGCCCGGGTCCGCGAGCTGGACGGCGCCCAGGCCGGGGGCCCGGACAGCCTCGGCGCGCGGGTGCGCGGCCGCCTCAGTCGCCGACGAGCTCGCTGAGCACCCGGGCGGCGGCCCGGCCGTCCTCGGCGGCGTGGAACCTCGCGCGCAGCCGGGCCAGCTCCTCGCCGTGCCGCGCTGTCCAGGCCGCGGGGTCGCGCAGCGCCTCGGCGACCCCGGCCGGCGTCTCGACCAGCGGCCCGGCGACGGTGTCGCGGTACTCCTCCAGCGAGCCGCGCACCGCGAAGTAGCGCGCCTGGTCCGGGACCAGGTACGCCGCCGGCCGGCCGGTCAGCGCCCAGTCGAAGCGCAGCGCCGAGTAGTCGAGGACGGCGGCGTCCGCCGCGAGCAGCAGCGACATCACGTCCGGGTGGTCGGTGACGTCGGCGACGCCGGCGCGCCGGGCGAGCCGGGCGCCCTGGCGTCGGTCCAGCGGATGGGCCCGGAACAGCAGCGTGGTCTCCTCGCCGAGCGCTGCGCCGAGCGCGGCCAGGTCGACACCGTCCGGCGGCAGCCCCGCGGTCGGCACCCGGGGGCTCAGCGCGTCGCGGAACGTCGGGGCGTAGAGGACCAGCCGGCGCTCCGGGTCGATGCCGAGGTCCGCGGCGAGCGCGGCGCGGGTGCGCGCGCGCAGGTCGGGGTCGCGGTCCGCGGCCAGCAGCAGGTCGTCGCGCGGAGAGCCGACGGTGAGCACCGGGCCGTCCCACCGCAACTGCGCCCGGTAGAGCGCTTCGGCGCGCGCGTCGGCGGCGAGCAGCAGGTCCCATTGGGCGCGGACCCGGTCCAGCTCGAAACCGATCCGCTCCTGCGACCAGCCCAGCTCGCGCCACCGGGCCACGCCCATCGTCTTGGCCGGTCGGCCGGAGAAGACCTGCAGGACCCGCTGGCCGGCCCGCTTGCGGAAGAACGGCGGCAGGTCGTCGTCGGCGAGGACGTAGCGGCTGGTGCTCAGCGCGTCGTACCAGGCGCGGGTGCCGACGATCAGGGGGCGCGCGCCGTCGGGAACCGGGTCGGCGAGGCTGCGCACCGCCCACCAGCGGGGCAGCGCGGGGTGGCGCTGCGCGAGCTCGCGCTCCAAGGCACGCAGGTCGGGGCCCGGCGGGCGGGCGCCGGACGCCGACAGCAGGACGGCGTCCTGGACCGGCGCCGAGGCGGCCCGGTAGCGCTGACGCAGCTCGCGTCGGCCGCGGGCGGTGGCGTCCGGCACCGCGACCGGCGCGGAGACGAGCAGGCCGAGCCGGCCCTCGCGCCGTACCCGCAGGTTGACGCGGAGCGCGCCCTCCTCGACCACGGAACACGGCAGGGCGGCCCGCAGGCTCTCGGCGGGGTCGGCGCCCAACAGGCGCCCGTCGGGGCCGGGGAGCCGCAGCGTCCACGCCCCGAGCGCGGGCGCCACCAGGGAGCCCCACCGGCTCAGGGTCCGCCGGAACTCCAGGACCGGCGCCCCGTGCTCGGCACCGACCCGGTCCAGGCTGAGCGCCTGGACGTCCGAGGTGAGGCTCGCCGCCGCCAGCGCCTCGGGAGCCGGGCCCGGCTCCAGGACCACCACCAGGTGCTCGGGGGTGAGCCGGACCTCGCGCACCCGAGGCCGGGCGGGGTCCGCCGGCTCGCCCGGGCCGCCCGCGTCCTCGGCAGGCTGCTCGACCTCCAGGCACAGCCCGTCGGCGGCCAGGTCGACGAGCACCCGCAGCGAGCGACCGTCGGCGTCGACGTCGATCGCCCGCAGGTCCTGGGCGGGGGAGTACGGCACCGCCTCGTGGAGCCCGCCCTCGCGCAGGACGCCGTCGCGCTCCACGCGCAGGACCAGGTTCCACCGGGTGCCGGGCGTCAGCGCGGCCAGGGTCCGCGGGTCGACGGCGACCCGGAAGCCGGCCCCGCGGTGATCGGCCTGCGGGTCGGTCACGGTGAGGTCGGCGCTCGGCTCGTCGGCCGGCACCACGCTCACCGTGCGCCGCTCGCCGTCGGGGCCCTCCAGCCACGCGGCCAGGCCCGCCGGCGGCGTCGACTCGTCCAGCCCACGGATCGCGGCGAAGCCGACGATCTCCACGTTGCCGTCGGCGTCCGGGCGGACGTCGCGCACCGCGGCCCACAGCTCGGTCTCGTGGACGGAGAGCTCACGCAGCCGGTGCGGGACCAGGTCCGGCAGCCCGACGCCGTCCTCGCGGGCGACGATCCGCCCGTCCACGACCACCGCCGGTGGCAGCCGCCCCTCGGCGCGGAAGTGCTCGTCGGCCTCGACCAGGGCCCGCCACTGGCCGGTGGCCGCCAGCCAGGCGCGGACCTTGGCGTTGAAGCGGACCATCCCCAGCGCCTCCGCGCTGGCCCGGTCGAACATGGTGCGGCAGGCCGCGCCGAGCACGTTGCGGTACATGTCGCCCGCGGAGAGCGCGGGCTCCAGGAAGGGCTGGAAGTCGATGTCGAGGGTGCGGGCCACCCAGGCGTCGTAGGTGCGGGTCGAGGCCTCGGCGAGCAGCAGGTCGCGGGCCTCCTCCTTCGCCGAGATCCGGTCCAGCAGGTTCTCCAGGCGGGCCTTCTGCTGCCCGGTGGAGGTGTTGTCCTCCCGGATCCGCCAGTGGTACGTCGTGCGCGACAGCACGTCGAATCGGCGCGCCCGCACGTAGGCGGCCAGCATCGGGACGTGGTCCTCGTAGGCGCGGTGGCCCCGGAACGGCGGCACCTGCTCGCGCCAGAACCGGGTCCGGAACAGGCGGTTGGCGGCGATGATGTCCTGCATCGCGGCGGGGAACTCGTCGATGGTGGTGCCGATCCGGTCCCGCTGGTGCACCGAGCGGCCCCAGGAGACCGGGAACATCCGGCTGTGGCTGAACCGGCGGGCGCCGCCGACGCAGAAGTCCGAGCCCGAGCGCTCCAGCACCGCGACCATCGCGGCGTACGCCGCGCGCGGCACCACGTCGTCGGCGTCGCAGAAGGTGAGGAACTCGCCCTGGGCCAGGTCGGTGCCGCGGTTGCGGGCGATGCCCTGGCCGGCGTTCTCCTGACGCACCACGACCAGGCGGGGGTCCCGCGCGGCGTACTCGTCCAGGACCGCCGCCGACCCGTCGGTCGAGCCGTCGTCCACCGCGATCACCTCGAGCGAGGTGAGGGTCTGGCCGAGCACGCTGTCCAGGCACATCGGCAGGAACGCCTCGACGTTGTAGACCGGGATCACCACGCTGAGCACCGGCACCGGGCGCTCGCGGTCCTGCTCAGGGGTCGGGGCGAGGCGCCGCAACCGCTCAGCGGCCCGTCGCACCCTGATGCCTCGGGCCAAGGACCCTCCTTCGTCGGCGCCGCGCCGGGTGGCACGCGCGGCTCATCCTATGGTGAGCGCCCCCGGGCCCCGCGGCGAATCGGTCCGGTCGGCGGCGGGCCCGGCTGCCTATACTCGCGCTGGACCAGCGGGTGCGCCGGCGAGCAGGAAGGCAACCAGGAACGCAACCAGGAAGGCAAGGATGAGCCAGGTGGACGTGAGCGTCGTCGTCCCCGTCGACCACACGATGCCGTACCTCTCGCGGACCCTGGAGTCGCTGGTCGAGCAGTCGATCGGGCACCCGCGGATGCAGGTCGTCGCCGTCCACGACGGCCGCGGCGAGGCCGCCGACGACGGCAGCGGCGAGGAGCTCGACCGGTACGCCGCCGCGCACCCGGGGCTCTTCACCGTCGTCCACCGGGCCGGCCCGGGTGGGCTGGGGAGCGCCTGCAACGCCGGGCTGGACCTGGCGGTCGGCCGCTACGTGTTCTTCCTCGCCGGCACCGACCACCTCGCGCCCGAGGCGCTCGAGCGGATGGTCGAGGCGGCCGACGCGTGGGGCTCCGACGTGCTCTGCGGGCGGGTGGTCGGCACCCCGGAGCGTCCGGTGTCCCAGCGGCTCTTCCGCCGCGACGAGAAGGACCTGCGGTTCCCGGACCGGAGCCTGGTCTTCGCGCTCTCCCACACCAAGCTGTTCCGGCGCTCGCTGCTCACCGAGCACGGCATCCGGCACCCGGAGGACCTGAAGGTCGGCAGCGACCAGCCGTTCACCGTCGCCGCGATGCTGCACGCGCGACGGATCTCGGTGCTCGCCAGCTACGTCTGCTGCCACGCGGTCCGGCGCGACGACCCGGTCGAGGAGAGCCCGAGCAGCCGGTGGCGCCGGCTGCTCGGCGACATCGGGGCGGTCATGGACCACGTCGCCGACCTGGTCGAGCCGGGCCCGGTGCGCGACGACATCCTGGTGCGCCACTTCACCAGCGAGCTCACCACGCTGCTGCAGCGCGACCTCCCGCTGCTCGACCGCGACGAGCAGGTCGCGCTCCTCGACGGCCTGCGCGAGCTGACCCGGCGCTACTACACCGACCGGGTCGCCGCCGGCCTGCGGGTGCTGAGCCGGGTGCTCTTCCACCACGTCGCCCGCGGCGACCTGGACGCGCTGCGCACCCTGGACGGCGTGCGCGTCGCGGACGGGCGGGTGCTGCTCGACAGCGCCGGGATCCTGCTCTGCTACCCCGGCTACGACGAGGGGCTGGTCCCCGCGGAGACGTTCCGGGCCCGGGTCGAGGCCCCGCGCGGCCTGCTGGTCGAATCGCTGCTCGGCGCTCGGCTCGGCTGGGCCGACGACCGGCTCGCGCTCACGCTCGCCACGCGGATGCACCCGCGCAGCGCACCGTCCCTGCGGGTGGTGATCGAGGCCTCCGAGAACGGCGCCAGCCGCGGGCCGTACCGGGCCGACCCGCTGCCCGCCGCGCTGCTCGAGGACGCCGGCGCCCGGGTGCGGATCGCCGAGGACGGCACCCTGAGCTGGACGGGCGAGGTGCCGGCACCCGGGTGGGGCCAGCGGCGCACCTGGCAGCCGCGGGTCGTCGCGGACCTGGGGGACAGGGCGTTCTCGCTGCCCGTCGCCGTGCCGGCTCCCGACGGCGCGCCGGAGCCGGGCACCGGCCTGCCGGCGCCGACCCGGGTCGGCCGCGGTGCCGACGCCTACGAGGTCAGTGCGCGCACCGACGCCGAGGGCCGGGTGCTGCTGGACAGTGTCTCCACGCCGAGCCGGGCCAGCGCGGTGGCCCGGGCGCTCGACGACCGGGCGGCCCGGCTGCGCGGCGCCGGACGCCGGGTGGCCCAGCGGCTCGGCGGCGACGCCCGCGGCCGCGACCGGCTGGCCCGCGCCCTGGCCGAGGGGCTGGAGGAGCAGGCCGTGGTGGCCGTGGTCACCGGGCCCGCCGGCAGCGACCTGGCCGACCGGCTCGCCGGCCTGCGCCCCGACGCCGAGCTCCTCGTCGCGCCCGCCGACGACGAGGGCCTGCACCTGCGCCTGGCCATGCGCGGCGGCGTCCAGCTCGTCGTCGACGACACCGGCGCCGCGGCGCACCGCTCGCGCCGCTTCCGCGACCTGCTCTACCACCTCGCCGACGGCGGCCGGCTGGTCGTCCGCGACGGCGCCGAGGACCTCGAGCGCCCCGCCCGCACCGAGCTCGCCGAGCTGCTGGCGGACGCCGAGAGCAAGCGCGGCGAGCCGCTGCCGGCCTCGCTGCGCAACCCCGGCCCGGTCTTCGACCCGTACGGCGTCGCCTCGGCGCTCGCCGGCGCCCGGGCGCTGCCCGGCGGCCACGCCGAGTACACCTGCCGCCAGCCGCGCGGGCGGGCACTGCCCAAGCTGCGCGAGCACGAGACCAACGAGTGGCTGCGCAGCGAGCGCAGCGGCTCGGACCGGGTGGTGCTGGAGCTGCCCGCGGAGCCGTTCGAGTCCCGCTGCGTGCTGCACGAGAGCGCCGGCGAGGGCGCCACCGCGATCCCGGACCGCTATCAGCCGCCGCCGCTGGCGCTGCGCGAGTACCACGAGCCGGTGGTCGGCATCGGCCAGCTGGTCGCCGCGCGCGGGATGCTGGTCGCCGACACGTTCCGCCACAACCGGCAGCAGCGGCTGCGCAACCTGTACTCCGAGGAGGTGGCCCGCCGCTTCGCCCGGCTCAACGAGGAGACCGCCGCCGCCCGCGACGCCGCCGGCGACATGCTGCCGGGCACCTACTTCCACCTCGACAACGAGGTCCGCGGCCACTTCGGCCACCTGATGACCGAGCAGGTGTCGAAGTTCTGGGCCTGGCCGGAGGTCAAGGAGCGCTACCCGGACGCCAAGGCGGTGGTCAGCCTCAACAAGGGCCGCCGGCTCTTCGGCTGGGAGTCGCAGATCTACGCCGCCGGCGCCATCGCACCCGAGGACGTCGTCTTCCTCGAGGGGCCGGTCCGGGTCGAGCGGCTGCTGGCCGCCACCCCGATGTTCTCCAACCCCGACTACGTCCACCCGCGGATCACCGAGACCTGGCGCAAGGTCGGCGACGCGCTGGCGGCGTCCGGCACGCTCAGCGACGGCCCGCGCCGGATCTTCTGCTCGCGCCGGCTCTCCAAGCGCTCGTGCCGCAACACCGAGGAGGTGGAGGCGCTCTTCGCCGCCCACGGCTTCGAGATCGTCTTCCCCGAGGACTACACGCTCGGCGACCAGGTGCGGCTCTTCCGCGGCGCCGACGTGATCGGCGGCTTCGCGGGCAGCGGCGTCTTCCAGATCTGCTTCGCGCTGGAGCCCAAGAAGGTCGTGCTGGTCAGCTCCGAGGCGTACTCGGCGCGCAACGAGCACCTCTACGCCTCGCTGCTGGGCCACGAGATCTACTCGGCGACCTCGGTGCCGGAGAACCCCCGGCAGTTCCAGTCGCCGTTCACGTTCGACACCGCCCGCGAGGGCGTCTGGCTGCGCGACGTGCTGGCCTCGCTGCCCGGCCGATAGCATCGCCCGTACGGCGCCCGCCGCGAGCGGACGTCGTACGCCCCCGCCCTGACTCTCGAGAGGAGCCGCCTCGGTGCGCTCACGCCAGTGGGTCGCGGAGACCCTGCGCCGCGCAGGGAAGGCCACCCCGGGCAGTCTCCGGGGCCCGATCGGTCGGGTCAGCCGGCGGTTCCGCTCCGGGTTCGGCGGGCCCCTGGTCAGCGTCGTCGTCGCGGTCAGCGACGCCGAGTGCACCCGGATCGGCCCGCTGCTGTGGGACCTGCGCAACCAGAGCCACCGCAACCTCGAGGTCCTGCTCCAGCCGTGGGGTCCGGACGTCGAGGTGCGTCGGGTCGCCGGCGAGCACGCCGACGACGACTGGCGGCTCCGGCTGGCCCGGGAGAGCGCGTCCGACCCGGCCGCGGCCCGCAACGCCGGCGCCGCCCAGGCGCGGGGCGCCTACCTGATCTTCGTGGGCAGCGGCGACAACCTGCCGCCGCGTGCGCTGGACCGGCTGGTGGACTCCCTCGAGCGCTCCGGCTCCGACCTGGCCGTGGGCCGGATGCGCCGGCCGGCCGGGCCGCTGGCCGCGATGGCGCTGCCCTACGAGGCCGCCCACCACACCCAGCTGAGCGGCACCGACCTGGCGTCCGCGCCGGTCGCGGTCACCGACCTCGCGCTCGGCAACCGGATGCTGCGCCGCTCCTTCTGGGCCGCCAGCGGGCTGCGGTTCACCCCCGAGCGCCCCGCCGGCCTGGACGTCGCGCTCGACAGCTACACCCGGGCGACCCGGTTCGACCTGCTCGCCGAGGACACCTACATCCCCACCGGACGCCGTACCGGGGTCAGCGTCGGCAGCACGCCCGACGTCCTCGCCCGGCTCGACGGCTGGCTCACCGAGCACGAGCAGACCTGGGCCGACCTGGTCGCGCTGGACAGCGCCGACGTCCGCGACTGGTGGCTGTGGGGCGTGCTGGACACGGCCGTCCAGCCCTTCATCGACGACGCCGAGCGCGCCGACGACGCCCAGTGGCGCCGGCTGCGCGACCACGTCCAGCTGCTGCTGGAGACCGCCGGCGAGCACGCCTGGTCCGCGCTGCGCGCCGAGTCGCGGGTCAAGCTCTGGCTGGTCGGCCAGGACCGGCGCGCCGAGCTCGTCGACCTGGTCACCGCGCGGCTCTTCGAGCGCGGCTCGCGACCCACCAGGGTCGTCGACGGCGTCGTGGTCGCCGACCTGCCGTACCGTGGCGACCCCGCCGTCGGGGTGCCCGACGACTGCTACCTGATGACCGAGGCCGAGACGCCGCTGCACGTCACCGTGCGCGGCGTGCGCTGGTGCGCCGCGGACCGCCTCGAGCTGGACCTGACCGCCTTCGTCGACCACGTCGACCTGCCCGAGGCCCCCGAGGTCGCGGTCTCGCTGGTGCGCCCCGGGGCGCCGGGCCGGGTCGTGCTCGACGTCCGCGCGACGGTGCAGCCGGAGGCCAACCTCGGCGAGACCAGCCGCCGCTACCAGGACTTCTCCCGCGGCGGGCTGGTCGCCGTGGTGGACCTCGCCGCGCTCGCCGAGGAGTCGCGTGCAGCGCTGCCCGGCGGGCCGGTGTGCTGGCAGCTCGACGTCCGGCTGCGCACCCAGGGTCTGACCCGGCGCGGCCCGGTGACCCGGCTCGAGGAGCGCGGCTCCGCGGGGATGACCTTCTCCGGCTTCTGCGGCCGGCGCCGGCTGGGCGACGTCCGGGTCGGCCCGGTCGGCTCGGACGCCGCCGGCTTCGCGATCGAGGTGGACGCCGACAGCGCCCCGGCCCTGGTCGAGGCCGAGGTCCGCGGCCGGGTGCTGCGCGGCGCCCTGCGCGGCGGCGCCGGCGACCTGCGCACGCTGCGGGTGCAGATGGGCAGCATCGGCGCCAAGGCCGCGCTGCGTCCCGACGGCGACCTGCTCCGCTTCGAGCTCGAGGTGCCCAAGCCGTGGGTCGGCCGCGAGCACGTGCGCTGGGCGGTCGCCGCGCTCACCGCACAGCACGACGCGGTGCCGGTGGCCTGGACGGCGCCCGAGCCGTGGCTCGGCGTCGGCGACGGTCAGATCGTGGTGCGCCGCTCCGGCGCCGGCGACGTCGAGGTCCTGGAGGCCGAGGCGGCGCTGGTCGTCGAGGAGATGACGATGACGGCAGGCGCGCTGCAGGTCACCGGCCACTGGCTGGGCGCCCCGCCGGCCACGGCCGAGCTGGTGCTGGCCGGCGAGGGTCAGCGCACCTCGGTCGCGCTGCCCGGCGGCCCCAGCGCGGTGCAGGGCACGGTGCAGGTCGCGCTGCCGCTGGTCCGCGACGCCTGGGGCCTGGGCGAGCGCCCGCTGCCCCCGGGCCGCTACCTCTTCGAGCTGGACGGGCCACTGCCGGTCTCGGCCCGGGTGCTGGTCGGGCCCGGGATCCTGGACCAGCTGGACCGGTTCAGCGTCGAGCACGGCTACCGGTTCCGCCCGGCGCGCCGTGGCGCGGACGCCGCGGTGCAGTTGCTGGCCCCGCTGAGCGACGACGAGCGCGGCCCGGTCCGCCAGGTCGCCCTCCAGCAGTGGTCGCGCACCCACGACGAGCCGCTCGACGCCCAGGCTGTCTACCTGCAGTCGTACACCGGGATGAGCGCCACCGACAGCCAGCTCGCGATCCACGAGGAGCTGCGCCGCACCCACCCCGGGCTGCGGCTCTACTGGGGCGTGGCCAGCCCGTCCTCGTGGGTGCCCGAGGGCGGCATCGCGGTGCAGATGCACTCCCGCGAGTGGTACCGGGTGATCTCCACGGCCAAGTACCTCTGCCTCAACATCGACTTCGACCGGTGGTTCGCCAAGCGGCCCGGGCAGCAGATGCTGCAGACCTTCCACGGCTACCCGGCCAAGTCGATGGGCATCCGGATGTGGGAGGCGAAGGGCTACACCCCGCGGCGGATCGACCTCGAGCTGGCGCGCACCTCGGGCGACTGGGACCTGATCCTCACCCCGGCGCCCGAGATGGACGAGTACTACCGGCGCGAGTACCGCTACGACGGGCCGATCCACAGCGCCGGCTACCCGCGCGACGACGTCCTGGTCTCCGCGCGCGCGGAGGCGATCCGGGCCGCGACCCGGGCCCGGCTCGGGATCGCCGAGCACCAGACCGCCGTCCTGTACGCGCCGACGTGGCGCGACGACCAGGCCGACAACTGGCGCAGCGCGGAGATGGTCGCCCACCTCGACGTGGAGACCGCCAGCCGTCAGCTCGGCGGCGACTACGTGATGCTGATGCGCGGGCACCGGTTCCACGCCCCGCCGCAGCCGGGCGCCGCCGGCACCCGGATGATCGACGTCAGCAGCTACCCGGAGATCAACGACCTGATCCTGGCCTCGGACGCCGCCGTCCTGGACTACTCCTCGCTGCGCTTCGACTTCGCGCTCACCCGGCGGCCGATGATCTTCCTGGTGCCGGACCTGGCCGCCTACACCGGTGGCGTGCGCGGCTTCCTCTACCCGTTCGCCGACTCGGCCCCGGGCCCGCTGGTGGACACCGCCGAGGAGGTCATCGACCTGCTGCGCCGGTTGCCCGAGGTGGCCCGCGAGCACGCCGCGCAGGTGGAGACCTTCCACCGCACCTACAACTACCTGCAGGACGGCCACGCCGCCGAGCGGGTGGTCAAGGCCTTCTGGGGCTGACCGGAACCCCCGACTCAACTGACCGGAAGGCCCGACTCAACTGACCGGAACCCCCGACTCGACCGGGGGAGGGGTGGGTCAGGCCTCGTCAGTGACGTCGGCGTCGTCGTACGCCGTCTCGTGCATCGCCGCGGCGAGCGGGTCCTCGCGGCGCAGGTCGATGACGTGGCCGGTGCCGCCGGAGAGCAGCGTGTCCAGCGAGGCGCGGGCGACCACCACCGACTCCAGCAGCGAGCCGGGCGGCTCGGTGCCGAAGGCCTTGGTCCGCATCGGGGTGCCGGTCCGCTCCGGGTTCACGCAGTTGACCCGGACGTGGTCCGGAGCCCACTCGTCGGCCAGCGCCTGGGTCAGGTTGACCGTGGCCGCCTTCGCCGAGGAGTACAGGCTGTAGCCGCTGCGCCCGCGGGTGTAGGAGCTGGAGGTGAACAGCAGCAGGCTGCCCCGGGTCGCCTTGAGCGGCTCGAAGAACTCCTGCGCGATCAGGATCGGCGCGATGTAGTTGATCTCGGTCGCGGCCCAGATGGTCTCGTCGCTGGTCTCCAGCAGCGTGCCGCGGGGCAGCACCCCGGCGGTGTTGACCACGAAGTCGACCCGGCCGTGCTTGGCCACGACCTCACGGGCCGCCCCGGCGACGTCCTCGCGGCGCTGCACGTGGGTGCCGGTCGCCGACCGGCTGAACGTCTCCACGATCGCGCCGTGCTCGGCGGCCAGCCGGGCGATGTCGGCGCCGATGCCGTAGCTGCCGCCGAAGACCACCATCACCTTGCCGGCGAGCGCCTCGCGGTAGCCCTCGGCGTCGCGGGTCTCGGGCAGGTCGGACTGGGTCAGCTGGAAGAGCTTGTCGGCCAGGTAGAGGTCGATCGGCTCGGTGACCTTCATGTTGCGCTCGTCGCCGGCGACCACCCAGATCGGCACGTCGGGGCGGTAGCGCAGCACCACGGTGCAGTCGTCGGTGGCCTCGAAGGCCGGGTCCTCGGCCGCCTTGGCGTAGGCGTCGGTGAGCACCGAGGCGCGGAACGCCTGCGGGGTCTGGCCGCGGCGCAGCGAGGCGCGCGGCGGGATCTCGCGGATCGTGTTGTCGGCGCCGACCTCGATGATCGTGTCCGCCGACGGGATCGCCACGTCCACCGCGGCGTAGGTCTCCAGAGCCTCGAAGCAGTCGCTGATGATTCGCGGGCTGAGCAGCGGCCGGACGGCGTCGTGCAGCAGCACGTGGCAGTCCTCGTCGCCCAGCGCCGCCAGTGCCCGGCGGGTGGTCTCGTTGCGCGTCTCGGCGCCCTCGAGGATCGAGGTGACCTTCTCGTACCCGCCGTTGCGCACCATCGCCCGCACCGGGTCGAGGTGGCCCGGCGCCATCAGCACGATCACCTCGTCGACGTCCGGGTGGGCGTCGAGGACCGCGAGGGTGTGCTCCATGATCGGGCGCCCGGCGATCTTGACCAGCTGCTTGGGGACGTCGAGGCCGACGCGGACCCCGACCCCTCCGGCCAGCAGCACGGCCACGTTCCTCATCCGACCCGACACGTGCTGACCCCTGATCCTCTCGCCGTCCACGCCCCTGAGGCGCCGCCCGGACGTCGCTCCGGGTGCCGGGGCAGTCTGGCACACGGCCCCGCCCCGGCCCGCCGCGCGGGGGCACCGGTACCGTGCCACCCGATGAGCACCACCGGCGCCCACCCTGACCGATCGCCCGAGCGGCACGAGCTCCGCGGCAGGCTGCTCGCCGAGCTCGCCGCACTCGTCCCCGACGGCGAGCGGGAGCCAGAGCCGCTGCTGGTGGAGCGGGCACTGGAGCGCTGGTTGGCCGAGGCGGCCCCGCCGGCGGGTCCGGTGGCCGCGGCCCTGGCAGCCGACCTGGCCGACGCCCTGATGGAGGCCGTCGCCGCCGAGGTCGAGGACGCCATCACCGACCCGACCCACGCCGAGCGCCAGCGGCTGCGCGACCGGCTGGCCGAGCTGCGCGCCGAGCGGGACGCGCGCCGCGCCGACCCCGAGGCGCTGTGCCACCAGAGCCGCCGGGCGCTGTTGCGCCGAGCCCTGGGGCCGCGGCGATGACCCGGCTGCCGGACGGCGCCGTCCTGCTCCACGTCGGCCCGTTCAAGACCGGGACCACCGCGCTGCAGGGCGCGTTCCGCGAGGGGCGCGAGGCCGCCGCCGCCCAGGGCGTCCACCTCGTCGGCGAGCCGGGGCTGATGATCCCGGCCGCGATGGCGGTCGCGGAGGGCGCCTCGCTCGCAGACCGGGACGCCGGCGCCGGCCTCGAGGCATGGGCCCGGGTCGTGGCCGAGGTCGAGGAGTCCACCGCCCGGCAGACGGTGGTCAGCTCGGAGTTCTTCTCCCCGGCGCCGGTGGAGCGGGCCCGCCGGATCCTCGCGGACCTGGGTCGCGAGCGGACCCACGTGGTGATCACCCTGCGCCCGCTCTCGCTGATCCTGGCCAGCCAGTGGCAGCAGTACGCGCAGAACCGGCCGATCGCGCGCCCCGGGGACGAGCTCGACTTCGAGGAGTGGCTCCGCGTCGTCCTCACCGATCCTCAGCAGGAGCGGGTCACCCCGACCTTCTGGCGCCGGCACCGCCACGACGAGCTGGTGCGCCGCTGGGTGGAGGCGGCCGGCCCGGAGCGGGTCACCGTGGTGGTCGCCGACCCCGCCCGGCCGCAGACGCTGCTGCGCGCCTTCGAGGAGCTCACCGGCCTGCGTGAGGAGACTCTCGCCCTGCCGCCGCGCGGCGGCAACCGCTCCCTGACCGCCGCCGAGGTGGCGCTGGTGCGAGCGTTCAACCGGCGCTGGCAGGAGCGCGGACGAGACGCCGCGGACTACACCCGCTACGTGCGCTTCGGCGCGATCCGCTCGCTGCTGTCCCGGGCGCCGGGCTCCGCGGAGGAGCGGGTGCTGACGCCTGCCTGGGCGGTGGCGCGAGCGACCGCCCTGGGCACGGAGATGGCCGAGGCGATCGCGGCCAGCGGGGCCCGGGTCGTCGGCGACCTCGGCCGGCTCGGCGACTCCGCCCTGGCGCCCGCCGTCGGCGAGAACGCCGCCGACCCCGAGGTGCCCGAGGAGGTATGGCGCCGGTTCCTGGCCGGGCTGCTGCTGCACCTGGGCCGGACCGGGAGCAGGCCGGCCACCGGGCAGCGGCAGCCTGGCCCGCTCGAGCGCGGGCTGCAGGCCCGCCGGTGGGTCCTGCACGAGGAGCTGGACGACCTGCGCTGGCGGGTGGGCCACGTCGCGGAGCAGGTGCGGCAGGCGCGACCGGTGGGCGAGCTCTCCCGCGCCGCACTGCTGGCCGAGGCGGCCCGGCGGCTCGCCCGGCGGCCGCGCCCCGGGGGAGCTTCCGGGGCGTCCTGAGCCGCAGGCCTCAGGCGGAGGCCTCAGGCGGTCGGGGGGACCGGGTAGCCGAACCGCTCGTAGTCCACGCGGTAGAGCTCGGCGAGCCGGGCGGTGAGCGCGGGGGAGACCTCCACCTCCGAGCTGGAGATCCCGGCGCGCTTGTTGCTGTGCAGCGAGCGCGGCACCTTGGTGCGCAGCTCCAGCCCGTGCCGGGCGTTGAGGTCGGCCACCATCGCCTCGAGGCCGTCCTCGAGCCGATAGACGGTCGCGCCCTCGACCAGGTAGTCGGCCTGCGGGCGCAGGTGGTTGTCGAGCACGAACGGGTCGGCGGCGTACCGGTCGAGCATCGCCTCGGCCCACTGCTCCACCGAGGCCGCGTCGGTGCGCGGGTCCTTGGCATTGCGCATCACGTACTCGGAGCGGAACCGTGGGACCGGGTCACGGGTGATCAGGAAGACCGCGTCGAACCGGTCGACGCGGAACATCTGCTCGAGCATCGCGCCGTGATAGTGCTGCGGCGAGCAGCGCATCGTGTGGAACGTCGCGGGGTCCGTCCGGGCGGTCGCCCGGTGGGTCATCTCCCAGCCGGAGCGGACGAAGAGCCGCTCGACGCTCGTCCCGCCGGTCTTGGGCACGTGCACGAAGAGGACGGTCCGGCCGTCGCGGGCGAAGATCGGCATGGCTCAGCTCACCCCCGCCGGTCCGGGAGCCGGGGCTCGGACGGTGGCTGGGGACGGAGCTGGCAAGGGGGATCCTCTCGACGCGGCCACGCCGGTCTCGGCGCGCGGCGCCTCAGCGTACCGTGGCCGGGGCCCGGCGCCGGTGGCGGTGGCGGTGGCGGTGGGCGAGCGTTCCGCGCACGCCGCGAGGGGCCCACGGGGCCCCGATATAAGGTCGGGCGGAGTCCCGGCCCTGCCGGGTGGGTGCAGCACGAGCGAGGAGTTGAGCAGTCGTATGCGGTCAGTGGACACGGTGACGGCACTGCCGGACGGATCGGGTCTGCTCCACATCGGGATGCCGAAGACGGGCACCACGGCGCTCCAGGCGTCGTTGCACGCCGCCCGCCCCCGGCTCAAGGAGCTCGGCGTCCGCAACGTCTCGCGCGGGCGCCACGACCTGAAGACGGCGCTGACCGCGGCGGGCACCCTGCCGGCGTACTGGAACGACGGCTGGCAGGGCTGGTGGCAGCAGCTCGCGCAGCGGTACCGCACCTCCACCGCCCGGTGCACCATCTGGTCCAGCGAGGCGCTCACCCAGGCCCAGCCCGAACGGATCCGGCACATCGCCGAGCAGCTCGACCGGGACATCCACCTGGTGCTCACCCTGCGTCCGCTGGCGCCGCTGCTCGCCTCGCAGTGGCAGGAGGTGCTGCGCCGGCGCGGGACCGAGCCGATGGACGCCTGGCTGCGCAAGCACTTCGACTCCGTCGACGTCGACGGCACGGTCAACGTCGAGTGGACCCGGGTGATGCCCGAGCTGCACCGGCTCAGCCTGCGCCGGGTGGTCCAGGAGTGGGGCGAGGTCTTCGGCGAGGACAAGATCACCTTCATCGTCCCGGCGCCGGGCGACCGGGAGCGGAACCTGCGGGTCTTCGAGGCGCTGATGGGGGTCCCCGAGCACACCCTGGCGCTGCAGGAGATGGACAACGCCTCGCTGCCGTACCCCGAGGCCGAGATGCTGCGCCAGTTCAACCGCGCCTACACCGACAACGGCGGCGACCACGGGACCTGGATGCTCTCGGTCGGCCAGGCGGCGATCACCGAGCTGCGCGAGCTGACCGGGATGGAGCCCTACCCGATCCGGGCCCCGCGCTGGGCGGCCGAGCGGGCCAACGACTACACGGCAGGCTGGATCGAGGCCGTCAAGCAGTCCGACGCGAACGTCGTCGGCGACCTCGCCGACCTGCTGGTGGACCCGGCCGACTTCCCCACCGACGTCGAGGCGCCGCAGACCCTGAGCGCCGTCTCCGCCGGCCGGATCGCCGACGTGATCTTCCGCTCCGGGCTGGCCTACGACACCGCCGAGTCGCCCCGGATCGACGCCGTCGGCGGCCGCGAGCTGCTGCGCGAGGTGGGCCGCCGGGCGCGGCGTCGGGTCGCGCGCCAGGTGGGTCGACGCCGGTGAGGCAGCGGCTGGTCCGCGCGCTGGCCGAGGTGCCGGGCGCGCGCGGCGCCGTCCAGCGCGTGCGCCAGGTCGGGACCCGGGCGCTGGCCCCGGCCGAGCGACGCCGCGCGCGCCGACTCGCCACCCAGGTGGCGTCGCTGCGCGGCCGCGAGGACGCCGTGATCGCGGTCCTCGGGCCGGCCGCCCCGGGACTGGTGGAGGCGGTGCGGGCCGCGTCGCCGTCCGCCCGGGTGCACGAGATCCGCGAGAGCGGCGGCGAGCGGCACGTCACCATGACGGCGCTCGGCCCGTTCGACGTCATCGTCGACCGCGACCTGGCACGGGGCCGACGACGTCGGTTCGAGGACACCTTCTTCCACCTGCGCCCCGGCGGTGCGTACCTGGTCCCGGGCGGCGCCGAGGAGCTCGCCCGCCCGCACGGCCGACTGGGCGACCTGCTGGACGGCCCCGAGGAGGAGCCCGCCGGCGGGCGGCCCTGGACCGCCCGCGAGCGCGACCTGCGGGTGGTGGTGCGCAACCACGTCAGCCACCGGGCGCTCGGCCGCGACCTGGTGGTCAGCCACGAGGTGTCCGGCGTCCTGGCCAAGATGCGCGAGCCGGAGTACAACGACTACCTGGCGCGCTTCGAGACCCCGCACCGGCTGCTCTCCACGATCACGGCGGAGCCGCCGCCGCCGCAGCCGGCCGGCACCGAGGGGCCGGTGCCGCGCAAGCACCCGATGCACCGCCCGATGACCCGGGCCACGATCAGCCTGCGCGACTACCGCGACGTGGTGGTCGCGCCGCGGCAGCTGATCATCGACGACCGGGTGCTGCTGCCCGAGACCTTCCGGCACCACCAGTGGTCGACGCTGCTGCACACCCAGGTCGTCGACCACACCGCCCGGTTCGGCCGGCTGCGCGCCGCGCTGCCCGCCGAGCTGCCCCGGCTCGAGGGCACCTACCTGCACCTCGACAACGAGTTCCGCGGTCACTTCGGCCACCTGCTGACCGAGAGCCTGTCGCGGGTCTGGAGCTGGCCCGAGGCGCTGCGACTCGACCCGGACGCCAAGGTGCTGGTCGGCACCACCACCAAGCGTCCCGAGCCGATGCCCTACGAGCTCGAGCTCTACGAGGCGTGCGGCATCCCGCGGGACCGGGTCGAGGTGCTGTACGGCCCGGCGCGCGTCGAGCGGCTGATCTCCGGCACCCCGATGTTCAGCCACCCGCACTACGCGCACCCGCGGATCGCGCAGACCTGGCGCGAGGTGGGCGACCGGCTGGCGGCGCAGGCCGAGGACCGGGACTGGCCGCGCCGGTTCTTCGTCGGCCGGCGCAGCGACAAGCGCGCCTGCTACAACGGCGAGGAGGTCGAGGCGATCTTCGCCGAGTACGGCTTCGAGGTCGTCTACCCCGAGGACTACACCCTCGGCGAGCAGGTGCGACTGTTCCGCGCCGCCGAGGTGATCGGCGGGTACGCCGGCAGCGGGCTGTTCCAGATCGCCTTCGTGCCCGAGCCGACGCACGTGGTGATGGTCGGCGCGGCGTCGTACACGCCGCGCAACGAGTACCTGATGGCGGCCGTGCACGGGCACCGCATCGACGCGGTGATCTGCCACACCGGCGGGCGAGGGGTGCAGACCTCGTACTCGTTCGACCTGCACCAGGAGGGTCCGTTCCTGCGCGGCATCCTCGACGAGCTGCCCTGACCCGTCGCTCCCGGCGCCGCCGTGTGACCTTCGGCACCACCCGGCGTGTTTCGCGCAGGTGAACCCGCGCGTACGCTTTCGGTGCACCACGCCCCCGAGGGGGGCACCACCGGCTCCACCTTTTCTGCGTCACCCACTGTCAGGCACGACGTCCGGTACCCCACCCGGCCCCGCTCGCGGGGTGGTCGGAGGGACTGGAACGAGAGGTTCGACATGACTGCGTTGCCGAGCGCCCCCACGAGCGCCAGTACCGATCTGCCGCTGCGCGAGCGCGCCGATCCGCCGCTGCGGGTCGGGGTCGTCGGCGCCGGCCGGGTCGGGGCCACCCTCGCCGCCGGGCTGGCCGCGGCCGGGCACCAGGTGACGGCCGCCTCCGGCGAGTCCGACGCCTCCCGGGCCCGGATCGCCGCACTGCTGCCCGGCGTCACCCGGGCCAAGCCCAGCGAGGTCGCCCGCGCCGCCGACCTGCTGCTGCTGACCGTCCCCGACGACATGCTCGCCAACGTGGTCTCGGTGCTCGCCGCCAGCGGCGCGCTGCGCCCCGGCCAGGTCGTCGCGCACACCTCGGGCCGGCACGGGCTCGCCGTCCTGGAGCCCGCGGCCGCGCTCGGCGCCCGCACCGTCGCGATGCACCCGGCGATGACGTTCGCCGGCACCGCCGCCGACCTCGACCGGTTGGCCGGCTGCGTGGTCGGGCTGACCGCCGGTCCCGGCGAGCGGGCGCTGGCCGAGAGCCTGGTCCACGACCTCGGCGGCCGGGCGATGTGGGTGCCCGAGGAGATGCGCACGCTCTACCACGCCGGCCTGGCGCACGGCGCCAACCACCTGGTCACCCTGGTCAGCGAGGCGATGGAGATGCTCGCCGCGGCCGGCGCCGAGGACCCGGCGGCCACCCTGCGCCCGCTGCTGGGCGCGGCGTTGGAGAACGCGCTGAGCGCCGGGGACGCGGCGCTGACCGGGCCGATCGTGCGCGGCGACGTCGGCACCGTGCAGGCGCACCTGGCCGATCTGCGGGCCCAGGCGCCGCAGACCGTCCCCTCCTACGTGGCGATGGCCCGGGCCACCGTGGACCGCGCGGTCACCGACGGGCGGCTGCTGCCGATCCGGGCGGCCCGGATCGTCGCCGTCCTGGACAGTGCCGTCCTCGACAGTGCCGCCCTCGATAGTGCCGCCCTCGACAGTGCCGCCGCCCTCGACCGGCGGGCCGCGCCGCCGAGCGACGAGACCGTCCGGAGCCGGTCGTGAGCGCCCTGCCGGCCGTGGCCCGCACCCGGGCCGAGCTCGCCGCGCTGCTGGCGCCGGCCCGAGCCGCCGGGCACCGGGTCGGCTTCGTGCCGACGATGGGTGCCCTGCACGCCGGCCACGCCAGCCTGCTGCGCACCGCCCGGGCGCAGGTCGGCGACGGCCCGGTGGTGGTCTCGGTCTTCGTCAACCCGATGCAGTTCGGCGAGGGCGAGGACTTCGAGCGCTACCCGCGCACCCTGGACGCCGACCTGGAGGTCTGCGCCGCCGAGGGCGCCGACGTCGTCTTCGCGCCCTCGGTCGCCGAGGTCTATCCCGGCGGCGACCCGCAGGTCACCGTGGACCCCGGCCCGCTGGCCGACCTGCTGGAGGGGCGCAGCCGGCCCGGCCACTTCCGCGGCGTGCTGACCGTGGTCGCCAAGCTGCTCGGGCTGGTCGGCCCCGACGTCGCCGTCTTCGGGCAGAAGGACTACCAGCAGCTGGTGCTGGTGCGCCGGATGGTCTCCGACCTCTGCCTGCCGGTCGAGGTGGTCGGCGCCGAGACCGTCCGCGAGCCCGACGGGCTGGCCCTGTCGAGCCGCAACCGGTACCTGGACGCCGAGCAGCGCACCGAGGCGCTGTGGCTGAGCCGGGCGCTCCTCGCCGCCCAGCAGAACGCCGGGTACGGCGCCCAGGTGGCGCTCGACGAGGCCCGCGCCGAGCTGCGTCACGCCAAGGACCTGGACCTGGACTACCTGGTCCTCACCACACCCGACCTGGAGCCGCTGCCCGAGGACGTGCCGAGCGGCACCGAGGCCCGGATCCTGGTCGCCGCCCGGCTCGGCACCACCCGACTGCTGGACAACCTGCCCCTGGTGCTGGGGGCAGCCACCGGCTCGACCACGTCCGTGGCGGGCACGAACGAGACCCAGGGAGTCAGCTGATGCTGCGCACCATGATGAAGAGCAAGATCCACCGCGCGACGGTCACCCAGGCCGACCTGCACTACGTCGGCTCGGTCACCGTCGACGAGGACCTGCTCGACGCCGCCGACCTGCTCGCCGGCGAGCTGGTGCACATCGTCGACATCACCAACGGCGCCCGGCTGGAGACCTACACCATCGCCGGCGAGCGCGGCTCGGGCGTGATCGGGATCAACGGCGCGGCGGCCCGGCTGGTGCACCCCGGCGACCTGGTGATCCTGATCGGCTACGGCCAGATGACCACCGAGGAGGCGCGCGAGCACCAGCCGCACGTGGTCTTCGTCGACGCGCAGAACCAGATCATGGCCACCGGCTTCGACGCCGCGGAGGCACTGCCCGGCACCGGGCTCGTCCGCGGTGACCAGGTCGTGGTTCCCGCGGGGGCGCCCGGAGCCACGCGCTAGCCTGCGCGGATGCCCATCTCCGCGGCCGACCGGGCCGCCCCGCACGTCCCGGTCCGGCCGGGCGCCGGCCCCGCCGCCGGCGTCCCCGCGACTCTGCCGGGCCGGCTCAGCGCCCCCGCGCCGGGGTGGACCACCCGCGCCGACGTGGTCGTGGTCGGCTCCGGCATCGCCGGGCTGACGGCCGCGCTGCGGCTGCGCGAGCACGTGGGCAAGGTCCTGGTGGTCACCAAGGACGTGCTGGCCGCGGGCTCGACCCAGTGGGCGCAGGGTGGGATCGCGGCGGCCCTCGGGCCCGGGGACACCCCCGCCGAGCACCAGGCCGACACCCTGGTCGCCGGTGCCGGCGGCTGCGACGCGGACGCCGTCCGGGTGCTGGTCACCGAGGGCCCCGACGCGGTCCGCGAGCTGATCGACCTCGGCGCGCAGTTCGACCACGTCGACGGCGAGCTGTCGCTGACCCGCGAGGGCGGCCACCACCGCGACCGGATCGCGCACGCCGGCGGTGACGCCACCGGCGCCGAGATCCAGCGGGCGCTGATCGCCGCGGTCGAGCGGGCACCGGAGATCGAGGTGGTCCAGCACGCGCTCGCCGTCGACCTGCTGCTCGCCGAGGACGGCGGCGTCGCCGGGCTCACCCTGCACGTGATGGGGGAGGGGCAGCGCGACGGCGTGGGCGCGGTGCTGTGCCGCGCCGTGGTGCTGGCCAGCGGCGGCCTGGGCCAGGTCTTCTCCCAGACCACCAATCCGTCGGTCGCCACCGGCGACGGGATGGCGCTGGCGCTGCGCGCCGGGGCCACCCTGCGCGACCTGGAGTTCGTCCAGTTCCACCCGACCGTGATGTACCTGGGGCCGGACTCGGTGGGCCAGCAGCCGCTGGTCTCCGAGGCGGTCCGCGGCGAGGGCGCCTTCCTCGTCGACCACGCCGGGCGTCGGGTGATGGACGGCGTGCACCCGCTCGGCGACCTCGCCCCGCGCGACGTCGTCGCCAAGGCGATCACCCGGCGGATGCACGAGAGCGGGCACCCGCACCTGTGGCTCGACGCTCGCCACCTCGGTGCCGACTTCCTGGCACGCCGGTTCCCGACCATCGTCGCCACCGCCCGCTCGCACGGCGTCGAGCTGGCCACCGAGCTGGTCCCGGTCGCGCCGGCGTGCCACTACGCCTCCGGCGGGGTGGCCACCGACCTGTGGGGGCGCAGCGACGTCCCCGGCCTCTACGCCACCGGCGAGGTCGCCTGCTCGGGCGTGCACGGCGCCAACCGGCTGGCGTCCAACTCGCTGCTGGAGGGCCTGGTCTTCTCCCGCCGGATCGCCGAGGTGCTCCCCGGCGAGCTGCGGCCGTGGGCGGACCCGGCCCCGGACCGGCGCCGCCCGGGAGCCGTCGCCGGCGGGGTGCGCCGCGAGCTGCAGGAGGTGATGACCTCCCGCGTCGGGGTGCTGCGCAGCGCCGACGGGCTCGCCGAGGCCACCCGGCGGCTCGCTCGTCTGGCCGAGGTGCCGGCGCACGTCGTCGACCTGGAGTCGTGGCAGACCACCAACCTGCTCACCCTGGCCACCGCGCTCACCGCGGCCGCCAGCCGCCGCGAGGAGACCCGCGGCTCGCACTGGCGCGAGGACTTCGAGGCCCGCGACGACCAGCACTGGGCCGGGCACCTCGACGTCCGGCTCGACCAGGGGCTCCTCGGCCTCGACCTCAGCCCGGCCCCCGCCACCGACACAGGAGCACGATGAGCGTCCCCACCACGCCGTACGACGCACTGCCGGCGCCGCTGCTCAGCGAGCTCGCCGAGGCCGGGCTGGACCCGCGCGCGCTCTACGCGCAGGTGCTGGCCGCGCTGGCCGAGGACACCCCCGACGGTGACGTCACCTCCGAGGCGACCATCGACCCCGGCGCGCGCGGCGTCGCCGACTTCGCCGCCCGTGAGGACGGCGTGGTGGCCGGGCTCGGCGTGGCCGCGCTGGTCTTCCACGTGGTGCTCGGCGACGACGTCGTGGTCGACGAGCGGGTCCCCGACGGCACCCGGGTCGCGCCGGGGCAGGTGGTGATGCGGGTCGCCGGTCCGGTCCGGGGGCTGCTCACCGCCGAGCGCACCGCGCTCAACTACGCCAGCCACCTCTCCGGGGTCGCCAGCGCCACCGCGCAGTGGGTGCGGGCCCTGGACGGCACCGGCGCCCGGGTGCTGGACACCCGCAAGACGCTGCCCGGCTACCGCGCCCTGCAGAAGTACGCCGTGCGCTGCGGGGGCGGCGTGAACCACCGCACCAGCCTGTCGGACCGGGCGATGGTCAAGGACAACCACGTGGTCGCCGCCGGCGGTGTGGTGCCCGCCTACCGTGCGGTCCGCGCCGCCCACCCGGAGCTGCGGGTGGAGGTCGAGGTGACCACCCTCGACGAGCTGCGCGAGCTGCTCGAGGCCGGATGCACCGAGATCCTGCTGGACAACATGTCGAGCGCCGCGATGGCCGAGGCGGTGGCGATCACCGCCGGCCGCGCGGTGTTGGAGGCCTCCGGCGGGCTGACGCTGGAGCGGGCCCGCGAGGTCGCCGAGACCGGCGTGGACTTCATCTCCGTCGGCGCGCTGACCCACTCGGTGCGCGTCTTCGACCTGGGCCTGGACCTGCGGGAGGCGTGATGATGCTCGCGGTCGACATCGGCAACAGCCACACCGTGCTGGGGCTGCTGTCCGGCGGCGAGGTGCATGCCGACTGGCGGATCTCCACCGGTGTCGGCCGGACCGCCGACGAGTGGGCGGTGGTGCTGCGCGGGCTGCTGGAGCACCGCGTCGAGGAGCTGTCCGGGATCGCGGTCTGCGCGACGGTGCCGGCGGTGCTGCACGAGTGGCGCGACATGCTGGCGCGGCACTTCGGCGGCGTCGCGCAGGTGGTGGTCGAGCCCGGGGTGCGCACCGGGGTGCCGGTGCTGATGGACAACCCGCGCGAGGTCGGCTCGGACCGGATCATCAACGCGCTCGCGGCCGCGACCCTGCACGGCGGCCCGGCGATCGTCGTCGACTTCGGCGGCACCGCGACCACCTTCGACGTGGTCTCCGACCGCGGCCAGTACGTCGGCGGCGCGATCGCGCCGGGGCTGGAGGTCTCGCTGGAGGCGCTCGGCCGTCGCGGCGCCCAGCTGCGCCACGTCGAGCTGGCCCGGCCGAGGTCGGTGATCGCGAAGAACACCGTGGAGGCGCTGCAGTCGGGAATGGTGTTCGGCGCGGCCAGTCAGGTCGAGGGGCTGGTGGCCCGGATGATCGACGAGCTCGGCTATTCCGCGCCCGACGTCCGGGTGATCGCCACCGGTTACCTGGCGCCGCTGGTGCTCGGTGAGTGCCGGTGTTTCACCGCGCATTCTCCGTGGCTGACCCTGCGCGGCCTGGAATTGGTCTTCGAGCGCAACCGCTGATCCCTTTTCCTTTACCTCATATTCGTTATCGGGTTCGATATCGGGTACTCGTTCGTGCCACACTTCGGATTCACGCTTGACCTGTTTGTCGGATACCGCCGGCACGCGTCAGTGGTTGGCGAAGAGAGCGAAAGAGGAAATCGTGGCGCAGAAGATCCACATCGTGCTCGAGGACGACCTCGACGGCAGCGAGGCCGGCGAGACCGTCTCGTTCGGCCTGGACGGGACCTCCTACGAGATCGACCTGAACGAGAAGAACGCCGCCGCGCTGCGCGACGCCCTGGCGCCGTACGTCGGCCACGCGCGGAAGGTGGGCACCGCCCCGCGTCGCGCCCGACGCGGCTCGGCCGGCTCCTCGGCCTCGGCGGCCGGTGGCCCGAGCGCCAAGGAGATCCGCGACTGGGCCCGCGCCAACGGCCACGACGTGCCGGACCGTGGTCGGGTCTCGTCCGAGGTGCGCGAGGCCTACGACGCCGCTCACTGAGCGCGCGCTCACCGAGCCAGGCACGCCCCGATCCGGGTACCGGGTCGGGGCGTGTTCGCTCACAGCGGATGACCGAAGTGGCTGTGGTGGGAACGCGTAGGCTGTGAGCGGGGTTCTTCCCCTCGACACCCGTTGGTCACGACAGACGGACGGGTCCGGCAAGTTTCAGGAGCGATGCGCATGTTCGAGCGGTTCACCGACCGAGCCCGACGGGTTGTCGTGCTGGCCCAAGAAGAGGCCCGCATGCTCTCCCACAACTACATCGGCACCGAGCACATCCTGCTCGGTCTCATCCACGAGGGTGAGGGTGTCGCGGCGAAGGCGCTCGAGAGCCTCGACATCTCCCTGGAGGCGGTGCGCGCCCAGGTCGAGGAGATCATCGGCCAGGGCCAGCAGGCGCCTTCGGGTCACATCCCGTTCACCCCCCGGGCCAAGAAGGTCCTCGAGCTGTCCCTGCGCGAGGCGCTGCAGCTCGGCCACAGCTACATCGGCACCGAGCACATCCTGCTCGGGCTGATCCGTGAGGGCGAGGGCGTCGCCGCGCAGGTGCTGCAGAAGCTCGGCGCCGACCTCAACCGCGTCCGCCAGCAGGTCATCCAGCTGCTCTCGGGCTTCCAGGGCAAGGAGTCGGCGCAGTCCGCCGCGGCCGCCACCGGCGCCTCCGGCGACGCTCCGTCGTCCTCGCTGGTGCTCGACCAGTTCGGTCGCAACCTCACCCAGGACGCCCGCGAGGGCAAGCTCGACCCGGTGATCGGGCGCGAGCAGGAGATCGAGCGGGTCATGCAGATCCTCTCGCGGCGCACCAAGAACAACCCGGTGCTGATCGGCGAGCCCGGCGTCGGCAAGACCACGATCGTCGAGGGCCTGGCCCAGGACATCGTCAAGGGCAACGTGCCCGAGACGCTGAAGGACAAGCAGATCTACACCCTCGACCTCGGCGCCCTGGTCGCCGGGTCGCGCTACCGCGGCGACTTCGAGGAGCGCCTCAAGAAGGTGCTCAAGGAGATCCGCACCCGCGGCGACATCGTGCTGTTCATCGACGAGATCCACACCCTCGTCGGCGCCGGCGCGGCCGAGGGCGCGATCGACGCCGCCAGCATCCTCAAGCCGATGCTGGCCCGCGGCGAGCTGCAGACCATCGGTGCGACCACCCTCGACGAGTACCGCAAGTACCTCGAGA